>WBZU01000710.1_pt1 | contig 27227 bp, 18 predicted proteins | sample 5204311 | NCBI WGS metagenome assembly WBZU01 (sample SAMN12344359, study PRJNA552823) | activated sludge metagenome | biome: Activated sludge suspended growth; feature: Nitrification reactor; material: Wastewater; isolation source: activated sludge from nitrification reactor of wastewater...
GGCGCCAGGCAGCTGACCAAATGCTTGAATCGTGTTGAGACGTTTGGTGGCCTGACGGTGGTCAGTTTTCAATCCACTCGCTTGGGTCAATATCGGCTTGCTTGAGGATCTTGGCAAGCAGGCTTGCGCCGATATCGCCCTGGTGCGGGTTTGGAATGAAGAGTCGCCGCGTGCCTTTCACCATAAATTGGTGGTTGCCACCGGAATATGGACCTTCATATCCAAATTCGCGCAGCCTACGGATGAGGTTCTTGCGGCTGATGGGCGCGAGTGGTGGCATGTCTATGCGGCCTTGAGCGAGATTACCAGAGTGTGGCCGTCGATAGGGGGAATGTCGTGGCCCATGCGCAAGCCGAGAGCAATCCACTCTTCGAGGACGCTTTGCAGATTGTCGCGGCATTCCTCAAGCGTGGTGGCGGTGGCAAAGACCCCATCTAGACCGGGAATCTCGCCGTAAAACTCGCCATCGTCGAGCAGTTCGTAGGTCGCACGGTGCATGGCGGCCTGGATGTAAGTGGTCAGCATGATTGGTCTCCAGATGCAGAACCGGAATCGTAGGCCGCAATATAAACGGCTATGGTCTTGAGTTGCTGCACGGTTTCAGTTTACACGGCGTTCCGTCGTGTCAGCAAGTGCTTTCATTACAACGAGAACAGTGGGGGGATGTGGGTTGTCTCAGTGTCCTGATAGTCGCCGATGATCCGCTGGCGCGGGCGGGGCTGGCGGCGTTGCTGGCCGGCGAGGCGAGCGTTGCCGTGGCCGGTCAGAGCGGCAGCGATGCCGATCTCGGCGCCGCGCTCGATGCGTTTCTGCCCGACGCCGTCGTGTGGGATCTGGGCTGGGAGCCGGCTGGGCGCACCGCCGCGCTGGGTGATTTTACCGAGCGCCACGCCACGCCCGTCGTCGCCCTGCTGGCGACCGAGGCGGTAGCCGGCGAGGTGCGCGCAGCCGGCGCGCGCGGCCTGCTGGCGCGCACGAACGACGGCGCCCAAATCGCCGCTGCGCTGCAAGCTGTCGTGCACGGGCTGCTCGTCTTCGACGATGCGCTGCTCCCCGCGGCCGCGCCACCCGCCGACGTGGAACTGGTCGAGCCGCTCTCCGGCCGCGAGCTGGATGTGCTGCGCCACCTGGCCGAAGGGCTCTCCAACAAGGAGATCGCGCGTGCCCTCGACATCAGCGAGCACACGGTCAAGTTTCACGTCAACGCCATCCTGGGCAAGCTGGGCGCGCAGAGCCGCACCGAGGCCGTCGTGCGCGCGACGCGGGCGGGGTTGATCTTGCTATGAGTGGGTGGCAGGATGACAAGATGGCAGAATGACGCATGACGTTTCACGCATTACGCATCACGCATTGTCTGGAGAAACCTATGGTTGGGATTGACGCGATACTCTTCGACCTCGACGGCGTGATCGTCGATTCCGAGGCGATGCACAACGCGGCGGTGGCGCAGGCGGTCGCGGCGTACGGCGTGACGCTGCCTGACGCGCTTTTCGACGAGTTCATGGGCATCCCCGACGAGGCGCTGCTCGACCACATCAACCGCACCTACCTCGGCGGGCGCTTTGGTGTGGCGGAGCTGCTTGCCGAGAAGCAGGTCGCCTATCTCGCCGTGGCCGATCAACTCCGGGCCATCCCCGGCGCGGTGGAATTCATCCGCACGGCGCGTCCTCATTTCGGCGCCTTTGCCGTGGCGACATCGTCGCTGCGCAGCAACCAGGTGCTGGCCTTCGACCGCTTCGCCCTGCACGATTGCTTTGACGCCGTCGTCACCGCCGAGGATGTCACACGCACCAAGCCCGACCCCGAACCCTATCGCCGCGCCGCGGAGCGGCTGGGCGTGCCGGCCGCGGCCTGCCTCGTCATCGAGGACTCGGTCAACGGGATTCTCGCCGGCAAAGGCGCCGGCTGTCGCGTGATTGGTATCACCACCACCTACCCTGCCGCGATCCTGGCTGCCGCTGGCGCCGATGCCGTCTGCACCAGCTTCGACGAGATTCGGGCGCTGCTGCTCCCAAACCACTAACCCGCCCGGCCAATCTCCAATCTCCAGATCTCCCCCCGATCAGGTTTGCCGGATTGTCCCACCACGCGGAACGCCATTCCCCCGCCCGGCGTTAACAGCGTGAACCGGCGCGCACCTGCCGCCGGCTTGGCTGATGTAACGCTGTCCCGGCCTGCCCCTCCACTGCGCCGACGCCCCGTTCCTGCTTGCGGCGGACCGGCAGCACAGCACCAGCACCGCACCCAGGATTCGCTGGCGCGGCCGGCTGCTTTCCACACCGGCGCCGGCGCCACGACGAACACGACATAGGGACAGGTGGCCAGATGGCACACACCTTTAGGAATGACCCTCGAGGCGCCGTTTTGCCGCGGCTTCAAGCCGGCCCGCGCGGCGCGCGGCTGGCCGCAATGGTCGCGCTCCTTGGCGCGTTGCTGCTCATCCTGGCCGGCTGCTCGGCGCAGGAGCAGGCGGCATTGCGCCGTGACACGACCGTCGCCACCACCATTGCACAGAGCGAGTTCGAACGCCGCGTCGCCGCCTATGCCGCCACCTACCAGCTTGCCCCGCGTCCGCCCGGCGACTTGCAGGCTGTGGCCGAAAGCTACATGCGCCGCTACCAGCCGGGGCCGGAACCACGCATCTTCGAGAGTAGCTATGTTTACGACCGCAAGGGCCGCCTGCTCGCCGAACTGTTCGACGAGGGACGCCGCGTCTGGGTGCCGCTTTCCAGCATGTCGCCGGAGCTGGTGCGCGCCATCGTCGCCACGGAGGATGCTTCCTTCTACACCAATTCCGGCATCGACCGTCGCCGTATCGCCGGCGCGCTGCTGGGCAACCTGGTCAATCCCGACCAGCTCTCCGGCGCCAGCACCATCACCATGCAACTGGCGCGCAATCTCTTCATGCCGCCGGCCGAACGCTTTGCGCCCACGCTCGACCGCAAGATCAACGAAGTGTTGCTGGCCGAGGAGTTGACCGAACTCTTCACCAAGGATGAGATCCTGGAGCTTTATCTCAACCTGGCGTATTTCGGCCACCTGGCCTACGGGCCGGAAGCCGCCGCCCGCACCTACTTTGGCAAGTCCGCCATCGCGCTGACCACCGCCGAGGCCACGTTGCTGGCGGGCCTGCCGCAGCAGCCGGCCAACCTCGATCCGTTTCTCAACTTCGACGGCGCCAAGGCGCGCCAGCGCATCGTGCTCGATCTCATGGTGCGCCGCGGCCTGCTTGACGCGGCGGAGGCCGATCGCATCTTTGCCGAGCCGATTGTGCTGGCCGCCGACCCGAACCGGCAATCGGCGCTGGCGCCGCACTTCCTGCAATATCTGCGCGGCTATGTGGCCGGCCTGCCCAACGCTCCGGTGCTGGGGCGTGACGGCCTGCTGCTCTACACCACGCTGGATCTCGACATGCAGACGCTGGGCGAGCAGATCGTGCGCGAGCAGGTCGATGCGCTCGGCCCGCGTTTCGCCATGAGCAACGCCGCGCTCGTAGCGCTCAAGCCCGGCACGGCCGAGATCCTGACGATGGTGGGCAGCGCGGGCTTCGACAATGACGCCATCGACGGCCAGGTCAATGTCGTGCTGCGCGAGCGGCAGCCGGGCAGCGCGCTCAAGCCGGTGCTTTATGCCGCGGCCTTCGATGCCGGTATCATCAGCCCGGCCACGCTGCTGTGGGATTTGTCGACCACCTGGCCCATCACCGGCACAAAACCGTACACGCCGCGCAACTACGACGACAAGCTGCGCGGCCCAGTCACCGCGCGCATGGCGCTGGCCAACAGCCTCAACGTGCCGGCGGTCAAGGTAATGGAAGGGCTGGGGCTGGAGCACTTTCGCCAGACGGCTAACCGCATGGGTGTCGCCGGCCTGTCGCAAGCGGATGTCGACCGCGCCGGGCTGGCCACGACGCTGGGCGGCTCCGAGGTGACGCTCTTCGACCTGTCAACCGCCTACCACACCATCGCCAACGGCGGCGCCTATCTCCCACTCACGCCGCTGTTACGCATGACCGACGTGCGCGGCCGGCCGCTGCCGCTGACGGCCGCGAAGCCAGTGCAGGCCATCTCGCCGGCCGCAGCCTGGCTCGTCACCGACATCCTCAGCGACAACGACGCACGCACGCCGCTCTTTGGCGCCAACAGCAAGCTCAAGCTCTCGCAGCCGGCCGCGGCCAAGACCGGCACCACAACCTCCTACCGCGACAACTGGACGGTCGGCTTCACGCGCTATCTCGTCGCGGGCGTGTGGGCCGGCAACAACGATGGCCGCCCCATGCGTAACGCCACGGGTGTCACCGGCGCCGCGCCCATCTGGAACGCCTTCATGGAGGCCGTCATCGCCGATCCAACGCTGCGCCGCACGCTCGACGCGCCGGACGACGACGCGGCGTGGGCCTTCGTGCCGCCCGACGACGTCGCCCGCATCGCACAGCCCTGCCCCGCTGAACTGCGCTGCCCGGCCGCAGGCGAGTGGTTCAGCCGATCCTGGCTGGCCGATCACGCGCTGGCCGGCGCCTACGCCGATGGCTACCAGCACGGGCTTTTCTCACGCGTCGAGGTCGAGCAAAACAATGGCCGGCGCACGGTGGTTGGCCTCTGTCTTCAGCAGCGCGTGGCCTTTGACGATGCCGACGCGCAGAGCGCGCTCGTCGCGCCGCTGGGTTTTGGCACGCTCGCCCCGCGTTGGCGCTATGTCGATACGCTGGCCGACCTGGAACCGCCGACCACCGCAGCCGAGGCCGCGCCCGTGCTTGCCGGTGCCTTCGACCTGAGCCTGCGCCCCTTCCTGCCCACGCCCGATGCACGGCGGCCTGCCGTCTACGCATTCACCGGCCGCGCCGTCGATGAGCAGCGCGCGGCGCTGGCCTGGGCTGCGGCACGCAACCGGCTACTCTCCCTGGGCGCGTGCGCCGAGGTGGAGGGCATCGTACGCGGGCTCTACGGAGACAGCGTGCGCCAGGTCGCCATCAGCGCACCGCCGCGCTCGCTGGCGACAGCAGTCGTCACCGGTACCGTTACACTGACCGGTACTCAGATTGCGGCCGTGGATGCCGGCTCGATCGACTACGCCCTGGCTAGCGTCGACAACGACAACAACTGTCCGGGGAACTACGTCATGGGCCGTGTCGTCAATCAGGCCGGTGGCCCGGTGGGCGGCGTCACCGTGCAGATGGTGGACCAGTGGGGCAATCGCACGCTGGCGACGAGCAAGGGCGGCGCCGAGACGGGCGCGTTTGACTTCCCGCTCTACGCGGCCGGGCCGCGCGATCTGTCCATCACCGTGCTCGATAGTGCCGGCAACGCGGCCAGCCCCACGGTGACCCTGCGCTACCCGCCGGAAGACGGCGCGACGCGCTGTTACCATCTGGTGTGGCGGGGGAATGAAGGATAGTATGATTGCAGTGACTTGTCTTGGATGCGCTATACTCGAGAACCATGAAGAGTAATACCGTTCGAACTCGCGGTCTACTGATCATACTGGGTGTGGTCGTGCTTGCGCTCGCCGTCGGTGGCGAACGGGCGCAGCGCGCCTTCGCCGGGCGCGACATACTGGATGTTGCGTTCCAGTCGCCCTTTGACACGCCGACGCTCTTCCCGACGGCGACGCCCTTCTTCTTCACACCCTTCCCGCCCGGGCCGCCCCTCCTCTCGCCGACGCCAACGCTCGACTTCCGCGTCGTCAACGAGATCACCAGCCCGCAGGATGGCGATGCCGTCGCCGGTTTTGCCATTATTCAAGGCAGCACGATCATCGACGACTTCGTGCGCTACGATGTTCACTATGCGGTGACCGGCTCGGAGAACTGGCAGTGGCTGGCTACGAGCCGCAATGCGGTGCGCAACGGTGTCGTCCACGTGCTCAATACCTACCAGTTGGCCGACGGCTATTACGACCTGCGCGTGCGCGCCATCGACCGCGATGGCAATTATACCGAAGCCTTCGTGCGCCGGTTGGAGGTACGCAACGCCATGCCACCCACGGTCACGCCGGTGGTCGACGCCTTCGGCACTTTGCAGCCCGCCTCGCCGTTAATCGTGTTCCAGACGCCGGAGCCTACCGTCACGCCGACGCCGCGCTTCCGCAGCTTTGTGCCAAACTCGCAGGGCATCTTCGAACCGCAGAGCGGCGATGTCATTCGCGGCCAGGTTCCGGTTATCGGCACGGTCAACAGCAAGACGGCGCTCAATCCGTTTGACCGGTATGAGCTGTACATTACCCCCAGCGGTCTGGAGGAGTGGAGCTGGCTCTACACGAGCAACGAGCAGTTCTGGCAGTCGGAAATCTACGTGCTCGATACGACCCAATTGGCCGACGGCTTCTACGATCTGCGGCTGCGCATCGTCTACCGCGACAGCAATTACGACGAATACTATGTGACCAGGCTGCGCGTGGACAACGCCCGCCAGGCGCCGGCCATCCATCCAACCGCCACGCGTACTGCGGCCAAGACGCCCGGTCTCTACTTCCCCTTCGACAACATCCGCGTCACCGGCGTCGTCGATTTTGTGGGCACGACCGCCGTGCCGAAGCTGCTGCGCTGGGAACTCTACTGGTCGCCGGCCGGCGCGGGTGACTGGAAGTTCCTCTTCAGCGACACCAAGCCGGTGGTCAACGGCTATCTCGCCCGTCTGGATCTGGGGCTGCTGCCGGAGGGTGCGTATGATTTCCGTCTGCGAATTGTCCGACAAGACTACACCTATTCGGACTACTATGTTCAGAACGTTGTGGCGATTCCGCCTACGCCCACGCCGATCCCGACGCCGCCATTGCCCTGAGGCACGGGCGGCGGGGTGGCAACAGGCGAACTGCCCTACGCGGTCGTTATGGGGGGACAGGCTCGAGACGATCGAGCTAGAAAGGTAACCGACGCAAGAATTTAGACGGGCGACATCAGGGAAACATTTGGCAGCCCATGCGGGCAGATGTATAATGTACCAATTGCGCTGTAGGTGTGTCGGCAGCCGAGTTAACGGAACCTGCCGGCGAATGCAAGCGTATAGGCTGTGAGACTCGCCACGTGGCGGCTCACGCAAGAAGAACACGTTTTTTCGTTGCGGTGGCCCTGTTTACAAACAGCAAGCCAACCTGGCAACCCTGTATATTCGGTCATGTGGAGGTTATCTTATGACCCAAACAAAATGGCACCGATTTTTGACCGGAGCGCTCGTCGCAGCGCTGCTTCTCACCACCTATGCACCGGTCGCGCTGGCTGCCGAACAGGCTGCGCCTGCCGCCCAGGTCAGCGCATCGGAAGTCAAGGGCACGATTGCTGGCGGCCAGTTCGCCAAGATCTGGCTCGGCCTGACGCCGGAGAATCCGGGCACGGTGACGCTCACGGCCGTATGGGACCGCTCCAATCCGGAAGAGAATGGCGTCGGCTTCTACGTGCTGAACGAGAACAACCTGTCGGCCGTACTTGCCGGCCAGCGGATTCAGGACAATAACGTTGCCTCCGGCAGCACGAATTTCTTCCTGAACGGCCCGGACAACCAGCAGGGCGCTTCGTTCCGCGCCACGGGTCCGGCCTACACGGTCGTCGTCTACAACGATTCGGGGTCAGACGCCAACTTCACGCTGAGCGCCAGCAACGGTGTTCTTACCGATGACAGTGGCCAGGTGACTATCGAAGGCGCGATGGCAGAAGAAGAAGCAACCCCGGAAGCCACCGACGCTGCTGCAGAAGCACCGGCTGCCGATGCAACTGCGGTTGCCACGGCGGAAGCCACCGAGGCCGCTGCCGATGCGACTGAGACACCGGCTGCCGCGACGACGGTTGTCGCTGCCGGTCCGTTCCGCGGCGAGAGCGTTAAGGGTGAACTTGCCGAGCAGTACGCACAGCACTTCCTCGGCCTCGAGCCGTCGCAGCGCGATGGCGAAATCGTCCTGCGTCTGACCTTCGACCCGCGCGACAACCAGGAACTGGCACGCCGCCTGAGCTTCTGGGTCCTGGATGACCAGGGCTTCAAGCGCTACCAGGCCGGCGAGAATGCCGGTGACGTGGCCGTGGCTGCGGGTAACCGTGTCAGCGCCCCGGGCGAAGAGAACGTGCGCTCGGCCAGCTTCACCTCGTCCGGTTTTGGCCCGTATACGGTCATCGTCTACAACAACTCGCGCGTTCCGGCTACCTATGAACTGGGTGTGACCGGCGGCTTGTTGGTCGATGACTCGATGCAGACCATCACCGCCAAGGAAGCGACGACGGGCACCGTCACCGTCGCTGCCACCACGACGACGACCGGCACGACCGCTGCCGGCACGACGACGACTACCACGACCGAATCGACAGGCCGCGAAGGCGAACCGGGCGGCACGTACACGGTTCAGTCCGGCGATACGCTGGCACTCATCGCCCGCGATATCTACGGCGACTTCCGCCTGTACGAGCAGCTCTGCGCCTTCAACAACATCGCTGACTGCAACGTCATCGAGGTTGGCCAGGTCATCAACCTGCCCACCGCCGAGGAAATCGGCGCCGAGGTGACGACGCCGGCAGCAGCCACGCCGGCTGCTACGGCTGAGGCGACGCCGGCTGCCACCGCTACGGTGACGGCTACGACGGCAACCACTGCCACCACTGCGGTGACCTCGACGGGCAGCGTCACGTCGACCGGCACGACCACGACGACGGCGCGCACCACCACCGGTAGCAGCACCGCATCGGCTGCCGGCACGATCGCCGAGGTCGCTGCGAGCAACCCGAACTTCTCGATTCTGGCGTCCGCGCTGGAAGCGACGGGTCTGGATGCCACGCTGAGCAGCGGCGAGTATACGGTCTTTGCGCCGACGGACGCCGCCTTCAACGAACTGCTGGCAACGACCGGCCTCACCGCCGACCAGTTGCTGCAGGCCAAGGAACTCTCGCAGATCCTGCAATACCACGTTGTGAGCGGCCTGGTCGAGTCTGGTGACATCACCAACGGCCAGCGCGCCACGACGGTGCAGGGCCAGCCAGTGACCTTCGAGGTCAAGGATGGCAGTGTCTATGTCAATGGCGCCAAGGTGACCATTGCCGACATTCCGGCCAGCAATGGCGTCATCCACGCCATCAGCGCCGTCATCCTGCCGCCGGCCCAGTAAGCTGAGGATTCTGGCCCCTGACGGGCCACGAGCGCATGACGCCACAAGGGCGTGGTCGTTAGAAGCGCCCGATCGCGGCGTAAAGGCCCGGTCGGAGTTATAGCAGATTTGAAAGCAGGGTCGAGCGGTTTGCTCGGCCCTGTTTGTTCGATTACGGCTGGCCTAGCCGGCACATCGACCAACGGCCTGACGTGTTTCAGCCTCAAGGATAACCTCCCATCCCGCCTTTTGTCGGTTGGGGCAGCCGCACATATGTGCTATCATTTTCACCATGTCCAGGAAACGCTCTGCACCCGAAGCTGCTCGCACCGATGACGACATCATCTACGTGCCGCTCGATGATCCCCTGCCCCCGTTCGCAGATGCGGACGAGGAGGAGTGGCTGCCCGAGCCGCGCCGCTCGGCACCGGAAAAACCCGAAATGAGCGCACTTGCCGCCACCGACCTGGCCAGCTTTTTCGGCGCAGGTGGTCCTTTGGCGGGCGCGTTGGACGGATACGAATTGCGCCAGAGCCAGCTCGACATGGCCGAAGCGGTCAAGCGTGCGTTGCTGGAACGCCACCACGCGCTGATCGAGGCGCCCACCGGCACGGGCAAGTCGATTGCCTACCTGGTGCCGGCCATCCTCAGCGGGCAGACGGTCGTCGTCTCCACGGCCAACAAGGCGCTACAAAGCCAGCTTTTTCACAAGGAGATCCCCTTCCTGCGTAAAGTGCTGGGCAAGCCGATCCCAACGGTCGTCGTCAAGGGCCGTTCCAACTACATCTGCACGTTGAAGGTGGACAAGGAGCGCAAGGAACAGCAGTACATCGCGCTCTACGACCAGGCCGACACCCACTTCGACGCCGTCAGCGCATGGCTTGACGAGACCGCCACGGGTGACGTCGACGAGCTTCCCTTCATGCTCGGGCCGGATCTGCGGCCGCGCCTGGTGAGTTTTCCCGACGACTGCCTGCATACCGACTGCCGCTACTACGACGACGATTGTTGGGTCAACCACATGCGCGACGAGGCGGCACAGGCCCAAGTGATCATCACCAACCACCACCTGCTGCTCAACGCACTCGAGCTGGGCTTTGCAGGCGAGCGGCTTGTCCCGCCGGCGCCGATCTACATCATCGACGAGGCGCACCACCTGGAACAGATCGCAACGGCCGTCTTTGAAGTTGCCGTCACCGACTACACGGTGGAGCAACTGCTGACGCGCGGCATCTTCCGCGAGCACATGGCCGACGACGAGATCGACGAGTTGCGCTACCTCAACACGCTGGCGTTCCAGGCGATTGCCAACAGCAGCAATGAGAATGCCTTCCAGGTCGAGGGCGACGTGGAGGAGATGCTGCGGCTGAGCGGCGCGCTGGGCAAGCTGGCCGAGCGGCTGAAGAGCAATAACCCCTACCGCGCTGCGGTCGAACAGGCGGCGCAGCAGGGCGTCCGCCCCGACGGCGATACGGCCGAGCGCAATCGCTATTATGAACTGGCGATCACGTCGCTGAATAGCACGGCCGGCAAGCTCCAGGCGATCGGCAGCAGTCGCAAAGACGGTTCGTTTGTGCGCTATGCCGTGCGCGTCTTCGACCGCCGCTACGTCAGCCTGGAAGTGCATGCCGCACCCATCAACCCGGCGGAACTGTTGACCGCGTGCCTCTTCCACCCAGAGAACGACCAGGGCGATCCCGTCGACCGGACCGTCATCTGCACGAGTGCGACGTTGGCGACGAACGGTCACTTTCACCACTACAGGGCGCGCTGTGGCATCAAGAGCGCCAGCGAGGAAATCGTGCTGCCGGCAGTCTTCGACTACCCGCGCCAGGCCGTGCTCTACCAGCCGCCGCTACCCGCCTACAACTATCGCAACGCCGACGCCTTCTACGATGCTGTGGCCGGCGAAATTGAGCGGCTGCTGGAAGTGAGCCGCGGGCGCACGCTCTGTCTCTTTACCAACTGGAGCGGCTTGCAGCAGGTCAACGATCGCCTGCAAAGCGGCAGTCGCGGCGTCGTCTGGCCCGTGCGCGCCCAGGGCGATGCGCCACGCGATGCGCTGCTGAACTGGTTCCGCGAGACGCCCTACAGCGTGTTGCTGGCGACGCGCTCGTTCTGGGAAGGCGTCGATATCCCCGGCGAAGGGCTGAGCCTGGTCATCATGGATAAGATGCCTTTTCCTACGCCTGGCGATCCGCTGCACGGTGCGCGCATGCGGGCTATCGACGCCGAGGGGCGGTCGAGCTTCGAGGAGTACATGGTGCCGCTGATGACGCTGGCGCTCAAGCAAGGCTTCGGCCGCCTCATCCGCCGCAGCGACGACAGCGGCGTGGTCGCCATCCTTGACGAGCGGCTGAGCAGCAAAGGCTACGGCCGCCGCGCCCGCCAGGATCTGCCGCCTGCCTTCTTCACGCGCGATTTCAAGGCCGTGCATCACTTCTTTCGCAGCGCGGTCGATAGCCCGGCCGAATTTGCGCTCAATGTCTGGGACGGCGCGCGTGACACGCCGGGCCAGTGGCGCTGGCAGCTCGTGCGCCTGCAGGATGGTCGCGCCGACTCCGGTTCCGGTCGCGTCGAGGCCGGCGCGGAAGCCACGTATACCGAACTGCACGCCGCGCTGGCCGGGCTGAGCGACCTGCAGGGGCGCATCGAGCGTGCCGGGCACTCACCCGCCCGCTTTGCCGTCGAGTTGCGCTGCAGTCCCGCCACGGTCGACCTGCTGGCCGCCGGCATTCCGCACACCGAGCTGGCGCAGCGCTGGGCAACCGGCGCCGGCGTCTGGCAGGCCGTACTCCCGCGCGCTGTGCCGCGCTGAGACCGATGCGTCGCTCCGCTTTCTTTCGCCTGCTGCTGCTGATCGCGGTCCTTGCCGGCGCCAACTTCGGCGGCTTTGCCTACGCCTACCTGGCCCGCTCGACGGCCGGCAACCCCTTCTTTGGCAACCAGGCTGACGCCGGCGGTCTTTTCTCCGCCTATGCTGCCTATGTGCGCCAACTCACGACCGCCAGCCTCACCGATGTTGCCGTCTACGGTGACGACTTTGGCCGCGTGCTGCTCACGGCGACGCTGGCCAGCGCCGGCCTGCTGCTGGCGTCGCTGGCCGTCAGTATCGTCATCGGCATCACCATCGGCCTGCTGGGCGTGCGCGTGCGGCCGCCGGGCGTGCGCGGCTGGCTCACCGCCGTCACCACCGTGGGCCTGTCGACGCCGAGTTTCTTCTTCGGCCGGCTGGTCGTCGCCCTTTTCCTGCTCATGATCATCAACGTGCCGGGCGTGGCCATGCCGCTGCCCATCCAGGGCTTTGGGTGGGATGTGCACCTCATCCTGCCGGTCATCGCCCTCTCGCTGCGTCCCACCGCACAGATCGGCCAGATCGTGGCGGGGCTGCTGGCCGGGGAACTGGGCCGCCAGTATGTGACGGCTGCGCGCGGCAAAGGCCTGCCCGAAGCGCGCGTTGTGCGGCACCACGCACTGCGCAATGTGTGGGCGCCAGTCTTCCAGGCCATGGCCGGCACGGTGCGCCTGATGGTCGGCGAGTTGGTCGTCGTCGAGTGGCTCTTTGCCTGGCCTGGACTGGGCTATCTGCTGGCGGCGACGCTCATCCCGGCCGAGTTTGCCTCGGCATCGGTGGAGTCGCGCTTCCTCGATCCGCCGCTGGTGGCGTCGATTCTGACCATTTTCGCCGTCGTCTTTGTGTTCACCGATCTGTTGGCCGGCCAGGCTGCACGCATGGCCGACCCGCGCCAGCGGCAGGTAGGGTGACGGCAACATGGCAACAAAGATAGGCGGCACCTCTTCACTCTCAGCCCAGCCGGCCAGACCCTCGCGGCGCCGCAACTGGCCGCTGATCCTGGGGGGCTGGATCGTGGCGCTCGTGGTTGTGGTCGCCATTGCCGGGCCGTGGCTGGCGCCGCATGACCCGCTGGCGCGCACGGCCGCGGTACAGATGGGTGACCGCTGGGTAGGACCGCCGTACCCGCCTCTGACGGCGGGCTTCTGGCTCGGCTCAGACCAGGCCGGCCGCGACCTCCTTAGCCGCCTGCTGTGGGCGGTGCAGCCGACGCTGCTGCTGGTACTCGTCATTGCCCTGGTACGCCTGTTCGTCGGCATCGTGGTTGGCTTGCTGGCGGGCTATGCCGGCGGTACGCTCCAGCGTATCGTGGACGGGCTCATCCGCGTGGCGCTGCTCTTTCCCGTGCTTGTTGTGGCACTGGCCGTGATTGCCTTCGTGGGCATTCAGCGCGGGTTGTTGGCCTTTATCCTGGGGCTTTCACTGACCGGCTGGGCCGAGACGGCACGCTATGTCGAGACGCAGGCGCGCGCGATCAAACGCGAGAAGTACGTCGAAAGCGCGCGCAGCATGGGTGCCGGCGATGCGCACCTGCTCATCTACCACGTGCTGCGCCACGTCCTGCCGCTGGGGGCAATGCTGCTTGCCTTCGAGGTGAGCGGCACGTTGATGGCCACGGCTTCGCTCGGCTTTCTCGGTTACTACATTGGTGGCGGCGCGTGGATCACGGTCGAAGATTGGGTGGCGCGCCGCGCGGCCGGTGTCCCCGAACTGGGCCAGATGCTGGCGACCTCCTTCGAAGTGTTGCTGCGGCCATGGCCCATGGTCGTCACCGGCGGCGTGGTCATGATCATTGTGCTGGGGGTGACGCTGCTGGGCGAAGGATTGCGCCGCCAGTTGCAGGGCGAGCTCGAGTTGCGCCCCTCGCTTCTTGACCGCGCGCTGAACTGGACAGCCGGCCTGCTGTCGCGTCCGGACGTGGCGGCTAGCGGTCGCGCGAGGAAGCGCCGGGTGTGGGGCGCTGCTGCGATTCTCCTCGCCGTCGCCGCGTTGGCCATCGTTCTCATTATGAACCGGCCCGCTGCACCGGCGCCGGCCGGCTTCAGCCTCGTTCCGCCGGGCGGGCATGCCTGGGCTACGCAGCGGCACGACGCGTTCGGCACGCTCGCATCGCCCGAGTATGGCCCATCCGTCGCTGCGGTACTCTGGCACTACGAACATGCCGACGGGTTTGCCACGGCACCGGTCGTGGGCAGCGACGGTACGGTGTACCTGGTAGACAGCACCGGCGCCTTGCTGGCGATAGACGCGCAGGGTGAGCTGCGCTGGCGCGCGCCGCTGGGGGTGGCGCCGGTCGGCGTGCCGGCGATCGGGCCGGATGGCACGCTCTACGTCGTCGACGACGGGCCGGGGATGAGCGCCATCGCCGCCGACGGGGCGGTGCTGTGGCGCTTTACTCCGGCTGCAGAAGGCCGCCGCGCCACCTCCGGGCCAATCGTCGGCGCCGATGGCACGATCTACTTCAGCCGGGTCGACCGCGTGCAGGCGGTGAACCCCGATGGCAGCGAGCGCTGGCTGTCGGCGCCCGTCGAGGGGTTATGGGAAGAGCCGCCGCGCCTGAGCCCGACCTACGATCTCATCTTCCTGGGGCTCGGCGCGCTGTCGACACAGGATGGGTCGCCGGTCGATCTGCAACTTCCCATCACGCAGGAGATGCTCTTTACGGGGCCGCGCTTGGCCGTCGGCGCGGATGGCCGCCATTACCTCATGGCGGGCAATACGGCGCTGGAGTGGGAACTGGTGCAAGGCAGGGCGCAGGTCACCCGTTCAATCACGTGGGATGTCGGCGGGCTCAACATCTTCGTCCCGTCCGACTCGGGCATCTCGGCGGATGCACTCATGTGGCTCTTCTACGGCCAGTCGTTCAGCACCGCGCGCATCGCCTGGATCGACGGCAACAGTCGATTGCTCACAAACATCGAGGCTGCGCTGCGTGACACCCGTCTCGTCGGCATCGATCCGGCCGGTGATGCCTACCTGTGCGGCCGCGTGGGCAAGGCGCGCTGTCTCCAGTTCGACCGCAGCGCCGGCGCTGTGGGCTGGGATGTGACGATGCCGGCCGGTCTGGGCGTGGTTGGCGGCGCCCTGGCGCCGGGGCGGCTTTACATCAGCACTGGCGATGGCTTCCTGTACGCACTGGGCGATGCCACCGCCGGTGCGCGTGGTGATGATCGTTCCTGACTCTGCGGGTCAAGCGTCCATTGCCGAAGCGTAGCGTCCAGCACTACAATGTGTGAGTGTGAATGACCTTGCCGGCAGCGGAAGGCGCCCGGCTCAGCAACCGACTTGTAGAGGGAAGCGACATGGAGAAGACCAGGGAATCGACCATGTCACGCCCGCAGTTCGTTTCGACCGCCGTCACGGTCGCAGCGACGGCCGGCGCCGGCTATATTGTCTATCGCAACGGCGAGTCGTGGCTGCGTTCGCTGCTGCTCTACCTGTCGCGGGCGGGCTGGGCGCGGCAGATAGTGACGAAGTTCCCGCCGGCGTGGGGGGTTGCCAGCCGCTTCGTGGCGGGTGAGTCGGTCGACGAGGCGATTCAGGCCGTGCGCCAGCTCAATGCGAAGGGGATGCTGGCGACGGTGGATTACCTGGGCGAAAGCGTAACCAGCGCGGTCGAGGCCAATGCCGCACGCGACCAGATTCTCTACCTGGTCGAACGCATCCATGCCGGCGGCGTAGAGGCAAACGTTTCGCTCAAACTCAGCCAGCTCGGCCTCAAGCTGGACGAGAACCTGGCCATCGACAACCTGCGCGCCATCTTGCAGCAGGCCAAGCGCCACGATCTGCGCGTGCGCGTGGACATGGAAGAGAGCGCGCTCGTCGACACGACGCTGGATATCTACCGGCGCCTGCGCTTTGGCGAGGGCTTCGACAACGTGGGCGTCGTGATCCAGTCGTGCCTCTATCGCAGCGACAAGGATGTGCGCCGGCTGGTGGAGGAAGGCGCCTGGGTGCGGTTGGTCAAGGGCGCCTACAAGGAGCCGCACACGGTCGCCTACCCGGCCAAGGCTGACACGGATGCCGCCTTCGTGCGCCAGACGGAGATGATGCTGAGCGACGAGGCGCGCGCCCGCGGCGTCTATCTGGGTGTGGCCACGCACGACGACGCCATGATCGACGCGACGCAGCGCTTTGCCCGCCTGCACGACATCCCGCCCAACGCCTACGAGTTCCAGTTGCTCTACGGCATCCGCCGCGACCGCCAGGAGCAGTTGGTGGCGCAGGGCCACCGCGTGCGCATCTACGTGCCCTACGGCACGGCGTGGTACCCTTACTTCATGCGCCGCCTGGCCGAGCGTCCGGCGAACCTGTGGTTCTTTGTGAGCAACTTCTTCCGGGCATAGATTACCGCGTGTATAGCTCTGGCGGCAGGTGCGGCGCCCGGTTGAGATAGCGGACTGCGGCAAAGCCCGACTCCAGGAAGTCGACGCGGCTGATGGCTGTGTTGATGTGGCTGAAGTAGAAGGTGGGCGATTCCCCGGCACCCAACAGCGCCTTGAGAAATTGATCCATGAAGGTGCCGTGCGAGACGAGCAGGATCACCTCGTCGCGCCGCTCTTCAGCCCACTGGCGCACCGTCCGGGCTACGCGCTGGGCGCGCGCCGTGCACTGCTCCATCTCCTCGTAGCCGCCAAACCACCACCCCTGGTCCGACACAGCGTCGGGCACGACATAGCCGGGGAATTGCTCGGCCATCGCCGCGCGCGTCAGCCCGCCATAATTGACCACCGTGCCGGTGCGCGGGCTGCCGGTAAAGAGCCCGCCGTGCTCGTGGATGTCGACCCACACCTGCGGGTCGAGACCGAGCGCGCGAGCAAGCGGCGCCGTCGTCTTGAGCGCGCGCAGCATCGGGCTGGTGTAGAGCGCCGTGACCGGGCGCTCGGTGACATGCGAGCTCTGCCATGACTCAGCGGGCGCGGACTGGATGCCGCCAAAGAAGTGCGCCAGGAGTTCGGCCTGCTCGCAGCCTGCCGGCGTCAATTCCGGCTCGGCGCTCCGCGAGGCGATGTACTCTTCATACGGCAGTTCTTCCGCCAGCACATTGTTGGTCGATTGTCCGTGTCGGACCAGCAGCAATCTCACGCGGCAATTCTCTCACAGGGTGGGGACGACCTTCGCCATCCGGTCGAGCATCTTTTCCAAGTCAGCGGTGCGTTCGGCAATGCTGAAGCGCACGCGTCCCTCGCCGGCCGGCCCAAAAGCGCTGCCCGGCGTGCCGACGACCAGCGCCGCGTCAATGAGCGCCTGGGTGATCTCCAGGCTGTCCTTCTGCGTATTGGTGAAGCGCGGGAAGACATAGAACGCGCCCTCCACCGGCGGGCACTCGATGCCGGGGATCTCCTCGAACGCGTCGAGCACCAGGCGCCGCCGCTGATCGTACACGGCGACCATCTCCTTGACGCATTCCTGCGGGCCGTTGAGCGCGGCCACGCCGGCCGCCATGGTGAAACTGGCCGCCGACTGTGCGCTGTGCGTCTGGTAGATGCGCGCCAGCTTGACGATGGGCTCGGGACCGGCCAGCCAGCCCAGGCGCCAGCCGGTCATGGCATACGCCTTGCTAAAGCCGTTGACGATGATCGTGCGCTCGGCCATGCCCGGCTCGGCGCCCAGGCTGTAGTGCACGTGGTCGTCGTAGATGATGTGTTCGTAGATCTCGTCGCTGATGACGTACAGGTCGTGCTGCTTGGCGACGTAGACGATGGCGTCAATTTCGGCGCGGCTGAGCACGCGGCCGGTGGGGTTGTTGGGGCTGTTGACCATGAGCACCTTGCTGCGCGGGGTGACGTGCTGTTCCAGCAGGTCAGCCGTCAGGTGGAAATGGTCGTCGCCCGGTAGCGCCACACGCACGGGGTTGGCGCGGTGCAGCAGAATCATGGGCGCATAGCTCACCCACGACGGGTCCAGGATCAGCACGTCGTCGCCCGGTTCCACTAGCGCGGCTAGCGTGGCAAAGATCGCCCACTTGGCGCCCGGCGTCACCATGATCTGCGCCGGCGTGATATGGTGCACGTTGTTCTCGCGTTTGAGCTTGGCCACGATGGCGTCGAGCAGCGCCGGCGTGCCAAAAGCGGGTGGATAGTGCGTGTCGCCGGCCTCGATGGCGCGGAAGCCCGCCTCGGTGATGTGGCGCGGCGTATCGAAATCGGGTTCGCCGCCGGCCAGGCTGACGACATCCTTGCCCGCTGCGCGCAACTCGCGGCCGCGCTGCATCATCATCGTCGTCGGTGAAGGCGGGACGCCCTGCACGGTGGTAGATAGAGGTTTCATTGGCTGTTGCTCGCTTTTCGTTGGCGTGCGTGGCACTCAAACGGATGGGCCGGACGGTCGCACTGTCGCGCGTCCTGCGAGGCAGTGTACCACCGAACGAGTCGCTTTTGCATTTTCCAGGGCCGGCGCAACGAATCTGCCGCCTTCACAGGCGGCTGGTCCGGTCCGCGACCGGACGCGGCGCGCAATTCCTGCTATGGTATACTGGGAACAGGAAATCAGTTCGAGGAGGGGTGGCGTGCGCAAAGTCGGAATCGTGATGATCGGTGTGTTTCTACTGGCGGCAATGGTTGTGGCGCTCGGTGTCCTTCCCGCGCAGAGGGCCAATGCCGCGCCCGGCGCACAACGCGCGACCAGCACGCCGACTGCGGCGCGCATCACCGCAACGGCCACGCCTACGGCCACACTGTCGGTGGCGCGCCTCCTGCTCGTGACGCCGCTGGCACCGCTCACCACGACCACGGTGTTGACCACCGCCGGCCTGACGACGACGGTGCTCATGCCCGTACAAATCGTGACGGCGACAACCTTTCTCTCCGGCACGGCAACCGTGACCCCGACCGTGACCGCCACGCCACGCACGACGCCGCGCCCCACCACCCGCGCCACCGCGACGCCGACTCCATCGCCGGCGCCGTCCGGCATCGTCGATTTTCGGGCGGTGGCATCGCGCCTGCGCGGGCGGGTCGATCTCGGTTGGGGCTATCAAGGCGCGGCGTTCGACGGCAGCTTCCTCGTCGAGCGGTCGACCAACGGGAGTGTCTGGCGTTTTGTGAAGGATTGCATTCAGCCCTACGCTGCGGACGCGACGAGCTACAAGTGCAGCGATGTCGACCTCACCAGCGGTACGGCCTATTCGTATCGTGCCTGTGTCGTCGACTACGGCACGGCGTGCGCCAGCACCGACGCAACTGAGCCGGTGACCGTCAAGGCCCCATGACGGCTGCGCCGGCTGCTTACCGCTTGGGCGACGCCTGCCCGCACAGGTCGGGCAATCCAGGACAGGTTACCCGGCACGCTTCCGCCGGAAAGTAGATTTCCCATTCATCAGCATAGAAATTGCGCCCGGCAACCTGGCAGGCAGTAGCTGCCAGGTCCGATGGGCGCAATGCCCAACGGCGGATCGTGCCATCCGTCGCCGCGCTGAACAGAGCGCCCTGTGCGGTTGCCAGGGAGTTGACGCTGGCCTGATGGCCGCTGAGCACCACCGGGATGGTCGTGGCTTCGTCAGTGTCCCAAATGCGCAGGCTGCGATCCGCACCGGCGGAGACGAGCCGCGTCTGGCTGTCGGGGAAGAGAACGGTGTTGACCTCGTTGGTATGGCCGCGCAGCAGTTTGGGGGCAGCACCGGGGTCGGTCATGTCCCAGAGATAGATGATCTTGTCCAGCCCACCGGCGGCCAGTTGCGACCCGTCGCCGCTGAACGCGACCGAACTGAAGCCGTCGGACGCGGAGACAAAGCGCTCCGACAACGCCAGCGTGCCGGTATCCCACACCAGGACCTGCCCATCGCGCCCCGTGGAGGCGAGCCGGTTCCCATCCGGGCCAAAGGCGACGGCCAACACGGGCGCGCTATGTTCGGCGATGGCGCCGATCTCCTGGCGCGTGGCCACGTCCCAAAGACGCACGGTGTTGTCGTCACCGGCTGATGCCAGCCGGGCGCCGTCCGGCGAGAATGCCAGCCCGTTGATCTGCCCGGTGTGCCCGCTCAACTCGCCGCTCGCCGTGCCGCTATCGCCCGCCCACAGCCGGATCACGCCATCGGCGCCGCCCGTCGCTACGACCGCGCCGTCGGCCGTCGCAGCTAGCGCGGTGACGTTTGCCCCGTCCGGCCCGACCAACGTCCGCTCGGCCACGCTCTGCGCCACGTTCCAGATCTCGACAGCGTTCGAGGTGATGCCGCTGGCGTAGAGCGTAGCCGGTGACTGCGCCATGGCGAGATCGTCCACGAACGGCGTAGAGGCGGCCAGCGTCACGGGTTCGGCCTGGGGGCTGGTGATATTCCAGACGCGCAGCGTGCGATCGTGCCCGGCCGTGACAAAGCCATTCACCGCCGGCGCGGCGCCCAGCAGGTTGATGACGCCATCATGGCCGCGCACCGTTGCGGGCGCCGCACCCGGCGTGCGATAGTCCCACAGCCGCACCGCGCCGTCATAGCCGGTGCTGACGAGCTTCTCGCCGTCGGCGCCGGCCACGTAGGCCAGCCCGCTGACGATCGACTCGTGGGCGCGCACTGGGTAGCCCAGCGCCGGGTTGTCGAGGCTCCACACGCGCACAACGCCGTTCTCGTCGCCGGTAGCCAGCCAGCGCCCGTTCAGCGAGAAGTCCATGGCCGAGACACGGCCGCTCTGGCTGGGCAGGCGCTGCGCCGTTTCGGGCAGGGTCGTGAGGTCGTACCACTGCACGCCGCCGCCGCTGTCGCCCGATGCCAGGCTTGTGGCGTCGTTGCTGAAGTCGAGCACGCTGACGGGCGCGTCGTGGGTGGCGGCCAGGATCGGCGAGTCCAGGCGATCGACCGGCCAGAGCAACACGCGATTGTCCGCCCCGCCGGAAGCCAGCCACCGTCCATCCGGGCTCGCCGCTACCACGTTCACCGCATCGGTGTGGCCCTGCAGCACCACGGGTGCGACATCCGGCTGGTTGAAAAGCCAGATGTAGAGCGCGCCATCGCTCCCGCCGGCGACGACGGCCTGGGCGTCCGGCGTGAAGGCCACGGTGAAAAGAGGGCTGCCGGTTTGCAGCCGCAGCGGATTGCCGCCCTTGCTCTCTGCCGGCCAGACGCGGATGTCGCCGGCTTCGTCGACTGCGGCAAGTGCGCCGTCGTTTGATGCGGCCAGCGCCCAGACGATCGGCCCTCCGGCCGGCGCCAGTTCGGTTGGCGGCGCGGCCGGCTGGTCGGGCAGCCATTGGAGCACCTGTCCCATTTCGTTGGCCAGGGCAACCCAGGCCGCGTCTGGGCTGAGTGCGAGCGCCGTGGCATAGGCGTCGCCAGCCGGGATGGGCGTGCCGCCCGTTGCATGCAGCACGTCGTGGATGCCCTGTTCGACGCCGTGCGAGAGCGACGCGTCGCGATCCGTGCTCAGGCGGAGCGCTTCGACGCCGAGGAGCAATGCCTGCTGCGGGCTGTTTTCCAGCGCCAGCACGGCCTGCCCGGCGAGTTGGTCGCCGCGAATCTGGCGGCTGAGTTGCTCGGCTTCCCGGCGCGCAAGGTCGGCTTCCCGGGCGCGCTTCTCTGCCTCGGCGGCCGAAGCAGCCGCGGTGGCCCTGGCTTCCTCCGCCTCGCTTGCGCGCTGTTGCGCGAAAATTTGCTGTCGGTTGGCCTCCCTGGAGGCATTCTGCTCTGCCAGCGAGCTTGTGAATGCTCGCCACCCCAGCCAGACAGAGACGACCAGGAGCGCGGCCATGATCACGGCGGTGACGACGGCGCCGATGGCCACCGTGCGGTTGCGCGCCGCTTCTTCCTTGCGCTGCTGCTCTTCGATGCGCCGCTGCTCGGCTTCCGCTGCGAGCGCGGCCAGCCGGTCGGCTTCGGCCTCGGCGCTCTGCGCGACGAACTCGCGCTCTTGCGGCCCAAAGCGGTTGGGGTTGGCAGCAAGCTGCGCCTGCGCTTCGGCCAACTGGGCGCCGGCCAGCAACTGCGCCGGGTCGCGCGTCGTTGCCCACATTTCGGCGGCCATGATCAGGGGTTGCTGGCTGCGCCACTGCTGGTTGGCCGTCTGGATTGGGCGGACGAGGCGATCGTGCACCAGTTCGACCCAGCGGCCGCCCGTGCGGGTCTCGGCGCGCAGCAGGAAGCGGCGCTCCAGCTCCAACACGATCGCATTGGGCATACCGCCCGTTTCCGTTTCCGACTGGTAGATGAGATTGCGCGTGCCGTCGCGCGTGATGAGCACGTTGGAGAACCAGTCGCGCAGCTCGCGTTCGCTGATTGCGCCTGGCTGCGCGGCCAGCACGCCGGCGATGACCTGCTCGTAAAAGCCGGCCAGTGCATGGTTGACGAATTCGCCGAGACCGGCGCCGCGCGCCAGCCGTTCGACGTCGGCCAGGGTGATCGTTGACCCCGGCTGGTCGCGCAGGTTTTCCCACAGTTGCAGGCAGACGACCTGAAGCTGCACCGGTTCGATAGATTCGCCCAGCGCCTGTTCCGCATCCGCCTGCTGGCCGGCCATCTGGCGCAGGTTGTTGACGAGCGTCTCGGCGACGCCTTCGTCGAACGGGCGGCCCCCGAGTGTGGCGGGCTGCTTGACGGCTTCGAGTGCGGCCTGGTAGCCCATGTACTGCATGCGATAGCGCACGCGCAGCCGGCCCGGCACCAAGCGGGCGTACGGGTCCAGCTCGGCGATGTAGTCCTCGCGCAAGATAAGCACGATCCACAGGTGCGGGTCGTCGCTCAGCGCCTGGTTGATCTGCCGGAAGAACTCTTCGCGCTTCTCCCACTGGCTGGGGTAGGTCGTGACGATTTCCTCGAATTGGTCGATGACCAGGATGCGGTCGGGATGGTCGGCATCGGCAGGATGCGCGGCCAGGTAGTCGGGCAGCCGCTGCGCCGCCAACTCGGCGAAGGAAGTCTGGCCGCGGTCGATGTCGCGCAGGACATTGAACGTATAGACATTGGCGACACTATCCAGGGCGATGCCGTCTGGCAACTGGCCGCCGGCGCGGGCGCGGGCGAGGATCGTGAAGCCTTCGGCGCGCAGGCCCGGAAAGAGGCGGGCGTTGAGCAACGAACTCTTGCCCGCGCCGGAGGGGGCATAAAAGAGCACCAGCCGCTCGGCCAGCACGAGCGACAGCAGATCGGCCCCCTCGCGATCACGGCCAAAGAAAAGACGGCGTTCGCGCTCGTTGTCCTCGAAATTTCGCGGGCCGACGTAGGGGTTGTCGCCCCCCGGCATGGTGGATTGATCGTCGGGTGCGTGTGTCATGTGCCTTGCCACGTCTCCCAGAGTTGCTTGAGAAAGCTCAACGTATCGCCCCAATAGACGTCGAAACGATACTTGTCCTGCGCCAGATACATCTGCATGTATTCCTGAAAGCGGTCGGTATCGAGGATGTCGGGCATATCGTGCGGGTCGAGCTGGATCGCTACGCTGCGCGGCCGGCGTGGCTGGTCGCGAATCAGCTCTTGCAAGATGACGCGCATCTCCCACGAACGGACATTGTAGCCCAGCAAAATCAGGATCGAGCTGGAGATGGCGTTGCGCACAGCGTTGGGCATCTTGCCGATCTCGCGGAAGTCGTGGATGACGTTGCCGAGGAAATCCAGGTGATCCTCCTCGGTGAGCACCAGCGAGTCGGGAAACTCGTCGAGCCCGTGGAGGTGATAGACAAGCGGCTCGTCGGCTGTGGGCTGGAAATCCGGGTCAGCCTTGTATTCGGGCGGAATGACCTCCTCCAGCGCCTCATGCCAGGCGTAGACTTCGGTGCGCGGCCGTTTGCCCAGGTTACGCAGCGCGATCTCCAGGAAGAGGTGCGGCGTCGTCGTTAGGTAGATGGGCATGTCGAAGGCCGCCAGCAGGTTGAGCGCGTTTTCCTGCTCGCCGGCGGGCGGGTAGCCAAGCCGTTCGCCCGCAAGCTGCGACAGGCTCAGGCCGCGCTCGCGGCGCACCTGGTCGAGCACCGTGGCGTTGATCGACGTGTCCTGCTCGGCGGCGGCCAGATAGCGCTGCTTGAGAAACTGGAGGTACTCGGTCTTGGCTCGATAATTATCGCGATAGGTCACGCTGAGATACTGGGCGACCAGCGCGATGTTGTCGCTGTCGGCCAGCGGGTAGTCGGCTGACTTGGCCCACTCCGTCGCCACATTCTCCGCCGGGTAGAGCGAACTCAGGATCAATTGGTTGCTGATCACCGGCGTGCACTTCTTGCGGTTGATTTGATCGGCGATATAGGTCCACGAGATGTCGGTGTTTGGCATGGTCGTTCTCCGCAGGGATGCAGCCGGGTCAGCGAGCAAGGACGACGCGAAAGCCCACCGTCGGCAGACGTGCGTCGGAGTGGACAATCGTGCGCGCACTGCACTGGTACAACGCCGCCGGGTCGTCGTACGCTCCGCCCCGGCAGATGCGCAGGTCATTCGGTCGTTCGCCGGCGCCCTCGCGTGCATCATGGCGGTAAGGGTACGTGTAGCGTGCTTGTCGCAGGTTATCGCCCCACAGCGTCGATGTCCATTCACGCACGTTGCCGGCCATGTCATAACAGCCGTAAGGGCTGCTGCCATCTGGGTATGCAGTCACGGCGCTCGTGCGGCCGGTGCCCATGTTGCAGCGGCTGGCGTCGGGTTCGGCGTCGCCCCAGGGATAACGGCGCGCGTCGGCGCTACGTGCTGCCTTCTCCCACTCGGCCTCGGTCGGCAGGCGGTACTGGCGGCCCGTCTGCGTGGAGAGCCACTCGCAGTAGGCGACCGCGTCGTGCCAGGTGATGCCCGTCACCGGGTGATCGAGCTGGCCGGCGGGGGGCGTGGTGAAGAACCAGCCGGTCTGGCGCGGGCGGTTGTCGCGGTGTTCGCGGACAAACGCGGCGTATTGTTCATTGGTAACCGGGTACTTGCCGATATGGAAGGCATCCACTTCGACGGTGTGCTGGCGCCACTCCGGCGCACCGTCGCTGCTGCCCATGAGAAAGGCGCCGGCCGGGATAGCGACCGTCTCCGGCTCAAAGGGCAGCGCCGGCGTCTCAACGACGGGTGGGGCGTCCGGCGTCGCCACCGGCACGACCAGACGGGTATCGTCGGCGCGCGTGAAGAGCACGGGCGTCATCCACTCCGGCGCGCCGGCCGGGTCGAAGAGAGCCTTGCGCGCCTCGGTGACGGCAGCCTCGGCCGCATAGCCGTCGGCCAGCGCCCGGTAGAACTCGCGCGAAAGGATGCCGGCGCGCGCCACGCTGATGACGAACTGCATGGCCAGCACCGCGGGAATGCCCAGCCGCACCAGGTATTGCGCTGTGCCCCGGAAGGCATCGCGCTCGTCGACGCGCGCGCCCTCGCATGCGTTGAGAAAGATCAGGCGCAGCGCCGCGTGGTCGTCGAGGAGCAGGCCAAACTGCTCTTCCGTCACGAGCGTGGCCTGCTGCTGGTCGTTCTCGAAGACCAGGCCGGCCTGCTCGCTGGCCGCGTCGAACCAGCCGTGACCGATGAAATGGAGGATATGCACGGTGTTGCGGCGCAGATGCGCTTGCAGCGCGCCCAATGTCGGCATAGCCAGTCGCGACAGTGTGACGCGTCCGGCCGTGGCCAGTGGCGCCAGGGCTTCCTGGATCGAGCGCCACTCGTTGTCGACCTCGAGGCGAGGTGACAGGTCGGCTGGGTCGGAGAGGACGCACAGGATCGATAGCGGCGGGTCGACGAGCAGCGATTGCTGCGCCTCGCCAAGCTCCATGTAACGGACCAACGGCGACCGGCTGGAGAGGGCGAGAAAACGGCTCAGCTTGGGCGCATAGGCGAATTCCCATGGCAGCGTCGCCAGTTCGGGAACGTCGGCCAGGCGCAGGCGGATGCGCAAGCCGCGCCCCGCTCGATCGGCGGCGTCGAGGCTGCGGCGCAGGCATGTCTCGATCTCATCGTGAAAGAGGGTGGCGTAGAGTTCGCTGCCCCACGTCTTGACCGTTGCCTGGTCGAGGTCGGTGGCTGCCCAGCCCTGGGCAACGAGTGCCTGGATCGTGGCAACCGTCTCTGTGATGGTCACGCTTGCAGCGGCCTGGCCGACCGGCGATTCGGTGACGCGGGCTTTATAGCCGCCTTCACTGCGGTCGACGATAAGGTCGAAGTTGGCATAATCCGGGGACATAGTGACCGGTGCTTTGTGTGAAAACGGTGGCAAGTGTTGGCTGGCGCAAGCAATCAACCAGTCGTGCTTACAGTTTACCATAAGCGGCGCGGCTCGACCAACCGCTCTTTTGGGGTCCAGCCGGGCGCAACGATGCCGGCCAGCGAGATCAAGGCATTGCGGCAAATTCAGGCGGGAGTGGCGCCGTGAAGGTGGTGTCGGCGCCGAAGAGATCGGCAGGAAGTGTGATCCGGTGCGCATGGAGCATGAGCCGCGCTGCCGACGTGATGTCGCCGTAGAGGCGGTCGCCCAGGATCGGCGCGCCGAGGGAGGCCATGTGGACGCGCAATTGGTGCATGCGGCCGGTCTCGGGGCGCAGCCGGACCCATTGACGGCCATTGGCGTCCTTGATGACGGCATAGTGCGTCACGGCGGGGTGTCCACCTTTGCTCACCACGATCGACCGATCGCGGCGGTTCGGGTCGGTATCCATGCGCGTGATGATCGTGCCGGTCGCCTCGAGCCGATTGGGTACTGCTACCTCGGCCACATATTCCTTGAGCACCGAACGTGTCTTGAAGGCACGGGCCATGCGTTGATTCACCGTACCGCCGCGCGTCATCAGCAGCACACCCGACGTATCGCGGTCCAACCGGTGGAAGAGGGTGACGGCGCCAAAAGCCAGGCTGGCGAGTTGCAGGAGCGATGCCCGATCGGCCCGGTTCGCCGGCTCGGAGAGCAGGCCGGCTGGCTTGTTGATGGCGATGATATCCTTCGCTTCGGCGATCAGCCAGGCCGGATCGAACGATTTTGGTTGATCCGGCAGCCGCGCGGGCGGCTGGGCGACGGCGATCTCGTCACCGCCGGCGACCTGCCACGAGGCAAGCCAGACGGTCTTGCCATTCACCTGCACCTGCTTGTCGGCGATTAACCGTTGAATGGACTGGCGGCCGGCGTCGGGATACCGCGCGCGCAGGACGCGGTCGAGGCGCCTGGGCGTGTCGTGGTGGCTGGCGACGAAGCAATCGGCCATGACAAGGAGAAGAAGGAGTGCGCACGGCGCTCGGCATTTCACCGGCCGTGCGCATCCTGGGTATCTGTCAAGCGGCTCAGGCGCCGGCGAGCACGTCGGCGATTGCGCTGCAAAGATAATCCATGTTGCCCTCGGTCATGCCGGCAACGCTGATACGTCCCGACCCGACGATGTAGATTGCATAGCGATCGCGCAGCGCCTTGACCTGCGCCGGCGTCAGCCCGGAGAAAGAGAACATGCCGCGCTGGTG
>WBZU01000711.1_pt1 | contig 27220 bp, 25 predicted proteins | sample 5204311 | NCBI WGS metagenome assembly WBZU01 (sample SAMN12344359, study PRJNA552823) | activated sludge metagenome | biome: Activated sludge suspended growth; feature: Nitrification reactor; material: Wastewater; isolation source: activated sludge from nitrification reactor of wastewater...
CGTCGGACTCATCTTCGTCGGATTCGTCGGACTCTTCATCCGTGTCCTCATCCGAATCTTCGTCCTCATCATCGTCGCTTTCGTCGTCGAAATCGCCGTCTTCGTCGTCCCCGTCGAACTCTTCGTCACGAATATCGTCGTCATCTTCATCGTCGACGTCGTCGTCCTCGTCTTCGTCGCCCGCACCTGCCGGCTCGAATCGGGCAATCACGTCTTCGACGATCTTCACGACGGCCGGCATCACGTACGCATTGCGCTCGAGATCCACCTGCAAAGTCGTTTCTTCGCCATCATCGACCAGCTTGAGCTCCGCCGACCAAAATTCCTCGTCTTCATCGGGCAATTCGGGATCCCCGGGCGCTCGACATGCCTCCACGAGGCTTCGATGCATCGTGATTTCGATGATCGCCGTCGCCGGATCGTCCGCGAGCAGCGCATCAACCTCGACAAACGTCACCCGCGCACCGGGAAGACCTGCCAAGGTTTGGTCCAAGGTCAAGAGAAATCGGTGGAGTTCGAGCCCTTCAAAAGGCAGCGGAAACGTCGGCGTATCACTCATCGCGCGGCAAGATACACCATTTGCCGCAAACGTACAGTTTTCAGCGCATCAACACCAACGGGCCTTCGTTTTGTCGTGGTTTGTCCGCAACGAGTTCGTCCGGGACATGTTGCATCCTTGCCGACGAACACGTCCCCAAAAACCATTACGTCGTGACCCGCAATCGGGCCCGCGGCTGAAACACCGCCCGACTGCCCGCTTGCGGAACGCGCATTTCATGGCCCTCCGGCAAAGCATCCGCGTCGGTCCATTCGGCGAAATTCGTCGGCAATGCACCGGGCAGCATCGGCTGCACCGTTCGTTCGAAGAGCTGAAACTCGTTATGCGCTTCGATATCGATCGGCGTATTGCGCAAAGGCCCCGCATCGGCGAGCCACGCCTTGACCTTTTGTACGTTGCGCAAAAGCACGTAATGCTGCGGATCCTTTTGCCAAGCTTCCGTCAAACACTGCTGCATGTTCGCCCATTCTTTGCGTTGACACGCCACGGCCGCGAGCAAATTCAAACACAACCCCGGCAACGGATGCCCAAGTTCGAGCGCCCGTTTGGCATGCCGAACAGCGTCGTCGAAGTTGTCTTCCCGATAATGAGCCACTGCACAATCGAGGTGCGCGGCGTGATGATCCCCGAGCCGTTGAACAATGGCTTCACAATCAGCCGCGGTTTCTCGATAACAATCACGCAACCCGCTGTTGTTGCGAAACCACTCGGTCATCAATTGCGTCGTTTCTTCCGACGCGTCATAAGGCACTTTAAGCTCCTGAAAATCGCCCGTGAAATACGTCTCCGGATCGAGCCACCCGGCAGCGACGGCTTCGTCGTAATCGCGCGTGCCCGGGTAAATCGACAAACACGAAAAGATGTATTGATGCGGCTTGGCTTTGTCCAAAAAGGCCAACGTCTCGCGAAACGTCTCCGCCGTCTCGCCACGATTGCCGAGCATCATGAAGTAACGAACCTTGATCCCGTACTTTTTCGCCAGCTCCGTCGATTCGATGATTTTCTGCACCGTGATTTTCTTGTCCACCTGCTTCAATATTTGCGGCGAACCACTTTCCACGCCCAGCGACAAGCGCTCGCACCCCGCCAAACGCATTTCCCGAATCAAGTCTTCCCCGAGCACGTCCACGCGCGTATCGCAGCTCCACAAAAACCGCAGATTTCTCTCCCGAATCCCTCGGCACAATTCGAGCACGCGTTTTCGGTTCGTCGTAAACGTATCGTCTTTGACGAGCACCATTTTCACCGGCAACCGCGGCACCATCTTTTCCAGCACATCGAGGACGTAATTCACCGATTGCCCACGAAACCCTCGACCCCAGCTATTCTCCGCGCCGCAAAACGTGCACGCCCAGGGACATCCGCGCGATGTCATCAGAATGTGCGTGTCGTAAAGAAGATGCGGCGACGCGAGCGTATCCAAGTCTTCAATCGCCGCTCGATCCGGCCCCATTTCGACGCGACCATCGACGCGATATACAGCGCCGGGCAAATTACGCATACTCCGCCCGACGGCCACGCGATCGATGATCTCCAAAAACGTGACTTCACTCTCGCCCACCGTGGCGATATCGATAAACGAATAATGCTCGAGCAATTCTTTGGCGAGCGGCGTGCAATGCGGTCCGCCGATGACAATCGGGGCATTCGGTCTACGCGCTTTGATCGCCTTCGCCACGAGCGCCACGCCGCGTCGATTCGCCGTCCAACACGACATCGCGAATATGTCGGCATCCAGTTGCGATAAGATCTCTTCGACGCGACTCCACGGATACGCCGACAAATTGAATAGCTTGACTTGATGTCCCGCCCGTTTTACCTGCGCCGCAATCGAGAGCAAACCATAAGGAATCTGATAAAAATCCGCATCGAGATCCCCTTCGCGATATTCGCCCGGAGGTCCGTCGCCATGCGCATCGGGCGCCTCGCCTCGAGCCGGGATTTTCCATGGAGGTGGATACAATAGCGCAATACGCATCGGGGGAAACCTCGAAAACACACTTACCAGAAAGGCGGTCGTGGCTCAAGAGGGTTTGTGCGAACGAACGAGCGAAAAAAACGCTTCGCTTTTGGTGTCGACGCGGTTAAGATGTCGGCATGGAATGCCCCCGTTGCAAATTGGAGCTCGCTTCGACAGACCCTTACCGAGGAGCCGATGCGCAGCATCGACGTGCTCAGGCGTTGCACACCATCACGCACGCAGCCGGCGTGGAAATCGACCAATGTCAGGGGTGCGGCGGCGTATTTCTCGACGAAGGTGAATTGCGAAAAATTCAGGACGCGGCGGGTCGGACGAAATCGAGTGACATCACGCCGTCGCACATTCAACGCGTGTACGCACGTGGACGCGAAAAGGCCAAATATAGGGATAACCCTCCGACACTCGCGTGCCCGGCTTGCGGCGGGGAAATGGCTCCACGTGATTGGGGTTATGGTTCCGAAGTGACAATCGATACGTGCCTCGAATGCCTCGGCGTGTGGCTCGATTACACCGAACTCGAAACGCTGGAAGAATTGTATCGGTAGTCAAGCGCGCGTTCGGCTTCCGTCCAAACGCTCGCCCCTCCCACGTTTACCGCGACCAACGTTGACCGTAACAAGAAATTTCGTAGCGACCCGGGAAACGAGTTACACTGCTCGTCATGAAGTTCGAGTGGTTCGAAGTCCAAGGGTACAAGAACATCGCTGCCTCGCTGCGCCTAACCGACCTTGGACCGATCAACATCATCCACGGCGACAACAACGTCGGCAAGTCGAACCTTTTGGAATCCATCGGCTTCTTCTTCGCCTTGTTGCGAACGCTCGCCGAAGATGGTCCGAAGCTCGTTGAACGATACGAACTCAGCGCAAAAAAATCCACAGGCGAGCCAGGTGCCACAATCCGCACCCATGGGTTTTTCGCGGAACGCGGTTTTCCCGTGGACGAGATCTTCCACTACATGGAACCAACGCCCATCACGTTGCGGGCACGGATCACGTTTGCTAATGCTGAACTTCCTCCGAACGCTCCTCCTTGGTTGAATAGCGGCATTCTCCTAAGTTTACGCGCAGAACTGCTCACAAATTCCGTCGCCATACGGCTCATCGATTTTCATAATGCAGATGGAACCGACTTGACCCGTGACACGACAAATTCCGGAGAGAAAAACCTTTCGTCTCTCCGCATGTTATTCGACGTCATAAACCAGCAAACCGGAAGTTTGTCCCAAAGTCCAAGGTACGCACTGATCCGTGCGGATCGGAGCATCTTGTCCGAAGCGGTGGATGCATTTGTCAAACCGGAACCATTTACAGGCCGCGAGCCCCTACCAGCCGATTTGGCTCAGGCACTTTATGATGCGGAAGGTGGCAAGGATATCGCCAAGAAGCGGCGATTCAAACGATTTATCGATAGCCTCGAGGTTTTTCGCGACATCATCGGCCCTGGTCAATGGCGCATGTGGTACGATCGCGACACCGAACGATTCGATCTCCGGCTCATGGTCGACAATGGTTATTTGCCCCTCCGTATGATGGGCTCCGGTATTCAGCAAATCGTGAATCTGGTGGCGAGAATCGTCATGAGCGAAACTGATGTCGTCGCGATTGAAGAACCCGAATTGAACCTTCGTTATGTCGCGCAATTGCGACTTCGGGAAATCCTGACGCGCCTCACCAACGACGGATTGCTGAAACAGGTTTTTCTGACGAGTCATTCGCCCGCATTCGAAATGGCGCCGATGTTCCATTTGTTGTCACGGACAGCAAGTGGACCGAGCGTTGAACTGCGAAATGCGGCACAAGCCACTCGATTCGTCGATTCGGAAGTAGATCTTCCCCCGAAAGACGGCAAAGCTCCCATTTCCTACGTCACCAGCGAAGGCTTGGTCCGACTGCCCACGAATATCCGAGAAAAACTCGCGTTGCTCAACGGGGGCGGCGTCGTGTTTGTCGAAGCGAAAGACGGCTTCATTCGTATGCTCACGGATGAGCAATTCGCCGATTTATTCGAAACCACCGAGGAGTCGAAATGACTCCCGAGGTGCTCGCGGCGAAACTACGCGATGGCGGAGCACGCATTGCTTTCGATACAAACGCCATGTGGAATCTCGGCAGATTTGCGCGGCTATGTTCGACCTTGCAACGATTGAATTTTCGGCTGGAAGGTGAAAACAAGCAGCCTCACGAATTGATTGTTTGCGTCTTGGCCCACGGTGAGGTCTTGATGGACTTGAAGCAGAAACACAAGGAGACGTTTGATCACACTGTCATTGTTGCGGGACTCCAAGCCAAACAACTGCTCATTCAGGATTTCACACCCGACCATGCATTGGCGACTGCAGAATACTTGGGCGGGAGGTACTCGGAAAACAAAGATTGGCACCAAGCTAAAAAGCGGCTCTACATGGAGCGATTGGGCCTGCATCCGGAACGAGACGCCGACAAGGTTCAAAGCTCGGGTGCGACGTGCAGTGCGACCATCGATTGGTTCATCATTGGCCACGCTCGTGCTGAAAAGTGCATACTCGTTTCCAACGATCGCGGAGCAGAATTCGCTGGAATCGCGGACCGCGTCTCATTGGACACCTTTGACAACATCGTCCACAATGTTCTCGAAAAAACATCATGAAGAAATTTATTTACAAATATAAGCTTGCTAAGCCATCCCGGCGTTACCTTGTTCTCATTTTGGAATTTTATTCACCAAACGACACCGACATCGACAAACGATTGGAACGGCTGCTCGGCAATATCGAACCAATACTGACGCAAACCGTGGTTCACAATGAATCTGCCAAGACATGGGGAATTCATTGCAACTTCCATGGCAATCGGGTCACGCGAATGGTTCCCGTCAAACCGGGAGGCGGCTCCGTCGTATTTCGTCTACTCATGGACATCGTGCATTGCCAATGGGCCGCCATGCACGAAAACTTGCTAATGCGAGGAGCCTTGACCCTCTGTGAGGGGACATTCAAGCAACTCGGCCATGCTTTTGTGGGCTCGGGGATTCGCGAAGCCGAACGATTAACAGACGAAGTCGCGGAAGGACCGCGCGTGCTCATCGACCCGCGCTTGCTTCAAGCGATTGAAAGCGACAACCACTTGCGCTCGGAACATCACACCGTCCCGGAAGAACTCGAATGGATTCAAAGCGTGCTCGAATGCGACGCCGATGGTATCTGGTTTGTCGACTATTTACGCGCAATCCACGATGAAGTTGCGAGTCCAGCAGACTACGACGAGCAGCTCGCAGCACATCAAGCGATGATCCTGGACAAGTGGAACTCCGTGACGGAGTGGGACCGGGCCTGGCGCAGTTTGTCTTGGTTGACGACCTACCACAATCGCGTCGTGATAGCGAAAAAGAAACACGCGCTGCGTGTGCCCCCGAATTATCCCTTCGCTTTTGAATTTCCCGAAAAATAATCGAACCGCGAAGCTACCCGTCACATAACACCGGCAACTTGCCGAGAGCTTCGCTGGAGAGCGCTTGACAAGCGGCAAGAAACGAAGTGGCAGAATCCGGCTACAGCCCCTTTTTCGCTCCCGGCCACTTCTCGATCTCCCACGTCGATCCGGTCCAAATCAGCACGCCGCCGCCGAAAACATCCGCAGCCAGCATTTCTTGACCTTCATCCGCCGACGCGATGGTCTGCACGTCGTCTTGATCCGGATTCCACCGAATCGCATCCCCGCCGCGAGCCACCATCAGCCACGGCGACATCGGCGCAAAACGCGCCGTGCGAATCGGCGCCTTTTCAGTTCGTTCGAGCACCGCCGTTTTATCTCCGCGTTGCCACACGGCTTTTTGCTCGTTTGCCACAACGAACTGCCGCCCGTCGTATGAAAACCATACCGTGTGCGCCTGCGCCATGCCCAGCGTCTTGGCGAGCTTCCCATCTTCGAACAAATGCGCGTCTTTCGCCGTCAGCACCAAAAGCGATCGACCATCGGGCGACATTTCCGCATTGGTCACGTCAGCGCCTTCATGCGCCACGAGCACCGGTTCGGCGCCGATATTTGGTATCATCCACACGCGGGACTTGGCGAAATACGCAATGGTTTGCCCGGCTTTGGCACACACGAGTCGATTCACGACACCGTCGACGTGAGCGACGGCCCGCGGTTCGCCGTTCCACGGCAAAAGCATAATGTCGCAATCGAACGCTCCGGCATTGTAATGGTTGTCCGGAATCACAATACCTTCGGCGCATACCTCCATCCACGGAGCCCCCGAGATCGGCGTTCGCAATACCACCTGCAACGACGGCACATCGACCCGACCGACCACGAGGCGCCCTTCCCAATGCTGAAGGACAAACAGCGTTCGACCGTCGGGTGAGAATCGGAAAAGATCGTGCACCGGGTTCGCGACGTTCGTTATGATTCCATCATGACGAACGACAGTCAGGGTATCGGCCCCAGGCGTCGTGAACGCAATGGCTCGCGCATTCGGAGCCACTTGAAAACGCCCTTGGGTGGGATATTGATGTAAATAAATCGATTCGCGCGCTCGGAAAAGTTCGATATCGCGAAGGCCCGTGCGGCGTAATGTCAATGCTTCGTCGCGCACACGGCGCGGCGGCGCCATGCCTCAGGCAAAACCTTCACGCGGTCGCGCCATGAGCGGCGTCGCAGCGAATGGCAAAGCAACGAGGGACTTGAGGACGGCGCGGCGATTCACGAGGCGCTTGGACGACCAAGCTCCCGAAAAGTTCACCGCGCCGCGAATTTTTACCGGAAAAATCAGGCGGCGTCCGCCATGCGTGCCCAATCTTCCACTTCGTAAAGGAATTTCGTCCCGCCGATGAGCTTGCGATTGTACGACGTGCTTTGCACGAACACCACGTATTTCTCGAGGCTCGCGGGCTTGATTCGCACCGTGGCTCCCGGAGGCAAACCCAACATTTCCCGCGCCCGCTCACCGCTGTACAAATCGCCCGTCTTGCGATCCATCAGCACGACTTCTTTGTGCCCCTGAATCGTCTCCGTCTTCATGAATTCATAAAATCCACGGCCCGTCTTGAACGCCAGCCCATTTTCCAAGACAAACTGCTTGATGGGCATATCGCGATCCACATCGAGGAATTGGAATCGTCCCGTCGGTACCGCGCGCAAATCCGTGTCGCCGAACTCCGTCGACGCTTCACGCTTCATCATCGTCCCGAACATCTTGTCGAGACCCCGATTCATCCGGCCCTGCTTCTTCACTTCCTTTTCGTAATCCTGGAGCTTTTCATCCGAAGATTGCTTCAGACAAACCGCAAGGACCATATCGATCACGTACGCGAATTGATCGAGGCCGATGTGAAAACCACCGCTCGTTCGCGCCAGTTCCGTGTAAAACGGCGTGGCATGACGCCGACCCAAGCATTGCACGCCATACACCGGAATCCCGTCTTTCCCGAGCGCCTCGACTTCCGTGCGCCAATCGAGTTTCTTCGGGTTTTGATTCGGCGGATGCGGCACGTCGTCACCAATCAATACGAATACCTTTTTGTAGTCCTTGGTCCACGACAATGACCGCGCCTCGTGCAAAACCAATTCATAACATTCCGGCGCGTCACCGCCGCCCGTCGGTCCGACCTTTTCGACAAACCGCACAATGGCATCGCCGTCGTCGGTCAAATCGAGCGCCTTCGTCACATACGTCGAACCCGCGTCACAATAATCGCCGTGCGCAATGATTCCAATGCGAATCCCGGGGATTTCTTTCATCAGTCGCTTGACGGTCTCGCCAACCTTGCGCCGCACCTGCGTCAAACAAGGATACATGCTGCCGGTGGTGTCAAAGCTGAAAACGACCTCAATGCGATTGTCAATCATGTCCCGTCCTCCGATTGTCTCGACCGTGTTGTCGTCAATCAATGTGTGACCTTTGGACGCGTTCGTCTAGGCCTCATTCAGCTTGCTATGACATTCAATGTCCGCCCTAATGACCGAGACCAACCCCTGTCGTTATCATCGCGTGAATTACGTCGAAAATGGCGGCACTTCTATGATCGGACAATCAATGTCCGCCGGCGGGAGATTTTGGAGTGGATCTCGTGAACAACCTCCCGGTAGTCGAAAAAGCCGCGCAAACGCGCCGAATCCGCGCCGGTTCTTCCTTACCGCTTGCAGCCTTCACACTTGCCCACTATGAAGACGACGTCGGTCCATCACGACGAACCAAGGCCACGCTCGGATGAATCAACCGCCGGTGATCGAAGTTCAAGACCTCGTCAAGCGTTACGACGACTTCGAAGCCGTTCGAGGTGTGACATTTTCTGTCCAGGAAGGAGAAATCTTCGGGTTCCTCGGACCGAACGGCGCGGGCAAAACCACCACGATCAAGATGCTCTGCACGTTGCTCGATCCGACCGGCGGCACGGCAAAGCTCGCCGGCTTCGACGTCGTTACCCGTCCTCATGACGTGCGCCGATCGATTGGCGTCATTTTTCAAGACCCGGCCCTCGACGACCGCCTCACAGCCCGCGAGAACCTCGAATTGCATGCCGTCGTCTACGGCGTCCCGCGTGGCGAACGGATGGCACGCATCGACGAAGCGCTTTCATTCGTTGAATTGAAGGACCGCGGCGAAGACCTCGTCCGAACCTTTTCCGGAGGCATGAAACGCCGCCTCGAAATCGGTCGCGGGCTCCTGCATCGACCTCGCGTTTTGTTCCTGGACGAACCGACCACGGGCCTCGACCCGCAAACGCGCAAACGAACCTGGGAAGTGCTGCATTCGCTGCGCGAAAAACACGGCTTGACGCTTTTTCTGACCACGCATTACATGGACGAGGCCGAGCATTGCGATCGTATTGCCATCATCGATCACGGGCGTATCGTCACCACCGGCAGCCCGGACGAACTCAAGAAGCAAGTCGGCAATGACGTCGTATTGGTTCGCACGGCCGAACCCGATACATTGGCGCGGATTCTGCGCGAACGGCACGGCATCGCCTCGGACATGACCGATGAAGGACTTTGTTTTCGCGTCCAAGACGGAGAATCGTTTGTCGTGGAACTGATCCGCGAAGTGCAAATACGTCTTTCCGGAATTGCCGTACGGCGTCCGACGCTCGACGATGTTTTCTTGGCGCTTACGGGGCGACAAATGCGCGACGAACTGGACGAAAATGGAGCCAGTCGCCATGCGATGCGGGCCATGGCCCGAAGGAGGTAATGCCTTGCGTGCCGAAGTGATTTATCATTTGTGCCGTCGCGACGTGCTGAAGTTCTTGCGGGATCGACAAACCCTGGCCGCGAGCGCGATTCGGCCGCTTTTGTGGCTGGTCGCCGTGGGATTTGGATTACGCGGATCGTTCGGTGGAGGCGCCGGACATGCCGGCGTGGATTTCGTCTCCTTCTTGGTGCCGGGCATCGTCACCATGACGGTCTTGTTTTCCAGCATGTTCGCGGCGATTTCGATTGTGTGGGATCGCGAATTCGGTTTTTTGAAGGAATTGCTGGTTTCCCCGGTTCCCCGCGGCATGATCGTTTTGTCCAAAATGATCTCGGCGAGCGTGACCGCGTTGCTCGAAGTGGCCATCACGCTCGTCGTGGCGCCGCTCTTGGGCGCGCGATATTCGTTTGTCGGGGCAATCGCCGTCCTTCCGCTCCTGGTTTTGTTCGGTATGGGCGTGACGGCGCTCGGCATCGTCATTGCCTCGAAAATGAAGACGTTCGAGGGCTTCGGCGCCATTGTCAATTTTCTGATCCAGCCTCTCTTCTTCTTCTCCGGCGCCCTTTATCCGGTCGAAGGTTTACCACCCGCCTTGGCCGTCATCGTGCGTCTCAATCCGATGACGTACGCCGTGGACGCCGCCCGAACCATGTTTGTCGGAGTGAGCCATTTTCCCATCGTACTCGACGTGGGCGTTTTACTTTTGACCACGGTGATTCTGGGCACTTTGGCCGTGCGTTCCTTCTCGCGCATGCAAGCGTAGGGAATAAGCGCGCGTTCGCCATTCCAATCCGCACCATAACGTCAACGGTGTTTCTTGCAGCGCGGAAATCGGGACAAACCCTGATAACAACAGCTGCCTTTTTCAAACTTGATGAAATCGGGTCGGCATCCGCGGCAAATACTCTCTTTCGGCGCACTGCGACAACCACCGGCAGCGCCCGTAAACAACGACGACGCGGGAGGCCCTTCGGTTTGGGACGGCGCGACGCAAACCACTGGCGGAGGGCCCCCGGGATCGCAATCGCGCTCTTCAGGCTCATCGGGCTTCGGTGGTGCGAACGGAGCTGAACTGACGGGAGTTTCTTTGGACGAACTCGGCGCTCCCTCCACAACCGCACTCACGGCACGCTTGGGCGGCTCCGCCGACACGACGGAACTCGCACTCGTCGCGGGGGCGGGCGCGCCGTCCACGGGCGCCAGGTTTGTCCCGGTGCAAGCCACAGCAACGAGCGCGGCGAACGACGCCATGGGCCAAAGGAAGCGCAACGAGAACTCGGGCATTGTCACATTCTACGAGATTTCCAGATCGCAAATCCAGCCCCGAAACATGCTTTGACCGCCCCCTTGACCACTCAGTGCCATTGCCGACCCGATTGTGTTTGTCCGTATCGCGGACAAACACATACCAGGTCCAGGACAGGTCCTGGCGCGGGGCCGGGGGCGCGGAGCCCCCGGTGGGTCTGGGTGAAACCCAGCGAAGCTCGGCTCAGCCGGTCAGCGCTGCACGCGCTGCAAGCACGCGAGCTTCGGCCTGTTCCACGGTATCGGCCATGGCCACCAAATGGCCCATTTTACGCCCCGGTCGAGCTTCGATTTTTCCGTACAAATGAATCTTCACCTCGGAAAACGCCGCCGCATTCGCCCATAGCGGTTCGCCCGACGACCACAATTCGCCCATCAAATTCGCCATGGCGACCGGCCGCAACAACGTCGGATCTCCCAAAGGCAATCCGCACACCGCCCGCAATTGTTGCTCGAATTGGCTGGTCATGCACGCATCGAATGAAAAGTGCCCGGAATTGTGAGGCCTCGGCGCCAATTCATTCACGACCAAATCTCCACTCGGCATACAAAACAGCTCGACACCCAACACGCCCACCACCTCGAGCGCCCGCGCAATCGCACACGCCAGCTCCCGCGCTCGTACACGCGTCTCTTCGGGTACACGCGCAGGCACGAGCGACACATCGAGGACATGTTTTTCGTGACGATTTTCCGCGACCTCGAAAGCCACGACGTCACCCGCGCGCGAACGCGCCACGATCACCGACAATTCACACGCAAATGGAACAAACGCTTCGAGCACCCCGAGCGTACGCCCCATACGCCCGAATGCTTCATCGGCGAATGCCGCATCGTTGATCCGCACTTGTCCCTTGCCGTCATATCCGAATTCAGCTGTTTTCAGAATTGCGGGCGTTCCGAGCACCAGCAATGCCGCGCGAAGTTCGTCCGCGGAACGCACGGGTTCGAAGGCGGCGACGGGAAAACCATTACCTTTCAAGAATTGTTTTTCTTTCAATCGATGCCGACACGTATCGAGCACCTTCGGCGATGGAAAAACCGGTCGTAATTCAGCTACGGCAGCCAAGGTCTCTGCGGGAACGTTTTCAAATTCGAACGTGACGACATCCACCGCGGCGGCAAACTTTCGCGCCACATCGATATCTTCATACGGCGCGACCCATTCCACATCGGCAACTTGTCCCGCCGGACCGTCTTGCACGGGATCGAGCGCGTGAACGCGATAACCCATCCGTCGCGCGGCGATGGCGAACATCCGGCCGAGCTGCCCGCCGCCGAGGATCCCAATGGTCCCGCCGGGCAATACAGGCGCGTTTGTCGAAACGATCGTCACGGTCAAACCTCGCTTTCCGCAGCGATACGCGTTTGCTCGGCGCGAAATTCATGCAATCGTCGGCGCAAAGCGGGATCGTGCAACGCGAGAATCTGGGCCGCCAAGAGCGCGGCATTTTTCGCTCCCGCATCCCCAATCGCCAAAGTTCCCACGGGGATGCCTCCGGGCATTTGCGCAATGGAGAGTAATGAATCGACGCCGTGTAATGCATGCGAAAGAATGGGCACGCCAAGCACGGGAATCAGCGTTTTTGCCGCGACCATTCCCGGCAAATGCGCCGCTCCACCCGCACCGGCAATGATCACTTGAAGGCCACGCGCCTGCGCTTCTTCCGCGTACCGAAACATCTGATCAGGCATTCGATGCGCACTGACCACTCGTTTTTCATAAGGCACTTCAAGTTTGTCGAGCATTTCCCACGCATGGCGCAACGTCGGTGCGTCGCTCTTGCTGCCCATGATGATGCCGACAACCGGGGCTTTCTCCGTCATGCGCGTCTCTTTACTCGCATCCGCGTCGTTTGTCACGGAGATCGTGCATCACGTACGAGGAAACATGCGACCGGCCGAACGACGAGGCCCACGCCCCAAACGAGCGTGGACCTCGCGGAATCATCCGATCGTTCAGCGTTTTCCATCTTGGTACGACGAATCGTACCGATCATCATCGACGTCACGATCGATGTACTTGGAGCCTTGCTGGGCGTCGTTATACACCGGGCCCTGATCATATCCCTGGCCGTGGTCATATCCCTGGCCGTGGTCATCATATTCCCGGCCGTTGTCGTCATAATCCTGATCGTCGTCGTAATCCCGACCGGTGTTATAGTTGTTCTGAATGACGTGCACGTTGATATCGCCATCATTCACGTCACGATAACGTTCCGTCGCGCAAATCGACAAATCGGAGGAGTCGAGGTAAAACCTTCGGCCTTCGATCATGACCGCCGCGCGATCGACGTACACGTCGCGCATGAATCCGTCACGACAAACCGCTCCACCAAGCTCATCGAGGTCGAAATTGGCCATGAACCAATTTCCACCAATCGGATACGCAATTTCTCGATCGGTGCGGAATCCGTCGATGGGAACGATATCCCGATCGTTGTATCGCCCGTAATTGTTGTACATTCGGCTCAGACGAGACCCATAACCGAGATAATTGTCGCTGCGTTGCCATCCGCCGTGCAAATCGTCGTCGCCGCATTCATCGTCGCACAAGGCGTTGCCGAAAATCGTCGCGTCGACGTCGAATTGGGGAAACGACCGATAACGTGTCGCTCCCAAGACGCGGAAGACCACGCGCATTTGCTGCGTTTGATCGTCAATACAAGCGCGAACTTCCGCCGTCGCGCCTTCACAACCATATCCGGCGCGTCCCCACCAGCTTCCATCGTTCGCCGAAGCTTCGGCAGATCCAAACAACGTCGAAGCCGCTGCAAACATGACGGATACCAGGCCAAACTTGCTTTTCATGAATACTCCCCCTTGAAATGCCGCCCCTCGTCATGCACGAATGACCTGCACGCGCCAAAACGACATTCACTTGCAACGCGACACGCATTCACGCGTCACGCGAAACGAACCAATGCAAGCGAACGGCCGCCCAAGATGCACGCCCAAGACAAACGCATCGTGCGCTCCGTGCGCGCCAATCGTCCGATGCACGGGGCAGAAGTCCACATCGAAGCGCGGACGTTTCTCATTGTGTAACGGACGCGCATTCTCGAGTGCAAAACACGCATTGGCAACGATATCGTCCGACCGGGTCGTCCGAAGCAACGTCATTGACAAATCAATGCGCTGGCGGAATCAGACCGCGACGGTCTTTTTCATCCACGCGCCAAGATCTTCGATGGCCGCTTGGCATTCGGGATAATATCCGGCGAGCAAATAGGAATTGTGGATCATCCCGGGAAGTTCGTGAAAGTCGACGGAGAGCCCTGCATCTTTCGCCCGCGCCGCAAAATCCCGCACTTGATCGAGGAGCATCTCCGCCGTTCCAATATCGATACGCAGCGGAGGTAACCCGCGCAAATCGGCGTAAATGGGCGAAATCAGCGGCTGTTTCGGATCTTCTTTGCCGATGTAATACTCGACCCAATGATCGAAATCGGCCGGAGCCGCCCAATCGTAGACCTGATTTGCCGATAACGATCCTTCGCGACGCTCAACGTCCACCCAAGGCGACAATGCGGCAATGGCAGCAGGCAGCGGAATCTTCGCCTCGCGCAAAACCAAGGGCAAAACGACGGATAAATTCCCACCCGCCGAATCGCCCGCAATGATCAAGTTTTGAGGACGAATACCATCGGCCAAAAGCGCTTCGTACACCGCCCGGCAATCATCCAATTGCGCCGGATGACGATGTTCCGGAGCCAAACGATAATTGGGCGCAAATATCCGAGCCTCCGCGGCCACGGCAAGACGCATGATCATTTCCGCATGCGTGCGACTCGACCCCGCGATGAACCCGCCGCCATGTAAATAAAGAATCACACGCGTCGGCGTTTTTCCTTTGGGCACGAACCATTCACCTTCGACCCCGCCCACCCGCGCATTCGATCGTTCCACCTTCGATTTCATGCGCTTGGCTTCCTGCTCGCCGGCGACTTCTTGCAATCGCCGCTGTTCGTCGAGAGGCAATTCATTCACCGCGGCGGCTCGGAATTTCAATAATCGCGTCGTGACCTCGAATGAGAAACCCCATTCGGGAAACAATGGCCCCTGACGTAACCGCGATCGAAGCGTCGTCGAAAATGCGCGAAACATGAGCGCGGGCATTGAAGGCATCATACGGATCACCACCGTAGGACGAGCGTCATGGCAAAACAAGGCCTTCGCGAAATATTTCCGCGTGACGACTCGTTGATTGGATGGATCACGAAACGGCGCGTACGGGACGATGTTTCGATTCAGCTCTTCGCCGCCGCCAAGATGGCCGCCGTGTGTTCCTTGGGATTGACGTCGAGCCACACTTGCTTGATTTTTCCGTCTTTGCCGACCAAAAACGATTGCCGCGCGGCAAACGTCAAACGCGTGGGAACTCGAAATGCTTTCGCCACGGCGCCGTCGGTATCCACGACGAGCGGAAACGGCAAATTGTGTTTGTCGATAAATGCTTTATGGCTCGCGGCGTCTTGCATGGAAACACCGTAAACCTCGAGCCCCGCGGCCTGCAAATCGGCCCAACCATCGCGAATCCCTTGCGCTTCGATCGTGCATCCGGGCGTATCGTCTTTGGGATAAAAATACACGAGGACCTGTTTGCCCTGTAGACTGGAAAGACGAACCTCTTTGCCGTCGTGCAATTTGAGCGTGATATCGGGCGCGGCATCTCCGGCAGCCAAAGGTTTCGTTGCATCGGCTTCGGCAGACGCGGCTCCCGTGCTCGCGGGCCCTTGGGTCGCATTGTTGTTGCAGGCGGGAAAAACCATGAGCGCTACGACGAACGACGTGACGAAACGTGATGAAATTCGCATGGCCGCAGCATGCCAAAGAACTTTTTGCGCTGCAAGGTTCACGAATCCAAAACTCACCTCTTGACGCGCACGCCGTCGTGGTTTCCTCTGCGCACCGCGGAGGATTGAGACGGTGAAGATCACGTGCATCGGTGGTGGACCCAGCGGTTTGTACTTTGCAATCTTGGCGAAAAAGCGCGATCCATCGCGGGAAATCACGGTCTACGAACGCAACCGATCCGATGATACGTTCGGCTTCGGCGTTGTTTTTTCCGACGCGACCCTGGACGGTCTCGCCGATGTCGATCGCCCGGTTTACGATGCGATCCGCGCGAGTTTGGCCCACTGGGACGACATCCACACGTTTTTCAAGGGCGAACGACGCGTCTCCACCGGTCACGGATTCAGCGGTTTGTCTCGACAAAAACTCCTGACGATCCTTCAAGACCGCGCCCTGGAGCTCGGGGTGGACGTCCGGTTCGAAGACGAAGTCCGGGACATCGAAGCGTTGCGACGTTCGTGCGATTTGTTGATTGGCGCTGACGGCGTGAACAGCGCGGTTCGCGAATTGTACAAAGAACAGCTCGAGCCGCGGATTGATTGGCGTCCCAACCGTTTCGTTTGGCTTGGTACAACGTTTCCCTTCGGCGCGTTCACGTTTTACTTCGACGCGAACGAGCATGGTTTGTTCCGCGTGCACGCGTACCGCTACCAAGAGGACCGTTCGACGTTCATCGTGGAATGTCGCGAAGATACGTGGCGTCGCGCGGGGCTCGACAAAGCGACGGAAGACGAGACGCTCGCGTATTGCGAAAAACTGTTTGCCCATCGTTTGTCCGGGCATCGTTTGCTGAAAAACCGCAGTGTTTGGCGCAGTTTCCCCACGATTCGCTGCAAGCATTTCCATTTCGAGAACATGGTCATCATGGGCGACGCCGTGCATACGGCGCACTTCTCGATTGGTTCGGGCACGAAGCTCGCCATGGAGGATTCCATCAGCCTGGCCGACGCGATCGATGCGCACCCGCGTCTCGAGGATGCTTTGCGAGCGTATGAAATCGATCGTAAGCCCAAAGTGGAAACCTTGCAAAGGGCGGCGCAAGTGAGCCTTGAATGGTTCGAAAATACCGAACGTTACATGAACCTCGAGCCGCGCCAATTCGAATTCAGCATGCTGACGCGAAGTTTGCGGGTGACGCACGAAAACATGAAATTGCGCGACCCGGCCTTGGTCAAAGAATTGAATGAATGGGTGGTGCGCGAAGCGGAAGCGCAAACGGGCGTGTCAATCGATCCGAATACGCCGCCGATGTTCACCCCATATCGCTTGGGCAAACTCCTGCTCGACAATCGCATCGTCGTTTCGCCGATGAGCCAATATTCATCCGAAGACGGGGCGCCGAATGATTGGCATTTGGTGCATTACGGCAGTCGCGCCCAGGGTGGCGCGGGGCTCATCATTGCGGAAATGACGAACGTCTCCGCGGATGGTCGCATTACGCCGGGATGCGCGGGGCTTTATCGAGAAAGCCACGTGGCCGGATGGCGCCGCGTGACGGATTTCGTGCATCAATCGTCGTCGTCGAAGATCGGGGTTCAATTGGGCCACGCCGGACGCAAAGGTTCGACGAAAAAATTGTGGGAAGGTATCGACGAACCGCTGGAGGAAGGTGGATGGCCGTTGGTCTCCGCTTCCGCGATTCCGTATTTCCCGCGCAGCCCCGTACCGCGCGAAATGGATCGCAGCGATATGGACCGCGTCAAAGCCGATTACGTGCGGGCCACGAAAATGGCCGACGAAGCCGGGTTCGACATGGTGGAACTGCATTGCGCCCACGGCTATTTGCTGGCGTCGTTCCTTTCGCCGCTGACCAACAAGCGCAAAGACGAATATGGCGGAAGCATCGCCGGGCGTATGCGTTATCCGCTGGAAGTCTTCGATGCGATTCGGGCGGTATGGCCCAAAGACAAACCCATGAGCGTCCGTATTTCCGCCTCGGATTGGTCGCCCGACGGCATTACGCTCGAAGACATCATCGCGATGTCGATCACGTTCCGGGAACACGGCGTGGACCTCGTCGATGTTTCAACGGGCCAAACGGATCCGACGAGCAAGCCGGTGTACGGGCGCCTGTACCAAACGCCGTTCAGCGAGCTTGTCCGCATTGAAGCGAAAGTTCCGACGATCACGGTCGGCAACATTCAAAGTTATGGTGACGTGAACAGCATCATTGCCGCAGGTCGCGCGGACTTGTGCGCGCTGGCCCGGACGCACCTGTACGATCCGTATTGGACGCGCCATGCGGCGGCTGAGCAGGGATATGTGATGAAGTGGCCGAATCCTTATGTCTCGGTCGCGCGATTCGTGCCCCGCATGAAGTGAGCCGAGAAAACGAGTTTTACTCGGTACGCATGATGAGGTGGAAGCCGAATTCGGTTTCCACCACGTCGCTCATTTGATTGACGGACAATTCAAAGGCGGCGTCGGCAAAAGGTTTGGCCACGTCTTTGCGTTCGACGGCGCCGATCGAACCGTTGCGCGTCGCCGCGCCCGCTTCTTCGCTGAATTCCTTGACGACATCGTCGAAATCCGCGCCGCCGACCATTTTGTCGCGGGCTTCGAGCGCCCGCATGCACGCTTCTTCGCGCGTGCGCGTAATCGCCGCGTCGGCGTTTTTCGCGCCGGCATATTTGATGAGAACGTGTTTGACGGTGACCTTGGGCGGTTCACCGCTGAACTTGGCCCGTTTGGCGTTTGCCGTGGCGAGACAGAATGCGACTTTCTCCGGATCGGGGCCCTTGGGTTTGTCTTCGACGACCGGTGCCGCCTCGGGCGTTTTTTCCGGAGCTTTTTCGACAGGTTTGACCGGTGCGGGAGCACCGCCGCAACCGATGAACACGGCCGCTGCAACGAAAATGGCGAAAGGTGCCAGGATCTTGTTCATCATTCGATCATACACGCCGGCCCCGAGCGGTGTCACGCGCAAAATTGGCTCAGCCGGGCACGAACACTTGACGCTCGGCCCAACCTGCTGCATCACGCGGGATCAGATGGACATTGGGAGCTTCGGACCGCCTACGGCGTCCTTTGCCCGGCAGGGAGCGATTCATGAAAACGCATCGATTCAGCAATGGCGACACGATGCCCATGTTGGGCCTTGGAACGTGGAAATCCGCCCCGGGGCAAGTGTACACGGCGGTCAAAGAAGCCATTCGGATGGGTTATCGGCACATCGATTGTGCGGCGATTTATGGCAATGAACACGAAGTCGGCCGAGCGCTGTCCGAATGTTTCCGCGAGGGGTTGATCCAGCGCCGCGACCTATGGATTACATCGAAACTTTGGAATGACAAACACGCGCCGGAGGACGTCGTTCCGGCGCTGCAAAAAACGCTCGCCGACCTGCAAATCGACGCTTTGGATTTGTACCTCGTGCATTGGCCCGTCGCCCTGAAACGGGGATGCGTTTTTCCAAAGTCAGGGCAGGACCTGGTTTCTCTTGCCGAACTGCCGCTCACCGAAACGTGGAAAGGCATGGAAGAAGCCGTCCAAAAGAACCTCGTGCGGCATATCGGCGTATCGAATTTCGGCATGCGCCATTTGCTCGAATTGACGGCGCAAGCGCGCATCAAGCCGGAAGTCAACCAAATCGAATTGCATCCGTATTTGCCGCAGCGGGAATTGCTCGAGACCTGTGAAGCGCAAAAAGTCCATGTAACGGCGTATTCACCGCTTGGTTCGCCCGATCGTCCCTCGGGCCTCGTGCGCGCGGATGCCCCCGTGCTGCTCGAAGATCCGGTCATTGCGCGCGTGGCTCAAGCGAAAGGCATTACGCCCGCGCACGTGCTGCTCGCCTGGGCTTTGGCGCGAAAAACCTCCGTGATCCCGAAGTCTGTCAATCCGGAACGAATGCGCGCGAATCTCGCGGCGGCCGATATCGAGCTCGACGACGCGGATTTGTTGCAAATTGCGGGTATCGACCGGCACGAGCGTTATGTCGCCGCGCGCATGTGGACGATTCCGGGAAGTCCGTATACGGAAGCGGATGTGTGGGGCTGAAGCTCTACGGTTGAAATGGCTCGATTTCGCGGCGGCAACTCAAACAGCGAATCAGCGCTCGCTGCCGACGTAAACGATGGTTCGTACCAACAAACCCTCCTCGGTTTGTTTTACTGGACAACTAGGGCCACCGACCGTATAACCGCGGCATGAACCAAACGACTGCGAAAACAGGCGCTTCTGCGATCGCGACCGGATCCTTTGAGGTCAAACTAACGCCGCAAACACTGAGCGACCTCGCCGCCCCAAGCGCACTTGGCCGACTGGCCATCGAGAAACAATTTCACGGGGACCTCGAGGCCCAAAGCTGCGGCGAAATGCTGTCGGCCATGGGCGCGGTCCAAGGTTCGGCCGGTTATGTCGCCTTGGAACGAGTCACCGGGACATTACATGGCCGCAAAGGCAGCTTCGTATTGCAACACAATGGCACGATGAACCGCGGTGAACGGGGCCTGAGCATCCACGTGGTACCCGACACCGGCACCGACGAGCTCGCGGGCCTTTCCGGCACGATGAACATCATCATCGTCCATGGGGCGCACAGTTACGAATTCGATTACGCGTTCCGTGAATAAATGAACAACCCCAGCGCGACGGCATTACGCGCAATTTCCACCGACCACGCGTGCTTGCGCCCGTCCAGAAGCCCACCCAACGACGCAATCCCCCAAAGAATGCCCGACATCGCGACGAGAAGCAGCATCCACGAATGCTGTTCGCGAAGCAAAAACACCCACAAGGAAAACGCCGTCAACAGCGCGAGCTGAACGGCAACGTACAGCTTTGTTCGCCGCGAAATATGGTCGCTATCGGGAGGCGCTTCGAGCGGCGGGACGACGACATGCGGCGGCGTCCACCCGGGACGATTCAAAAACACCCGAAGTTTGTCGCGTAACGTAGGAGTTTGTCGTGCGACACTGAACAAATCGCGCCACAAAACCCATTGCGTGAGCGCGCCATCGTGGGTCCCATACCCGCGAAGCGTTCCGTAATGCGGAGGATCCGTCGGTTCGAATTCGACGTGAGTCCCGAACAGTTTGTCCCAAATGCACAACATGGCCCCGAAGTTCTTGTCCAAATAACGCGGATTCGTCGCATGGTGCAGCGTGTGCGAACGAGGCGTCACGAAAATGCCAAGACTCGGAAAACGCAGCTGCTCCGTATGCGTGGCGAGCGCGTGCATCGAAAGGAGCGTGGTAGCTACGAAAAAGTGGGAAACATGAACTCCGAACAAAGGCAGCGGAATATAAAATGGCCAAGAATAAAGATCGGAAAACCAGGCGTGGCGCATGGCGACGGTAAAATTCATTTCCTCGGGCTGATGATGCACGCCGTGTACAGCCCAACACGCCGCCACGCGATGATCCAATCGATGATGCGCATAATGCGCAAAATCCGCGAGAACGATGGCCAGGACAAACGGCACCCATGAATCTGCGGGCCAATGCACGATTCGCAAATGCGCCCAGCCGAACTCGTAGAGCCAAATGAGCACCGGACCCAAGAACAATCCGACGGCGATCGATCCCAACCCCGCCGTGAGATTGCCGTAACTCGGCGCAAAAGACAGCGTCGGGGCTCGACGCCGCTTGGCGATGAGATATTCGCCCGCAACGATCGCCGCATAAAGCGGAACCCCGAATGCGTAATAAGCCGTCGTCTCCATCTGCGCCATGAGGTCATCCTTCCAAGAGGAGATTGTCGACGTCTTGCATCAGCAGCGCCATTTTGCGCGTATATTCGGGGCTTCCGTACGTGACGACACTTCCTCCGCGAAACCCGTGCATTTGACTGCCCGTCGCCGTCAAAACAGCAAATGCCGCGTCCACGTCGGGAAATACGAAATGCACAAACGGCCTGCGCGCCGCATTGGTGCCGCGTCCGCTCTTCACGCGCCCCTTGTGCATTCGCAACCACGCCGCAATGTCCGTACCCACCACAGTCCATTGATACACGCGATCCGGACTGTCCGCGGCCAGCTCGCGCATGGATTTGTGGCCTTGTCGATGCAATCGTTCGAGCGCCTTCGTCACGAGATACAACAACAAACGCACCCGCAATGCTCGTTCATCGGGCACAGGCAGCGCCGCCCCCGAACGAGGTGGTTCTAGAATGCGCAAGACCATGAGAAGCCGCAACGTTCGCCACGTCATGAGCGGATGAAAAATGCCGAGCCACGGCGATATGCGCGGAAAACTGGGTTTGCCGGCGAAGAAATCGTTCATTTTGGCCAAACTGCCGAACATGAAACGCAGCGTGGAAGGTTCGGGCGGGCCGAACGTTACTCGCAGTGATTCGCCATCGAATTCCAGCCGCGCCGCCAGATCGGCGTCTCGAGCTTCGAATTGCACCTTTCCGGACAAACCCTGCACGAGCTTCCGAACGTGCGGTCGTTCCGCCACGACAACCTCGAGCAACGGCAATACGGCAACCAGAAAAACGTCGGCGCGCAGCTGCTCGCGTAAGGGCACGCTCGCGTCGAGCACGAGGTTTGTCGGAGCATTCATGCGTCATCACCCCAATCGTCGTCGACGGGAGGTATTATTTTGCGAATTTCGTACAGAGCCGCGTAAATCGCGTCTTCGTCGAATCCCCCGAGATGCATGAGGTCCTCGGGTACGCCCGTGCAAAGAAATCGGTCCTGGTGCCCGAGTTTTTTCACTGCACATCCCAATCCGGATCGCGCAATGACGCCTTCGATGGCGCTGCCGAGTCCACCAATGACGTTATGGTCCTCGACCGTGATGATGCGCCGTGTTTCGCGAATCGCGGCAAGGATCGCCGGTTCGTCGAGCGGTTTCAACGTGGGAACGGCAATGACGCGCGCTTGCAAGAGCCCTTGCGATGCGGCTCGTTCCGCAGCGCCGACGGCTTCGTGAACGACCGATCCACACGCGAATACGGTGGCATCCGAGCCTTCGCGGAGAATGGAAATTTTTCCGATCGTAAATGGTTCGCCCGGGCGTGAAGGAGGTTCGGTTCCCCGGCCATACCGAATGTAGACCGGCCCGTCATGGAGAATGGCCGCTCGTAATGCCTCGGCCATCTCCGCACCGTCACTCGGCACCAGAATCGTCATATTCGGCATGGCCCGCATGAGCGCGAGATCGTCGATGCTATGATGCGTGGGGCCGCCTTGTCCAAAAGCAACGCCGGCCAACGTGCCGATGATTTTCACATTTCGTCCGGCATAAGCGATATCCGTGCGAACGAATTCCGCCGCACGCAAAATCGCAAACGCCGCATAAGAGCAAACCACGGGGACAAACCCCATGGCGGCGAGTCCCGAAGCTACGGCCATGAGATTTTGCTCGGCAATTCCCACATTGATGGAACGATCGGGGAATTCTTTTTTGAATCGCGCGAATTTCGTCGTCGTCGCCAAATCCGCCGTGACCGTGACGATGCGCGGATCCTCGTGCCCCAATTCGACCAACACATCTCCCCACGTATCGATCTTGGAAAGCAAATCGTGATCGGCGACTGTCCAGGTAAAACCTCGTACTTTGGGCATGTGCCTAACGCGCCTTTCTCACGGACGCAAGCGCACGCGCATACATTTCCGTATCCAAAGATCCGTAATGCCATTGCGGTCGATCTTCCATGAAATCGACACCTTTACCTTTGACGGTCGAAGCAATGATGACGGACGGACCATTCGCGGCAGGCTCGAGCGCTGCATCGAAGGCCCGGCAAAGTTGCTCCGGATCATGGCCGTCACAAGGCATCACTCGAAAACCAAACGCTTTCCATTTATCGACCAAAGGTTCGAGGGGCGCTTCTTCCTCGGTAAAACCATCCATGGTCAAGCGATTGCGATCGATGATGGCGCACAGATTCTTCAATTCGAGCGCCCGAGCAGCCATCGCCGCTTCCCACGTGCTTCCTTCATAACATTCTCCGTCGCTCAATAGGCAAAACACGCGCGAAGGAAGGCCTTTCATTTTGGCTCCGAGCGCCATTCCAACGGCCACGCCGAGACCGTGTCCGAGCGACCCGGTGGATACCTCGACGCCCGGAACACGACGATGATCGAGGTGCATGCCGAGCGCACTCCCGGTTCGTCCGAACGTCGACAATTCTTCATGACGAATCAATCCGCACTCCGCAAGAAGCACGACAAACCCAATCCCGCCATGCCCTTTTGACAAGACAAACCTATCCCGCTCCGGCCAATCGGGACGTTTGGGGTCGAAACGCAGGTAGCTGGTGTACAAAACGGAGAGAATGTCGGTTTGACTGAGCGCTCCGCCGACGTGCCCGCTGCCGGATTCGTGGACGACGCGAAGAATTCCTTCCCGGACCTTCAAAGAAAGGTCGACGAAACGTTGTCGTTTTTCAGGTGAGATTGGAGATGCCGGCGCCATGAATATCGCTGAGATACCTACCACGATATCACGAAAACGCCAACACTGCGGCATGCAGTTTTCGAAGGTTTGACCGCGAGCGCAATCCAACAAAGCCCGAATGCTCATCGAGCAGCTCGAAAAATGTTCACATCGCGAATCGAATCGAGTAAGCTCGCGCGAACATGAACACCGTTGCTCCGCTTGCCGGCTGCCCTCGATGCGATGGTTTCCTCCCACCTCGAGCCACCACGTGTCCTCATTGCGGCGTGCCCCAAACCTCGAGTCGAATTTCAGCCATGAAAAACCTTTTGGCGGTGGCCTCCGGAGGCCTCGTCGCGGTGACTTTGATGGCTTGTTACGGAGCGGCGCCGACCGGATATCATCCTGTCGAACCCACCGCTCCGCCCTCGTCCGATCTCGATAACGACGGTTTTGCTTCCGCGGGAGAACCCGGTCACGTCGATTGCGACGATACGATTGCGACCATTCATCCCGGAGCGGAAGATCCGCCCGGTGATGGTATCGATCAAAATTGCGACGGAGTTGACGGAGCGGCCACCGGGGGTGTTCCGGAGACGAAAGACCCCGACCCAAAACCTTGATTGACAAGGCATTTGCAATCATCGACGGCGGAAAACAAGTTGGTGTCGGCGCAAATGCCTACGCCTTGCCATCCCCATAACATCTCGAAATGCTTCGAGCAGCCTTGCGAGAAAGCCTCGCGCATGAGCCGTCATGAATCAAGTCTCGAAAACGCTCCAATGGTTACGAGAATACGCGGCGCATTACGAACAGGGCCAAGATGCTCACGCCGCAATGGCCGCATTCGGCATTTTTGGAGCCGCGATTTCGCCCGATTACGGAGGACTTGGATTCTCGCGCGGGCACCTCTTGCAGGTATTCGAACAACTGGGCGCCATCGACATTGCGCTCGCCGCTTCGGCCATTGTTCACTACAATGCAACACAAGCGATTTCTCGTCACGGAACCGAGCAACAAAAACGCACGCTATTGACGGAAATCATCGCCGGGCAACGTAAGGTTTCATTTTCATTGACCGAGCCCGGCGCAGGCTCGAATCTACGCGGAATCAAGTCCTACGCCGACCCCTGTGAACGCGGTTATCATCTCTTCGGACAAAAAGCCTATTGCGGTGGTGCTCAGGCGGCCGATACCATCGTTTTATTGGCTCGCGTCGAGCAGAATGGACCAATCACGGCATTCCTCGTGGATCGTCGCGCAGCCGGATTGACCGTTCATCCGCCGCATCCTCTCGTCGGCGTCCCCGGGCTTTCAATTCACGATATCACGCTTCGCCGAGTATTCGTTCCACGCGACGCCGTGCTCGGGTTGGTCGGCCAAGGGTTCGAGGTAGTCGAAGGGGCCTTGAGTGATGCTCGATTGGCCATTGCTGCATTATCGCTTGGGGCGATGAAACGAGCCCTCCAGTGGATCCTGCGCTTTGCGTCCCGACGCACGATCGGCTCCGGGCTCATGTTGGGAAACCCCGCGATTCTCGCATTACTCGACGATTTTCTCCAAGCGGCATCCGCCATTGAATCCTTGATCTACAGCTGCGCGACGTTGCTGGATCAAGGCGAAGCGCTCCCGTCGTTTGTGATGCCGGCGAATAAGGTGGCGAGTACGGAATGGCTTGGGCGTTTGGCCGATCAATTCGTGCAATGGCTTGGAGCTCGTGGATATTGCGCCTCGTCGCCGGCCGGCAAATTATTCGTCGATTGTCGCCTGCTTCGAATTGGCGAAGGCCCCACGGAAGCCTTGCTCTCGCACATCGGCGCATTATACGACACCGAGCCTCATATCGTGGAAAACTTTCTATCGCGTTCGCTGAAAGCGCCGGAAGTTCTATTGACCTTACAACAGCTGGTCGCCCGATTACCCACGGATATCCCCGCGCCGCTTCGATATCAGCAAACGGGAACGTTGGTCGTGGATGTCATGCTTTGGGCCGCCGCCCAAGATGCGGCAACGAGACAATGGGCTCGACGGCATACTGAAAATACGCTCCAGCGCCTCCTCGCCCAATCAACGCATCTTTCGGCCCAAGTCGCTCGAGAACGAATTGCGCAATTTCAATCGAGCATCGGGGAGCTTTCGGAAACCGTACCGCAAAAACAACGCCTCGACGATCCGTATTTATCGGACGACGGCGTGTTCGACCGGGGTGGAGATCTTTGCGCGGACGATTCGGCGCAAATCATTCGTTGGGAATCTCGCGGTGAAGGCCCGGTCGGGCATGCGCTCGTGCATCAAATGATTGCCCAAATGGCAGCCAAAGCGCCCCGAGCCTTCGCCGTGTACGGCGATGAGTTTGTCTTGACTTACGAAGAGCTCCTCGAACGCGCAAGCGTCGTCGGCGCAGCATTACAACGTCATGGCGTAAAACCAAGAACACTCGTGCCCATTTTGTTGCGACGAAGTCCCTGGATGGTCGTATGTACACTTGCTGTTCTCAATATCGGCGCCGTGGCTGTTCCTTTGGAGCCTGCAAGCCCCACGGACCGATTACGTCGATTGCTTCGCCCATTGTCTTTTCCTCTCCTGTTGACGGAACAATTGCTTGCCGAGCGCCTTCCGGAATATGCCGCCCTGCTCGTCGAACACGTTGCTGAAGGAATACCCGAATCCATTCAATCCGCACCCGATACCCCGGCGTTGATCATTCATACATCGGGTTCTACAGGACAACCCAAAGCCGTCGTGTTATCGCATGGCGCATTGGCATATATGTTCGCTTGTCGCCAACAGGCGTATCCGCTCGACGAATCCGATCGCGTTTTGTGGTGTACATCCCCGGCATTTGATGTCTCATTTTGGGAATACATCGGACCGTTGACCGCGGGCGCGTGTGTCGTGACTCCGGCAAACGCCGTTCACGAATGGGACGGTGCGGAGGTGGCGACGCGGATCAAATCCCTTGGAATCACGGCCATGCAAATCGTCCCGGCTCTGCTTCATCGATTGCTTCAATACGCC
>WBZU01000712.1_pt1 | contig 27171 bp, 26 predicted proteins | sample 5204311 | NCBI WGS metagenome assembly WBZU01 (sample SAMN12344359, study PRJNA552823) | activated sludge metagenome | biome: Activated sludge suspended growth; feature: Nitrification reactor; material: Wastewater; isolation source: activated sludge from nitrification reactor of wastewater...
AGCGGTAGTATCAGCAATTGATACCTGTGCCACTACATAATCTCCGGGTTGTGTATAGGTCACCGGTAGCGGATTTTCGAGCAAACTAGTATCTCCATTTCCAAAATTCCAATGGTAATAATCGCCATTCGGCAAATTATTTGAAAAACTTACTGTTAAAGGAGCACAGCCCGAAGAATTAAGCATTGAAAAACTATTATTTGTGTTAGAGGCCGGTTGAACAACAAGCTGTGTATTAAAATTAAAAGTTTGATTTCCGATAAATGCTACAGTGGCTACTACTGTTACCGATAAGGGATAAGTTCCAGCAAGTAAAGGGGTTCCATAAAAACGTACGCATCCATATATTGATTGTGCAGGATCGTAATTACATCCATTGGAAGCATGGTTACACGACCATTGCAAACCAAGCGGTAAGCCATTAATGGATTGGATTAAAAAATTAGAAATAGTTAATCCCAAAGTATCCGTAATTAATACAAAGGTAACGTCTTGAGTATAATATTGATTTACAGTAGCGGCTAACAATGAGTCGGGATGCAATCCGGGTTGTGTTTGGCTCGAATCAATAACACATTGAGCTTGTGTGCTAGGTAATGTAAGTGCTATTAGTAGACCAAACAACAACGAAAGTTTTGTAATAAAATTCATGATAAAAAGAGGGTTAAATAAATAATTTAAAATTTAGCTTCATGAACTTTCTTTTCATGAAAATAGTTGGTTAAAAATAACTTTTAATATGAAATCATAGTTTGACTTGCGAAACTTTTTTACATTAGTACACCAAAATAGTGCTATTAATTGTTAGTTCGTATTTGTATGAAGAAAATTATTGCCTGCCTGTTGGTTTGTGTTTCGTTAAGTGCCAATGCACAATTTGCTGCTTTGGGCTATAAAATGACAGACGATTATGAGCGTTTTTTAAATTCCACTACTTATGTAGTACTTACCGATAATGCAAGCTATGATACGAATATAGTGCATGCGATAAAAAAATATTGGAAGATAACGCCTTATAAATTCATCAATTACAAAAAAGACTTAAATAAAAAACTACGCGATAAAAAGGCTTCTTTTTTACTCTTAGTAAATATGAGCACCGAAGAAGCTGAAGATTTATACAATTGTTTGGCTCTTGTAAATGGAGGAAAACCAGCACTGGCTTCCTACGAATTTATTGATATGTTGGCATATAGCCCAATCAATCATTTTTTAAACGAACAGGTAATGTACAATTGTTCGTACCGAGTTTCAAACATGGTTCAATCCATACTTCAAACACTTGAAGTGGTGCAAAAGGAACAAATAAAAGGAGATTTAGAAAAAGTTAGAACACAATTGGTAAAGTATTACCGAACTAAATCGGGTGTTGTTAGCAAGCGCATTTTATTGGTTTGTCCTGATATGATTGGGAAAGATATGGATGAAGAAGATTTTAAAAAGAATTATCCTTTTAAAACTGAATTTTGCAAAAAGGAAACAATTGAAAAAATGATTGCAACCGGCGATTCCTCTTTTTATTATTTGCAAGTGAATACAACCGCATTAAAATCTATATTTATCATTGATCCATTTTCAGGCGAAATAGTTTATGCCGATAATTCTAAAGGTAAATTTTTTTCAAAAGATGATTTAAAAGACATGGCTAAAACCATTGAACATCTTGCTAAAGAAGAAAATAAATAAACCCTTATGTCAGCAAAAAAGAGTAAAACTAAAGCGGCTCCAACCGAAAATAAATCACTTAATTCAGGCTACTTTCAACTGATACTTGCTGTACTGGCTTTTTTACTTTATTCAGGAACGCTCAGTCATGAATACGCTCAAGACGACGATATTTATACCCGTAAAAATACTTACGTGCAGCAAGGAATTAGTTCATTTCCCAAGCTGTTTAGCCAAGGTAGTTTGGTTGGTTTTGATGGCACTAATGTAGCCGACTACCGCCCATTGGTGCTTGTGACTTTTGCACTCGAAAAGTCACTTTTTGGGAATAGTCCTAAAGCTGGACATTTTATTAATATTCTGTTGTATATATCCTGTAGCTTGGTGTTGTTCTCACTTTGCAGAAAGCTGTTTCGCAACTATCCAATCTACCTTTCGTTCTTTATAACCCTGCTTTTTGTAGTCCACCCAATACATACCGAAGTAGTTGCTAATATTAAAAGCCGCGATGAATTGCTTTGCTTTTTGTTTGGAGTAATGAGCTTGAATTACGGAATAAGTTATGCACTCAATCAAAAGAGCAAACTATTAGTTATGAGCGCAATTGGTTTTTTTGCAGCGCTATTATGCAAAGAAAATGGATTTACTTATTTAGGAGTACTTCCTTTGATACTTTATTTTTTTACAGAACAATCTTTAAAAAAAATTGCACAAATAACTACTGTCTTTTTATTGATTGCTGTTATAAATCTGGCCATACGTGCTGCTGTTCTAGATTCTTTATTTTTAAACAAGCAGTTGGTGCTCATGGATAATTCATTAATGGCAGCCTCTAATTATTCAGAGCGCTTGGCTACCATCTTCACAATGCTTTTAAAGGCAATTTCATTGCTTTTTGTTCCCTTGAATTTATCATTTGATTACTCTTACAATCAATTTCCTGTGGTCGGATGGACCGATGTATCAGTGCTATTATCAGTAGTGATTCATCTAGGTTTAACAGTAGTAGCAATTAGTGGATTAAAGCGGAAAAGCCTTTTTTCATTTGCTATATTGTTTTATTTAATAAGTTACTCGCTCACTGCCAATGTACTTTACTTAATTGGTAGCAGTTTTGCCGAACGTTTTTTGTTTGCACCTTCTTTTGCATTTTGTGTAGCATTGCCTTTTTTAGTTGCGATGATTTTTAAAATCGATTTAAAAAATACTTTGTCAAACACAGCTTTTAAGTTAGTTGTAGTAGTAAGCGGAGTTGTTATTTTATTTGGATTTAAAACGGTATCACGCGCTAAAGTGTGGAAAAACAATCATACACTCTTTGAATCTGGAATTGAATCGGCTCCCAACAGCGCTCGCGTGCATTATGCTTATGCCAATGAATTCAGAGAAACGGTGGAAGCCTCAACTGATATGTATGTTAAAATGGAAGCTGCATCAAAGGGATTAAGTGAATTTAAAAAAGGTCTTGCTATTTATGATAAAGATGAACGAATTTATTACAATATGGGAGTAATTTATTACAACATCAATCAACTCGACTCTGCCAAAATAGTTTACGATAAGGCAATACACATGAAGCCCGATTATGCCGAAGCATTGAACAATTTAGGTGTAATTTATTTTAACGAAAAAAAATATACCGAAGCGCAAAGTTATTTTAAAAAGGCTACCGAAAGTAATGCGAAGTATTCAGATGCTTTTGCCAATTTGGGAGCTTGCTATCACAATACCGGCGATGCTAAATCAGCTATTCCATTTTATAAAAAAGCTGCCGAATTAAATCCTGCCAATAGTAATGTACTGCGTAATTTAAGTATGGCTTATGCTGCGATTGGCGACAGTGCAATGGCTGCCTATTACAATCAACAAGCAACACAATAAAATTGAAGCATGGGTAATACCGCCAAAATATTTCGCTTAGTACTATTGGTTTTGTTCTGCAAAAATGGTCTAGCTTCACATCCTAAACAAGCCATTGACGATTATTACACACCTGATTATTTACGTTTCGAGAATTATACCTACAAGCCATACATTGCTACAGTTCAGTTATTTCCCGAATCGTCCGAACTTTCTTTTCCAATTATTGGGTTTAATTCAGGCGAACGCTTGCAACTTTCTTTTGACGACTTAGATGCGGATCTGAAAAATTACAATTACACAGTAGTTCACTGCGATGCAAATTGGAAACCCACTCAATGGAATTATAGCGAGTACATCACTGGGTTTCATGACGAGGTAATTAGCGATTATGTGTATTCTGCCAATACTATACAGAGTTACACGCATTATACTTTGTTGTTTCCAACCGAAGGACTTAAAATTACCAAATCAGGTAACTATGTGTTAAAAGTTTTTCAAGATAACGACGAACAAAATTGTGTACTTACCAGAAGGTTTATGCTATGTGATAAAAGGGTAGAAATAGCAGGAACGGCAAGAGCAGCCACAATTATCAGCGACAGATATTCGAAGCAGGAAATTGATTTTACGATTAATAATCCACAGTTTGAAATGAATGATCCATATCAAAGTTTAAAAGTTACCATCTTGCAAAACCATCGCTTTGATAATGCTATTACCGGTTTAAAACCAACATTTACCAAGCCCGGGCAATTGGTTTACGATGTGGATGAAGGCAATGTATTTACTGCCGGGAATGAATTTCGTTTTTTTGAAGACAAGCAATTTCGAGCTGTAAATGAAAAAATTGCGAAATATGTTTTTGATGAAAACAAGCAAAACAATATTTACTTATTGCCCGACGAAAGCCGCAGTATTAAACGCTATAGCACACAACGCGACATTAATGGGAATTTTTTAATACGTACTATAGCAGGTGCCAATGCTGCGACTGAAGCTGATTACGCTTTTGTACATTTTTATTTACCGGCAACAGAACCCATTAAAAATGCCGATGTATATGTTTTTGGAGCAATGAGTAATTGGTCGTATTTGCCCGATTTTAAAATGGAGTACGACAGCAGTGTAGCGGCGTACAAAGCTTTACCTTATCTTAAACAAGGCTATTATAACTATGAGTACGTAGTATTACCTACCGGTAAAAATGTTGCAGATGAAAGTACCTTTGAAGGTAGTCATTATGAAACAGAAAACGATTACTACATTTTGGCATATTATCAAACATTTGGAACCTATTACGACCAACTCATTGGTTTTAAAAGGGTAAATAGCGCAGGTCGTTAAGTTTTTAAAATCATTTTCATTTGCGCTTTTAACAGTTTTTACACCCCATTTTAAGAACATATTGCTGTTAAGAACATTTCGATAATAAATTGTGTTACTCTTAAACTAATTCCTATCATTGCCTCCGACTTTTAATTTTTATGGTAACAGAAATTACAAAAGGTATAAGAATATCAGTAGTTGCGAGCTATCAGGAAGAATTTTCAAATCCCGATAATTTGCATTTTATGTTTTCTTACAACATCACCATAGAAAATGAAAATGACTATGCTGTGCAGCTATTGCGTCGCCATTGGTATATATTCGATAGTTCGGGTGAGCAAAGTGAAGTAGAAGGAGAGGGTGTGGTTGGTGAACAGCCGATATTACAACCTGGTGATACATTTTCTTACGAAAGTGCTTGTAATTTAACTTCCGATTTAGGTAAAATGCACGGTACCTATACTTTGGTGCGACTATCAGACGGATTATATTTTGAAGCTGTAATTCCTGAGTTTCAACTAATCGCTCCTTATAAGCTCAATTAATTGAGTGGATATAATTTAAAACTCCTTTAACAACAATCTTTTTACTGAATTAGCGTTACCTTTTTTGCGCAATTATCCGTTTATTTGTGCTGAATTAGTTTCTAATTTAAATTCAATTCAATTATACAAATGATAAAGAAGATAGCACTGCTGGTAATACTTTTTTTTAGTTCCTTCATTTTTGTTGAGGCACAACAAAACAAAAAATTAATACAGTTTTCCGGAGTAGTGGTAAATGGGGATAGTTTACAACCAATACCCTTTGTAAATATCATGATTAAAAACAGCTATCACGGAACAGTAAGTGATTATTACGGATACTTTTCTTTTGTTGCACAAGAAAATGATGTCATCGAATTTTCGGCATTGGGATATAAGAAAAGCTCATTTACAATTCCAGATAGTTTAGAAGAATCAAGGTATTCATTAATTCAAATGTTGAATGGCGATACTATTTTATTAAATACTGCAATTATTTATCCTTGGCCCACCAAAGAACAATTTAAACAAGCCTTTATTAATTTAGAATTGCCCAACGACGATATGGCCCGTGCCCAGCGTAATTTAGAACGCGAAGCAATGCGCCAACGTGGTGAAAGTATGTCAATGGACGGTGCCATGAATCAAAAATATTATATGCAACAACGCAATAGCCGCTTGTACTATGCAGGACAATTACCACCCAATAATTTACTCAATCCTATTGCTTGGGCTAAGTTTATACAGGCATGGAAAAATGGAGATTTTAAGCGCAAATAATTAGTTGTGTATGACATTTTCTCGCAGTAAAAATTCATACTTTTTTTCGCTTCTTTTTTTGTGTTTGCTGTTTGCATTTAAAACGCGTGCACAAAGCACCGCAACTATATATGGTGAAATAATAGACCAAGACAACTCCAGTCCAGTTGAGTTTGTAAGTGTTTCAGTTATTGGTTTACCGGGTGCTACCCAAACAGATGCTAACGGTAAATACGAATTGGTAATTCCTGCTGGAAGTAAAATAAGTATTGCTTTTTCGCACATTAGTTTTGAAACGTATATAGTTGAAGTTAGCGCTAAATCGAATGAAAGATTGAAACTAACTCCGAAGTTAAAGTCGAACGCCGTTTCAATTAACGAAGTACAGATTGAAGATCGTGCCACACGACAAAGCACTTTAAAACGTCTCGATCCTAAGTTAGTTGCAGCTTTGCCAACTTCGGGTGGAATTGAAGCTTTGCTTAAAACATTTCCGGGAGTTAGCAGCAATAACGAATTAAGCTCGCAGTACAATGTACGAGGTGGAAATTTTGACGAAAATTTAATTTATGTAAACGACATTGAAGTGTATCGCCCCTTTTTGGTGAGAAGCGGAGGGCAGGAGGGACTTAGCTTTGTGAACCCGGATATGGTTTCAGGTGTGCTTTTTTCTGCAGGTGGATTTGAAGCGCGTTATGGCGATAAAATGAGCAGTGTGCTCGATGTAACGTATAGAAAGCCAAAAGAATTTGCTGCTAACGTTACTGCAAGTTTATTAGGTGCATCGTTAACTTTAGAAGGTTCAGATAAAAGCAAACGACTTAGTTGTATTGCCGGAATACGCCAGCGTTCAAATAGCTACTTACTAAAATCGCTTGATACCAAAGGCGATTACAAACCTCGTTTTATTGATGGGCAGTTATATATAACCTATCAATTTACACCTGAATTCGAAATTGCAGTATTGGGAAATTATGCTCAAAATAAATATAGATTTATCCCAAAAGATCGTGAAACCGATTTTGGTACAGTAAATACAGCCTTGCGTTTAAAGGTATTTTTTGAAGGTCGTGAAGTAAATAATTTTGATACCTATTTAGGAGCTGTTTCGTTTATTCTTAAACCTAGAAAAGAGCTTACACTTAAATTAATTTCATCGGCATTTCGATCGTTTGAAAGTGAAAAGTTTGATGTGCTAGGACAGTATTTTATAGGTCAACTCGAAACTGATTTTGGAAAGGAGAATTTTGGAGATGTTACTTCCTTAGGAAATGTGGGTAGTTACCTAACACATGGTCGAAATTTATTACAGGCTACAGTTTTTAACGTTGAGCAAAAGGGCTATTACAAAAATTTGCAATGGGGAATAAAATATCAATCGGAGTATATTAATGATGAAATAAGTGAATGGAAACTGCAGGACAGTGCAGGTTTTTCAATTCCTCAAACGCAACCCGATGTGCTCGAATTACAGCAAGTAATTAAAGCAAAAAATACACTTAGTTCCAACCGTATTAGCGATTATATTCAGCATCATTGGGATTTTGGAGACACTACTTTATTTTCACTTACCGCCGGAATTCGCAGCAGTTACTGGGATGTGAACAAGCAATTTTTAGTAAGTCCACGTGCCTCATTTTCAGTAATACCAAATTGGAAACGCGATTTCTTATTTCGCTTGTCAGCAGGATACTATTATCAACCACCCTTTTACCGAGAGTTGCGCGATTTAAATGGAACTATTAATTATCAATTAAAAGCCCAAACATCTATACATTTTGTTTTGGGTAGTGATTATAATTTTAAAATTTGGAATCGACCATTTAAGTTTATTGCAGAAGGATATTATAAAATATTAGACAATTTAGTTCCTTATGAGATTGACAATGTTCGCATTCGTTATTATGCCCAAAACAATGCAAAAGGATATGCAACCGGTATTGATTTAAAACTTAACGGAGAATTTGTAAAGGGCCTAGAATCATGGATTAGCGTGAGTGTGATGCAAACACGTGAGGATATTAAGGACGATTTTTATTATGATTATTACAACAAAAAGGGAAATAAAATTATTAAAGGATACACCTTTGATCAAGTTGCAACCGATAGTATTTTGCATACTCCAGGCTATATTCCGCGTCCAACAGACCAACGCGTAAACGTAGCCTTGTTTTTTCAAGATTACATTCCTCGCTTCCCGAGCTGGAAAGTGCATTTAAATTTATTGTATGGTTCTGGATTTCCATTTGGTCCACCTAGCTATGATCGCTACAAAGATACTTTGCGAATACCTCCTTATAGAAGAGTAGATATTGGATTTTCGAAACAGCTATTGAGCGAAACAAAAAAGTTACCTTCTAGAAATCCTTTCCGCTTTTTCAAATCGATTTGGGCGAGCGCAGAAGTGTTTAACTTGTTGCAGATTAGTAACACCATATCCTACTTGTGGGTTACGGATGTAACTGCTAGACAATATGCAATTCCAAATTATTTAACACAGAGGCAACTAAATATAAAACTCATTTTTAAATTTTAAGATAATGGCAAGGTCGCAATTGTTGATGATAGCTTTTGCTGCAGCAGCTTTGTTGGTGAGTAGAATCCCTCGTATTGGTAAATTTTTCCGTTCAACCAATACATTAATTCATGAAAGTGGTCATGCCATAATTACCTTACTTACGAGCGGAACAGTTGTTTCTATTGATTTAAATAGTGATACTTCTGGAGCAGCAACTACGCAATCGCGGTATTGGTTGTTTAAAGTACTTATAGCCTTAGCGGGATATTTTTTTGCCTCAGCTACTGCCTATTTATTGTTTTACCTCATAAGCAAAGCACAATTTACTTGGGTGTTTTACATTTTCTTTTCATTCGCAATTGTTAATCTGTTGTTCTGGGTTCGCAATGGATATGGCATTTTTTGGCTATTAATTTTTTCGGGAATTTTAGGATGGGTATTTTACTATCGTTTGCCCGATTACTTATTTGCTTGTGCTGTATTTTTTTCATCCTTGGTATTGTTTGAATCGATTTTTTCGGCCGCAACGGTTTGTTGGATAAGTATGAATGAACCTTCAAATGCGGGCGATGCCAGTAATTTGCGCGATTTTACCTATATACCGGCGCCCATTTGGGGTATGTTGTTCTTAGCACAGGCTCTGTATTTTGGCTACCTCACAGTGAGCTTGTTTTGGTAATTTGAATTTTTGGGATTTCTACTTTCTCTTGTGTTCCAACAAATTCGCCGGTTGGCGTTACAATCGTATCAAGACCAGATACCTTGTATTTATTTGCAAAGCTATCCAAATACATAATACCTTCTGTACCGGTATCAAAAATGAAATTTCTATATTCATCTGAATCGACCTTGACTTGTATCAAAATTAAATTTCTATCAAGTGAAAAAGGGATTTCAATCCTTGTGTTATTATTTGCAGCTATGCCACTAGTAGCAATAAGAAATAAAAGAAAAAAAATAGATGTTCTCATTTTGTTGTTTTAATTATTGATTTTTAATGAAGGAATATAAATTGGATTAGTAAATAAATTTGAATAGGTCCTTATTTAAAATAGAAAAAATTTCATTTCATTAAATTCAACCTGGAAGGTAACTCTTTCAATTCCTATTCACTAGTAGATAGTAGAACAGTGGAAAAAAAAATAGTAATCCAAGCTACCTACTAGCAAAAAAAATCCCAACCGCATAAACGGTTGGGATTTTTTTGAATCTGTTTTTTTTATTTCACATCCATCAACTCCACATCAAAAATCAAAGTTGCTTTTGGAGGTATTGGTCCTTGTCCACCTTCACCATAAGCTAAGTTGTAAGGTATTATTAGTCGGGCTTTTTCGCCTGTTTTTAACAAAGCAATTCCTTCATCCCAACCCGCAATTACTTGGTGTTGGCCTAATCCAAAACTAATTGGTTCACCACGCTCAACCGACGAATCAAACATTTTTCCATCAGTCAAGTAACCTGTATAATGCACCGATACTGTTTTTCCGGCTGCAGCCTGAACACCTGAAGCATTTTTTTGTACCATAATGTACTGCAAACCAGAAGCGGTTTTTAAGGTATCTTTTCCTTTTACATCGTAGGGTTTTGGAGCAATACTTTCAACAAAATCAATCAATTCAACATCAAAAACCAAAGTTGCGTTTTGTGGAATAATTGGCGGATATCCACGTTCACCATATCCTAATGCAGACGGAATTGTTAAGGTTGCTTTTTCGCCTTTATGCAACATAGCAATTCCTTCATCCCAACCACGAATCACCTGTCCTGCACCAAGTTTAAACGAAAATGGTTGCCCACGTTTAACTGAACTATCAAACACTGAATCATTGGTTAGTTTTCCGGTATAATGTACAGTTACTTTATCGCCGGCTTTAGGCATTGCACCTTTGGTTTTTTGAGTTACCAATACTTTTAAACCCGAAGCAGTAGTAACGGTTTCGTCTTTTGCCATTTCAGTTGATTTTGTTTCTTTTTTTGATTGAGCCTTTACCGCTGTTCCACACATGAATGCAAGTGCGAGCAGGCTGCTGATTAATTTATTCATAGTTATTTAATATTTACCAGTTCAACTTCAAAAACAAGTGTACTATAAGGTGGTATTACCGGTCCTTGTCCGCTTGGACCATAAGCTAATGACGATGGAATAATAAATTTAGCTTTTCCTCCAACATTCATTAATGCAATGCCTTCGTCCCAACCAGGAATAACTGCTCCTTGTCCTAATGGAAACTCAATAGGTGCTTTATCCGGATGATCAAAAGAAGAATCGAATTTAGTTCCATCTAGCAAAGTACCGGTATAATGAACAGAAACAGTTTTACCTTTCTCAGCCTTAGCACCTTTACCTTTTACATTTTCAACATAAATTAAACCTGAAGCAGTAGGAGTAGCAGTAATTTTATTATCGCTTAAATATTTGGCAAGATCTGCAGATTCAGCATTTTTACGAGCTTCCATATCGGCCATTTGAGCTGCTTGTTTTTCTTTTTGCTCTTTTTCAAAATCTGCTTTCAAAGTAATTTTTTCCAATTTTAAATCGAAATAAATACCACTTCCTTTTTCAACAAATTTTGGTGTTTCCATTTTAAAGGTTTTCACAAAAAAAGAATCAGCGTTTACAACAAAGCTGGCACTATCGCCAACGCTCATCATAGCAAATCCTTCTTCAATACCACCTTTAAAACTAGGCTTTTGCAATGGCACCATAATAGGTTGACCTTGTTTACGTGAGTCAAAAATAACTGAGTCTTTGCTGTTTTTATACACAATTACCATACTCATAATATCACCTTCTTTAGGCGTTTGTTTACCATCACCTTTTTTATGAAACTTGTAAGCAAGCCCGCTTTCGGTTTCATCATAACCAGGGTATTTCGATTTCTTGCAAGCGGTAAAAGTTATTGCCAGCACACTGAAACCCAGAACTGCAAAGGCAATTCCTTTTGTTAAATTTTTCTTCATTAGCTTGTTTTAATTAATTGATTTTTAAAATTTCGAGCGCAAAAGTAACAGTTTTAAATGGACTCACAATACCACCCGCATCGCCCTTGCTGCCAAAGGCTAGAGAGGAGGGTAGGAGTAGAATAGCCTTATCTCCTTCATGCATTTTATAAAGCGCCAACTCTATTCCTTTAATTACTTGCCCCGATTCTCCTAAATTAAAGTTAAGTGCATCGTGTTGCAAGGTGTTGTCGTCGAAAATAGTACCGTTCAAAAATTTTCCTTGGTAACGAATGCTAATATTGTCGCCTCTTTTGCAAATTTTTCCCTTTCCACTTCGTTCAATATAAAAGTACATCCCATTTTCATCTGGACTTTTAGGAAATGGCATAGCAGTAGTATCAAGGTAGTTTTGAAGTTGGGCTAATTCATTCATATGCATTTTGCTACACCATAAAGCATAAGATTTCTGCTTCTCTTGCCGTTCTTCAAAAGAGATTCGTTTTAGTAATTTGGCTTCTATCCGGATAAGACTATCATTTTTGAAAAGTGCAGCTAATCCGGTAAATTTAGATGTATCGAGCAATCGATCTGTTGAACAAATAAAGGAACAGCTATCGCCTTCACACAATAATGCTACTGCTTCATACAATTGAAACTGCAATTGAAGGGTATCAAAAGTTAAGGTATCTGATTGATTTTGATTTTTGAAAACATGCAAATTCAATGGCACTGAATCCAAAAAGAAGCGAAGTTGTAATTCTAAAAAATCACCCTGCACAGGATAATTTTTTCCTTCTCCAATGTTGTAACGATGATAGTATAAACCACTGGTTGTTTTGCTATATCCAGGATACTTCGAATTTTGATTATCAAAATTACATGCTGCAAAAAAAAGTACAGTAATAAGTAAAATACTAAGTTTACGAATAAGTATCATCGTTGTTTAATGTCAACTAATTCAATGTCGTAAATAATAGTTGATAAAGGAGGGATTTTTTCTTGATCACCAATAAGCCCATGTGCAAGATGAGGAGGCAATATGAGTATTGCTTTATCACCAACATGAAGCAACTTAATTCCTTCATGTAAGCCACTCTCAACATTATCCTGATCAATTAAAAAGCGCTCAGGTTTATCTTTCGAGCGATAACATTCATTCCCGTTTAGCAAAGAAATCTTGTACTTAATATAGGCATATTTACCAGCTTCTGCCAAAGGACCATTTCCGTTTTTGTAAATTAAATAACGCAATCCACTTCCGGTAGGCAGCATTTTCCATTGTCGTCGACTAATGTATGCTTCTATTTCGGCACTTTCCTTATTTACCAATCCTTTGTTGGCATGTAACAATGGCTCTTTAATTTCGGCGTTCCTTATTTTAGCAAGGTTTTCCTTTTGTGAACTCGATTGACACGCAACAAGAAAACAAGAGGCAAGCACTAGAATTTTGTGTTTCATTCAACTAATTGTAGAGCGCAAAACTAAAAACTTAATGGTATATATTTTAATATTGAATATACCTTCTTTAGCTGGGTAAATTACGCAAGGTCTTACTAAGTGAATAGGCTACTTAGAGTTTATCAAATTTGTTTCTTAACAAACTACTGTTAATTGAAAGTTCATTTTAAAACTACTTAAAGCCTCTTCATGTGTATTTTTGTTGTGATGAAAAAATTACGACCAATTCTTCCTTATCTCAAAAACAAATACATTATTGCCGGCTTGGGAGTTTTGGTGTGGATTTCTTTTTTTGATAAATACGATCTAATTACACAGTATAATGCACGTCAGGCTTTAACAAAACTCGAGAAAGACAAAAAGTACTATGCCGACGAAATAAAAAAAAATCAAGAAGCCATTAACGAGCTTAAAACAAATGCGCAAAGTTTAGAAAAATTTGCACGCGAAAAATACCTGATGAAGCGCGACAATGAAGACATCTTTTTGATTCTGGATAAGTCGAACAGCGATTCTATTTCTGTCGCTGAGTAAATTTTATAGGCAAAATTTTACAACATTCTTTAACACCTTTTCTGTGTTAATTTTCTCTTATCTTTGAAATCCAATTTTTATTCAATCATATGAAATTACTTGAGGGAAAAACAGCCTTAATTACCGGAGCATCACGTGGTATTGGCCGAGCAGTTGCTCTTAAATTTGCCGAAAATGGAGCGAATGTAGCTTTTACATTTTTGAGTTCAATTGAAAAGGGAAAGGCGCTTGAAGCTGAACTTGCAGCATTTGGAATAAAGGCAAAAGGCTATCAATCGGATGCTGCTGATTTTAAAGCTGCCGATGAATTGATTAATGCCGTAATCGCCGATTTTACGACTATTGATGCGGTAGTTAACAATGCCGGAATAACCCGTGATGGATTGTTGATGCGCATGAGCGAGGAAAATTTTGACGAAGTAATTCGTACGAACTTAAAATCGGTATTTAATATAACCAAAGCCGTACAACGACCAATGTTGAAACAGCGCTCGGGATCTATCATAAACATGAGTTCGGTGGTTGGTGTAAAAGGAAATGCCGGACAAGCAAACTATGCTGCTTCAAAAGCTGGTATTTTAGGTTTTACAAAATCAATTGCCCTTGAATTGGGTTCTCGAAATATACGCTGCAATAGCATTGCCCCGGGTTTCATTGAAACCGAAATGACCGATGTGCTCGATGCTAAAACTGTACAAGGATGGCGCGATGCGATTCCTTTGAAACGCGGTGGACATGTAAACGATGTTGCTAACCTTGCCGTATTTTTAGCTTCGGATATGAGTGCATACATTACCGGACAAACTATTAACGTTTGTGGGGGAATGTTAACCTAAACTTCCTTTTTTTTAATTTTCCAAATAGGTACCTTTTTTAACAAGTTTGGAAATTCACTACTTTTTTAGAACAAGCAAAAAAATGCTGCCTTGTAAATCAATACTTGATTTTTCATTTGATTCAGGACCTTTTCATATTATAATAAGCTGCTAGGAAGATGAATTTTAGTTTGGTTACTGAGTTACCCTTTTGGTTTTTGCTTTTTTGTGTTTTGGCCGGTGTTGTTTATGCAAGTGTTTTGTATTACAAAGAAAGTAACTTGCCTGATGTAAAACCTTCACTTAAGCTTTTTCTTGCCGGAATTCGCTTTGTTGTAGTAACTATTTTAGCTTTTCTTTTGTTATCACCTTTATTAAAAACAGCATTTCGTGAAGTTGAAAAGCCTATTGTTGTGTTAGCACAAGACAATTCAAAGTCAATTATCATAGGAAAGGATTCAACATTTTACAAATCCGAATACCAAGCGTCAATTAAACGTTTTGTTGAGAAATTAAGCACTAAATACGATGTTCACACGCTTTCATTTGGCGATAAAATTTCGGATAATCCGGATATTAAGTATAGCGAAGGACAAACCAATTTTGCTGAACTTTTTGAAGAAATTGACACCCGCTATTCGAATCGAAATTTAGGTGCCTTAGTAATTTGTTCGGATGGCATTTTCAATAAAGGCGAAGACCCTGTTAATGTGGCTCAATTGTTTAAAGTTCCGGTTTTTACTGTTGCTTTGGGCGATACAACTATCAAGAAGGATGTTTTAATCAGCAAAGTAAGACATAACCGAATGGCATTTTTCGGAAATACATTTCCACTTGAAATTACACTTGAAGCACACCATTTTTCAGGAAAATCGGCGCAACTAACGATACAAAACAATTCTGAAATTTTAGTAAATCAACCAGTTCTTTTTACGGATAACAATTTTTCGAAAACAATTCCGGTACAACTTAGTGCTAAGGCCAAAGGAATACAACGTTATACAGTTAAAATAGCTGCATCACCCGGCGAACTCACTTACCACAATAATGTACAGGAAGTTTTTATTGAAGTGCTCGATGGAAAAGAAAAAGTGCTTTTACTGGCAGCAGCGCCACATCCTGATATTGCCGCAATTAAGCAGGCAATTGAGTCGAACGAAAACTATGAATTGGAGGTAGCCTATGCTGCTGATTTTTCAGGTTCTACTACAGGCTATAATTTAGTTATCTTACATCAATTGCCGAATGTAACAATACCTTTTACCAAACTTAATCAACTGATTACTGCTGAACAAGTTCCGCTATTTTTTATACTTGGAAATCAAAGTAATTTACCTGCATTTTCGGCACTTAATATGGGCTTGTCTCTAATTGAAAGTCGAGGTAATCCTAACGAGGTTGAAGCCTTGCCTGCAGAAAATTTTTCATTGTTCACTTTGAGTGATAAAACCCGTTCATTTATTTCGCAATTGCCCCCTTTGTTGGCTCCTTATGGAAACTATAAAACAAGCAATTCTTCTACTGTTTTATTGAAACAAAAAATAGGTACAGTAAGCAGTGATTTTCCTTTGCTACTTTTTAATGATATTGCATCACGAAAAATTGGAATACTAACCGGTGAAGGTATTTGGCGTTGGCGTTTGGCCGATTTTGAACAACATCATTCACACGAAATATTTCAGGAACTCATACACAAAACAGTGCAATACCTCTCGGTAAAAGTCGACAAGAGTTTATTTCGTGTATTTACAAAGCACCATTTATACGAAAACGAACAGTTAGAATTTGACGCAGAAGTTTACAACGAAAGTTACGAACTTATTAACCAGCCTGATGTACAGCTCGAAATAATAAATTCGGATAAAAAACGTTTTCCATTTTTGTTTAGTCCGGCTGCTAATTCTTATCACCTCAGTATTTCTGCGTTTCCTGCCGGAGATTATACCTATGAAGCAAAAGTAAAAGTGGGCGAAAAAACTTTGACACAAAGAGGAACTTTTACGATAAGTCCTTTGGTGATTGAAGCAATTAATACCACTGCCGATCATCAACTTATGTATAATTTGGCAGCTAAACATGAAGGTAAAATGTATTTACCTACGCAATTGGATGCTTTGCAAAATCAGCTGTTACAACACGAACAAATTAAACCTGTATCGTATACAGAAGTAAAATTTAAAGAACTAATTCACCTCAAATGGGTTTTCTTTTTAGTGCTTTCATTGCTAAGTTTCGAATGGTTTTTGCGTAAACGAAACGGTGGATATTAGGATTCAAATTTTAAATAAACATTTTCTACTAAATCTATTTTTGTTGGCTTGTAGAAATTTTTGTTAACATTTCCTGCATGGCTGATTCATTTTGAAGAAATGAAAAATCAGTTTCGTTTTGTATACGCATTTTATCTGTAAACCCCATTTCTATAGCTTTTAAGAGTAGCGAAATTGTGGTACCGGCATCTTTGTTTTTAGCTGCTACTCGCGCTTGCAAATAGTACACTTCTGTATTTTTTGGATCAACAAGCTCATACAACTGTAAATAGCCGATAGCTTGCTGCAGCAGGTTTTGGTTAATTGTTGAATTGGAAGCCATGTAAAAAAGTAGACTTAAAAAACTTAAGCTACGTTTTAACATTCTTTGTTCTTCAACAGGTAAATTTTGATTTCGTGCTTGTTCTTGCAGCGATTTAATTTCACTCTTCCACCATGTTACATCATGCTGTTGCATGGCCTGTCGATAAAAATTTTGCAATTCACTTTCTCTTTTCTCAATACTATTTTTTTCAAGAAAAATACGTTTTAATTCAGGAGTACTTTCAAGTTGTGTGCGTGCAGTTAATATGCTGTTGCAATCAATAAGACCAAATACAAAATTTCCTGTTTTATCAGCTTCAGTATACGCGTCATAAAAATTTTTACTTTGCTTTAATTTCGCAACAATAGCTTCCTCTTTAGTTAAATACTTTTTTACTAATTCAGTATTTGTAGGTATTAATTTGTCTTTCATCGCTGAAAATTCAAACCATACAAACGCATCTTCAAATACTTCAGCTTTGGGCCATTCATGTTTTCCATTAAATAAAATCAATTGATGCTTGGTATTGGTCATATCCAACAGCTTTTTTAATTGAATCATTTCATTCGAATTAAAATCTTCATTTCCTGCAAAGCCAATAAAATTAAATGATAAAGCACCTTTGGGATCAAAACCGGCTGAACAGGAAGCTAAACCAGCTATACCTCCTTGTTGAGCCACATTTGCTGCAACTCGCGCTCCTCCCGAAAAACCGCATACATATATTCTTCGTTCATCAAGTGAAAATCGTTGTTTCACATCATTCATAAAAGTATTCGCAATAGCAACAAGACTTGTGGCATCTAAACCATTTTTCGAATTGTTGGATCCTACAAGAATATACCCATATTTTTCAGCTAAAAATTGATAAAGCTCTACCGGAATTCTTCCTCCGGCATGAGCATCAAACGCAAAAAGCACAGGGTATTTGTATAAGGAATCGTAGTTTGAAGGAAGATAAATTGCATAGCTTTGTGATGCATCTGCACTACAAATTACCGGGTTTACCAGGATTCCCTTATCAATTTTTTGGTAATTAAAAGCGGAATTGAGTTTTGTTTCCTCTGTTTGATTTTTTTGCTCTGCCTTTTGTTCGGGAGATGCACAGCTATATAAATAGATAAAAAGAAGCAGCGATAGGTATTTTAGATGGTTCATAAAATTAAAAATTAACGGATCATAACTCAAAGTTAAAGACACAAAATACAACAATTCTAAAGGCAACATCAAATTTGAAAGCCAAGATTCTTTTCAATTAATGCATCAAATCTGTGTGCTTTTCAACACAATAAATGATAAATTTGATTCCTTTGAAATACTGTATTTCGCTTTAGCTAAGTGAGAAATAATACTGTATTAACAGCTATTATCTGTGATTACAAGAACAAAAATAGATCTTAAAAATGAACAATCCATTAATCAATTCTGAACTTGAAACAGCAACCTTTGGCGCCGGATGTTTTTGGTGTGTTGAAGCAGTTTTTCAAAACTTAAAAGGTGTGCTTTCGGTTGAATCCGGATTTTCGGGTGGACATATAAAAAATCCGGCCTACCGCGAAGTTTGCATGGGTTTTACAGGACATGCCGAAGTGTGTCAGATAGTGTTTAATCCACAAATTATTTCCTACGATGAATTACTCGAGATTTTTTGGCAAACACACGATCCAACGCAATTAAACCGTCAAGGAAATGATGTAGGAACACATTACCGTTCGGTTATATTTTATCACACTGATTTGCAAAAAAGAAAGGCCGAAGCATATAAGCAACAATTAATAGCAGCCAATGTATGGGATAAACCCGTGATTACAGAAATTACAGCTTTTGATAAATTTTATAAAGCTGATGAATACCATCAAAACTATTTCAGTTCTAACACTGACGCGCCTTATTGTCAATTTGTAATTCAACCTAAAGTAGATAAACTAAAAAAGGTATTTAAGAATAAATTGAAGTAATTTATTTTGTTTATTACAGCAATTGCAAGAAATATAAATCTACCAACAATAGCAATGAAATATTTACGAATGCCTATCGAAATTGAATCTCCCGAACAAATGGGTTATTCAACTTTGCGCTGTAATCTTACCGAAAGTTCAATGTCGGATGCGCTATTTAAAGACCTAGATTTTGACTTGAAACAGCTCGTTTTGTGTTATGGACATCATTTAGGAAAACCAGAATTGCGCGAATTAATAGCCTCTGAGCATTCTGGTATCAATGCTTCTCAGGTGATTTTAACTGCAGGTGCTGCTACTGCTTTGTTTATATGTAATACTGCAATTTTGCAAAAAGGGGATACGTTGCTGGTGATGCATCCTAATTATGGAACCAATATTGAAACACCAAGAGCAATGGGCTGCCAAGTGAATTTTATTGAACTCGAATTAAGCAATGGATTTAAGCCCGATTTTAAGAAAATACAAAATCAACTTACACCTACTACACGTTTAATTAGTATTACCAGTCCACACAATCCTACAGGAATGGTCCTTTCTGAAAATGACTTAGCACAATTTATTGAACTTGCAGAGGCGAACAATTGCTTTTTATTGGTGGATGAAACTTACCGTGATATTCCCTTAAGTAAACCAATATCGCTTGCTGCTACTATGAGCAAAAATGTGATTTCTGTTTCATCGGTTTCAAAAGCTTATGGATTACCTGGATTAAGAATGGGTTGGTTAATCACTCAAAATGAAACACTTTTAGAAAGTTTTTTGGCGGCAAAGGAACAAATTAGTATTTGCAATTCTGTGGTTGATGAGGAATTGACCTATCAGTTTTTAGTAAAAAAGGAGAAACACTTACAGCGTTTAACAAATCACTTGCAAACTAATTATACCATCTTAAAAGCATGGCTACATAAGCAAAAGCATTTGCAGTATGTATTACCTGATGGAGGAGCTGTGTGTTTTCCGAAAATAAAAGCTGAAATTGACTACGATAAATTCTATTCAGTATTAAACACTAAATATGGGACCTATGTAGGGCCTGGTCATTGGTTTGAAATGGAAAAAAGTTATATGCGCATTGGATTTGGTTGGCCTTCAAGTGAAGAATTAATAGAAGGATTGAGCAGCATTGACGCTGTTTTCAAAGAAATCTAAGTCCTGAAACTTTATCGAGTTGTTTAAGAATTTTAGTTGCTAAATGCCTTGGATATCGGAGGCTTAATTCACATTCATTTTCAATTTTTTTAGCAACAATTTCAACCGATTTTTGCTTTGCTATTTTCATTACCTCATTCAACTCAGTAAAATAAAAACTAAAAGTTAGCGAATCTTCCTGCAGCTTAGTAACAAGGCTTGCATTTTGTATTGCTTCAGCAGTAGCCGTTTTATAAGCTGCTACTAATCCACCTGATCCTAATAATACTCCTCCAAAATAACGCACAACAACAATTAATGCATCCGAGAGTTGATGTGATCGCAATTGGTTATGTATTGGTTTACCGGCTGTTCCCGAAGGTTCTCCATCATCGCTCGTTCTGTAATAATCGTTCTGCAATTGATAGGCAAAACAATAATGACGAGCTTTGGGATACTTCTCTTTAACTTGCAAAAGTGCTTCCTCCACTTCATTTTCGTTCGATACCGGAAAAGCACAAGCTATAAACTTACTTCCTTTTTCTGTATATATTCCTTCTGCATAAGCTGCAAAAGTGATGTAACTCAGTTCATCCATTTTATACAAATAGGTAGTAAGTAAGCAATTTTTTAATATTCAATTTTATCGGTCTTATTTTTCCATATCATAAATGCTTCCTGCGCTTCATTGCGCATTACTTGTTTAAATTGAAGCTCACGGTATTGAATTGGTTTTGCTAATTCTTTATAAATAAAATCATCGTCAAAGTTTATTGCTGCTGCATCTTCTTTTGTGTTGGCATAATAAACCCTTGATGGACGCGCCCAATATATAGCTCCAAGGCACATAGGGCATGGTTCACAGCTGGTATATATTTCGCAATTGGTTAACTGAAAAGTTCCAAGTACCTTACAGGCTTCGCGAATAGCAACTACTTCTGCATGCGCGGTTGGATCGTTATTGCTGGTAACCTGATTGTAACCACGAGCAATTATTTTTCCATCTTTCACAACAACAGCTCCAAAAGGTCCGCCGTTATTGTCGGTTACATTTTTTACAGAAAGTTCAATAGCTTCCTGCATGTAATTTTCTACTACCATTTTCTTAACAATTTGTGTTTTTAATAACTACTAAAGTATCATTTTTAATTAGCAATCTTTCAGTTATTTTTCCACTGAGCTTGGGGGCATTAACTCCATTACTTAGTATTTTATCGGACGTGAATATGCGGGCTTCGTGCCACAAGTTTTGTTTAATAAATGAATTCAACAATGTTGCACCTCCTTCAACTAAGAGTGAAAGTACTTTACGCTCATAAAGCAAAGTAAGTACAAATTCTAATTCATTTACCTTTTTAGGAAACTGAATGTATTCAAGGTTTTTGGTTGATTTTTTCTTTTTTGATGTGAAAACAAGTGTTGGAATAGTTCCATCTAAAAGCTGCAAAGACGAAGGAAGTTTTAAGTGTTTATCGAGCACAATTCGCAATGGATTTTTACCTGAAACTTCCCTAACATTTAATGCGGGATTGTCGAGCAATGCAGTGGTTGTACCTACCATAATAGCACTTTCTTCACTGCGCCATTTATGCACTAGCAACCTGCTTAGTTCATTGCTAATCGATAAATTAGGATGTTGATGCTGACCAATAATACCATCCATACTTTGTGCCCACTTTAAAATGATATATGGATGTTTATTTTCATAAAACTGATAGAAGCGTTTGTTTAAATCCCTGCAATTTTTTTCCAATATTCCAGAAACTACTTTTATTCCGGATTTTTTAAGAAACTTAATTCCTTCTCCTGACACAAGTGGATTTGAATCCAAGCTACCAATAACAACTCTTAGTATGCGATGTTTAGTGATTAATTCAGTACAGGGAGGCGTTTTGCCAAAATGGTTGCAAGGTTCCAAGCTCACATATAAAGTAGAATTGGAGAGTAAGGATTTATTTTTCACCGATTCTATGGCTTTTACTTCAGCGTGTGCTAAACCAAATCCTTGATGATAGCCTTCTCCAATAATTTTAGAATTATGAACAATTACTGCACCCACCATAGGATTGGGGGCAACTTTTCCACTTCCGTTAGCAGCAAGTTCAAGACATCGCTGCATATATTCTGCATGATTCATCAAGCAACGCTCATAAGTTTTGTTAATGACCAAGCCTCAGCTTTCGCCGAAAACAACAATTTTGTTTTATTCCATACCGAAATAAATAATTCAGAATTTCTGTAAGCATTCAACTGTTGCTCGCTTTGCCAAACACTATAGGTGAAAAAAATGGTGTGGTCGTGTTTATCGTTCAGTAATTCAAGTTGCGTACAACCATCGAAATTTCTTATCAATTCTTTAGAAGCAGTAAAAAGTTCTAAAAATTCAGGAACCGAAGCAGGTTCAAATGTCATTTTAACTATCCGTATGATCATTGAATATTATTTTAATTTTTTCGCCTCTGTTAAAATTCAACAATGAAGCTGCATTCCCATAGTTTATTGCTATTTCTAGATAGCCTTGAAAATTAAAAAATGCAATCGATTCACCACTTATTACATCTTCATAATGTGTGTTTATATCACGAATGGTGTAATTTTTAAAGGCAATGGTAAAAGCACGATTTTTTCCAATTTCCTTGAATAAATTTAAATCAATATCGGTAATTATATTTTTAAATCTATCAATGTGTGTAATATATCCGTCGATACTATTGTTACTAGCAAATGGTTTTAAAAAATTACGTTCATAATAGCTGTCGGTTTTTTCTCCAATATCAGTTAATTTGCCTCCGTTTAGCAATTTGGCTGCAGCTTTTACAGGTATATCAATAAGCGAAAAGGTTCTAAATTTTGGATCTGCTTTTCCGTTTAATTTAACCAATTGTTGAGCTGGCTCATCAAAAATTGCAGAGAACAAACCAGAATCAGGTCCAATAAAAAAATGATTTTTATACTGAGCAGCAAGGTATCCGTGTGTATCGCTTGAAAAGGGCGTTACGCCAATTAAATGAATCGTTTTTTCTGGAAAAAAATAATACGAATGCTTTACAATGTATGCTGCTTTATAAAAATCGAAGGATGGAATTTCATGTGAAATATCAACCAGTGTGGCTGTAGGAGCGAGACTTAATAAGCTACCTTTTATTGCTGCAACATATTGGTCTTGTGTCCCTAAATCTGTTGTTAGCGTGAGGATTGGCATATAGCTGTTAACTTCTGTCTTTGATTTTACTAAATTTGTGCTTTTCAAAAATACAAATATTATTGCATTACACTACTCAAATTGTAAGAACTACGTGAACGAAAAAATAATTGAATTGGGAGAGGTAAACCCACTCGACATTTATGGAGTAAATGATATCAGACTCGATTTTATACAAAGTAATTTTCCCAATTTACGCTTAGTTGCTCGAGGAAGTGCGCTGAAAGTAAAAGGAGATGCTGAATTAATAAACGAATTCAGCAGATTTTTTGAATTGTTGATGCAACATTTTAAGAAACATCAATCACTTAACGAATCAGACATAATGCGTATGTTGTCCGATTCCCAGCCCTTGAACACTAGAAAACAAGATTCAGCCGACGATGTTCTTGTATTTGGAAACGCAGGATTAGTTATCAAAGCTCGCACACCCAATCAAAGACGTTTGGTAGAAAGTGTTGAGAAGAACGATATGGTTTTTGCACTTGGTCCGGCCGGTACCGGTAAAACCTATACGGCGGTAGCACTAGCAGTGAGAGCATTAAAGAACAAGGAAGTAAAAAAAATTATCCTAACTCGTCCGGCAGTTGAAGCTGGCGAAAATTTAGGTTTCTTACCCGGCGATTTAAAAGAAAAGCTTGATCCTTACCTGCAGCCTTTGTACGACGCATTGCGCGATATGATTCCAATTGATAAGTTGGCTGCTTTTATGGAAAATGGGATTATTCAAATTGCTCCTTTGGCATTTATGCGTGGGCGCACTCTCGACAATGCTTATGTTTTGCTGGATGAAGCGCAGAATGCCACCCAAAGTCAAATGAAAATGTTTTTAACACGCATGGGTAATTCGGCTAAATTTATAATTACCGGCGATGTATCACAAATTGATTTACCACGTAACCAACCATCAGGGTTAATACATGCCGTAAAATTGTTAAGTAAGGTGAAAGGTATTGATTTTATTGAATTAGACGCAAGTGATGTGATTCGACATCGATTAGTAAAAAATATTATTGAAGCCTATCACAAAGAAAATTAGTACACATTTTAGAAGCAAAATAAGGATGAAAGCAGTTACCGAAACGAATTTTAAATTACCGGGTCAAACAAATTTTTATAAAGGAAAGGTGCGCGATGTTTATACTTTATCAAACGGATTACTAGTAATGGTTGCAACCGATCGCATTTCAGCATTCGATGTTGTTTTACCTAAGGGAATTCCAAATAAAGGTCAAGTGTTGAATCAAATTGCCTCACATTTTTTATCTGCAACTTCTAACATTGTTCCTAATTGGGTAATCGCCAGTCCTGATCCTATGGTTACTATAGGTAAAAAATGCGAACCTTTTAAAGTTGAAATGGTAATTCGGGGATATTTAGCCGGCCATGCTTGGCGCGAATATGCTGAAGGTAAACGTATATTGTGCGGTGTTCAGTTACCGGATGGATTAAAAGAAAATGATCCCTTTCCAGAACCCATTATTACTCCCAGTACGAAAGCTGAAATTGGGCACGACGAAGATATTTCAGAGCAGGCAATAATTGAATCCGGTTTGGTAGATGCTCATACCTATCAACAAATTAAACGGTATACTCAGCAAGTTTATCGAGCCGGTGTTGAAATGGCTGCCAAAAGGGGATTAATTTTAGTGGACACAAAATATGAATTTGGAACACATGCAGGAAAAATTTTGCTGATGGATGAAATTCATACACCTGATTCTTCTCGCTATTTCATTAAGGATGGATATGAAGAGCGTCAAAAAAGGGGAGAACCTCAACGACAATTATCAAAGGAATTTGTCCGTCAATGGTTAATTCAAAATAATTTTCAAGGCAAACAAGGACAAGTAGTTCCTGAAATGTCTGAAGACTGGGTAGTTGAAATAAGTAATCGATACATTGAATTATTTGAGAAAATTACCGGAAGCGATTTTCAAATTTATTCATCTGAAAATGTGTTGGAACGTATAGAAAAAAATATACTTAATTTTCTAAATTCCTATTCTGAATCCTAATTGTTACATTTGTTTTATGAAGAAAATACAACTTTTAACTACCGTAATTTACTCTCTAATAGTGGCAATATCAGCAACTGCCCAAGCTCAAAATCGGTGTAAAACTCCCCAGTTAATGCAGGAATTAATTACTACAAATCCTGAAATACAAGGCAAAATAGCAGCATCCGAAAAAAAAATTGAGAACTGGACAAAAACTCAAAAAGCAGCCAGAGTTGCAACTGTTTTGACTGTTCCTGTAGTTGTTCATGTGCTTTATAGAACAGGTGCTCAAAATATTTCGGATGCACAAATTCAGTTACAACTAGATATACTAAATACTGATTACCGAAAACGGAATTATGATACTACCGGTATTCCTGCGGCGTTTAAGTCATTAGCAGTTGATTGTGAAATAGATTTTTGTTTAGCAAAACGCGATCCATTGGGTAATCCTACAAACGGTATTACACGTAAAGCTACAACCATAAAAGAAATTGGAAATACCAATAAATATTTCAAAAGTAATTTGGGTGGACAAGATATTTGGAACCGTGACCATTATTTAAATATTTGGGTATGTGAAATTGATTCGATGGGAGGTATTTTAGGATATTCAACTGTGCCTTCCTTTAATCCAACAGCTTCTTCAGATGGTGTAGTAATTGACTATCGCTATTTTGGAACCAGTAGCAATTCTCATTACAACAAAGGTAGAACAGCTACACATGAAGTAGGTCACTGGTTTGATTTACAACATATATGGGGCGATGATTTTGGAAGTTGCAGCAACGATGATTTTGTTTCGGATACACCCTTGCAAGGAGCTGAACATTATGGAATGCCTGCTTTTCCTAGTTTAGATTCATGTTCTCCAACTTTTCCGGGAACCCAATTTATGAATTACATGGATTATACCGATGATAGTGGTATGCACATGTTTACACCAGGTCAAAAAACCAGAATGTGGGCAGCATTATCAACTACAATGCGAGATTCCTTATTTGCTTCAAAAGGTTGTGTTCCGGTTGGTATTGATGAAAGCTTTGATAGCAGTGAATTGAGTATTCGTCCCAATCCTTCAACAGGTAGTTTTAATTTTTCACTTCATTTGAAAAAGGCTGAAGCAATTACGATTCAAGTTTTTGATTTAACCGGTCATTTGTTGTTGCAAAAGTCTTACTTGCCACAGTACAATCTAAACGAAATTATTGATTTGACTGAATTTGCAAATGGATGCTATTTCGCTAAAATAGTCTTCAATACTACTACCATCAATAAGAAATTAGTCAAAAATTAGTTGGCCAAACTAACGTAAATTATTCTTTTAACACTTCGCAAAACTACCTGATAACCTGCTTTCGCTTATGATTTATCCTATATTAAAAATTATTATGCGTACTGCAGTGAGGGTTTTCTTTAAAGAAATCAGCTTTAGCGGCTACCAGAATATTCCCAAAAACAAACCCATAATATTCGCAGCAAATCATAATAGTGCTTTTATGGATGCCGTTGTTGTGGCAGTTTTTATTGAACCACAAATTCATTTTCTTACTCGTTCTGACGTATTTAATACTCCATTTAAAAATTGGATATTACGTAAAATGAACCTAATTCCGATTTATAGATTACAAGAAGGCGCTGAAAATTTGCATAAAAATCAAGAAGTATTCGCCGAGTGTTACCGATTATTGGGAGATAATAAATGTTTGATAATTTTTTCAGAAGGAATTTGTATTCAAGAAAAACGCTTGCAAAAATTGAAGAAAGGGACCGCACGCATCGCATTTGGAGCTGAATTATCTACTAATTTTAATCTCGATTTACAAGTAGTTCCGGTGGGAATTAACTACAACAAGCCTTCTCAATTTAGGAGTAATTTGCATTTGCGTTTTGCTCCGCCA
>WBZU01000713.1_pt1 | contig 27168 bp, 26 predicted proteins | sample 5204311 | NCBI WGS metagenome assembly WBZU01 (sample SAMN12344359, study PRJNA552823) | activated sludge metagenome | biome: Activated sludge suspended growth; feature: Nitrification reactor; material: Wastewater; isolation source: activated sludge from nitrification reactor of wastewater...
CAAGGGTTTGCCCGGGCCGAATTCCGGCGTTTGTGCCGCGTATTGAAGAGCGTTGAGTGGCAACGCTTCGTGCGATTCGTTGTTATTTACGGCAATCAAAATAGTTTGGCGGGGAGGCCTCGATTGTCAGCGCCGGTCAAGGACACTTGCTTGTGCGGAATGAATGCACGGGACAGGCCTGCATTCACGTGTTTTGAGGCGGCGGCTCCGACGCACTTTTTACCGGCTCGACCCAGGTCCAGACTTTCGAGAAAAGGCAAATGTAGATCGTTGCCTCACCGAACGTCGCTCCATCCAGATCGATATCGGGCACCACGATGTTTCCAATTTCGGGCGGGATCTGCTGGTAACTGGGGTAGGCGGCTTCGATTTCGCCAGCAATATCGCGCGCTATCGGCGCCTCTTCAGGAATGCCGGGAAGGTGAATCCCGTAATAGGGGCCGAGCAATGAAACGTGAAAGCTGAGTGCCACGTCATCCGTGATCCAAATCCGCGCTGAATATGCAGGGTCTGTCCCTCCCGACACGAGGCTCAGCGACTCGTTTTGCAGCCCGTATTTATCCCCAATGCGTCGAATCATGGCTTTCCACGTCGGGTACGCGCGTCGACCGCGAGCTGCCGCAACGATGAGACGGAGGTGTTCCTCCGTGTCTTCGTAGACGGTGTCACCCAGGGGCACGTGCATGCGGTGGATATTCAGCAATCCTCGTGGATAGTGATGATAGACGATGGTGAGGAGTTCGGAGAGTGCGATCATGGACCAGCCTTTGCGCCAAGCTTTGGATACTTGGTCTTGAACGTCGCGTCCACAGCCGACATGTATTGGCGGCAAAAAATCCCTTCGGGAAGTTTGTAATCCATGTCCAGCGCGGCGAGGTTGGTGATCTCGGCGCTGAAGGATGCGGCCCGTTTGGCGTCGACTTTGCCCATGAACTCGGTCCGTAGTGGCATTTCTATCTTGAAGGCGCAATGCCAAACTTTCACGTCCGTGGGGATGACGATCCGGACAAACTCCAGCTTGACCTTGGCCACTTGCCACCCACCTCCCTTGTCCGTGCCGTCGTCCGGGACTGTCGTCACGAACGGAAATTCGCTGGGTTTGAAGTTCGGAAACGTGATTCCGGCCGGCGCCGTCGACACTTGAGGCTCCAGCGGAAATGCGTAAATGCCCGCGGCGCCGAAACTCGACGCGTCGCCGATCGGAATCTGCCCGCTCCCATCGAACCCCGTTGAAACCATCCCCAAGAAACCAAGACTCAACATTGCAAGAACACTCATTGTTTGTCTCCCTTTCCCATGAAACGCCGCCGTGGACAGCGTCCTGCGGTCAACCTCGTGATTGAATGTATCGGTCGGACAAGCTGCCCACGTATGAACCCACCCAAACAAGGCGTCTAACAAAACATTTGCGCGCCCGGACATTGCCTGGCCGATGTTTGATAATCGATACACTCCTATGAGGTCCGACCCATTCCTCGATACTCGCCCACGAGGTCCGACTCATTCCTCGATACTCGCCCACGAGGTCCGACCCATTCCTCGCTACTCGCCCACGAGGTTCGACTCATTCCTCGATACTCGCCCACGAGGTTCGACCCATTCCTCGATACTCGCCCACGAGGTTCGACCCATTCCTCGATACTCGCCCACGAGGTCCGACTCATTCCTCGATACTCGCCCACGAGGTCCGACTCATTCCTCGATACTCGCCCACGAGGTCAGACTCATTCCTCGCTACTCGCCCACGAGGTTCGACGCATTCCTCGCTGCCTTTCACCCAGGCTGGAAAAAATTCTTTTCGCCGACTGCATTTTTCTTTGAACGTTCGGCCATCGACCTGCACCAGAGCATTCCAATCTGTTCGACTTGACGAGCAGAGGAAAGGAGGCAGTCATGGCCAAGGAATCATTTGCTCATGTACCAACCGAGGGGTTTGCTGCGTTTGGCGCGGAAATGTCCACCGGAGTCTGGGGTTCGATTGATGTTGCATCGTACATAGGTGCCGACGGTCGTGCTGCCCAGGCCCTTGGCACGGCGCCCACGTTTGTCGCGCTGAAACTCCAATTGCATTGGCCCATCACCGCGCTCGTGCTGGCCAAAAGCGGCGCGGGCACGGCAAAACAATGCGACGACGATTGGGACGGGACGCAGAAATGGCTCGACAGTATGATTACCGTCGGGCTCGCATCCAAAGACGCGCAGCACAAAGCCGCCGCAGAACGGTTACAAAAAGTGCTTTTGCTCGGCGAGGGACAAAAACAAACGCGGCTCAAATATCATCAAGAGGTGGACTTTGGTCGCCAACAAGTCCACTTGATGAGTTCTCCCGCGCATAACGCCGACGTCATTTTGCTCGGATTGCAAACCGTGCAAGCGCAGATTGCTTCGACCACGAATGCGCTGGCCCACGCGATTGGTTATGGCGCAACGGGATTGCCTCCCGCCAGACGCGCCAAAGCCGCCACGGCCGACTGCGTAAACGCGTTTGGCGCGGTCGCCCGGCAGCTCGAATGGCTTGCCGAATTCGGCCTTGAAGGCGCCGATCGGCAGAAAGCGTTGGCTTTGCATGCCGCATTGATGGATTTGCCGACGCGGTATCCCGCACGCCCGGCTGTGAAAGCGAATGGTTTGCCCGCGACGCCGGCGTCCGCACCTGCGCCCGCCGTACCATAACGGAAAAACGCCCCGGAGCGAGCCGAGCTTCGGGGCGGTCATTAAGCGCGTAACCCTGCCAAAAACTTGCCCACCTTTTTCTGCACGTGGTTGCATCGTTGCATGCACAGACACGGCCGGTCGTGGTTTCTGCAATTTTGTCGATTCCTGGCGTGTTTGGCGCTTATCCGTTGCATTGGGGGCAAGAAGAATGAAACCGCTCGAGGTGATTTGGGGCCAAGGGAATTGAAAGCGCACTCCTTGAATTGGACGTTCGCTCCGCGCCCTAACAAGGGCGCTCCGCGAAGAAGCTTTGTTTGTGATGGGGGGCTTCGCTCCCTGACCGCCGGCTGCCCTTCGGGCAGACGGCGACGGTCGCTTCGCCCCCCAAACCCCCTTTTGTCTGCGGGAGTGAAAGGGTGTCCGTTGGATTGGGGGCACGGATGCGCGCAATTCAACGGACTTGCATGCAATTCCCTCTGTGCAGGGGGTATGGGGGGGCGCAGCCGTCGGCGATGTCCTTTTTGGCCCTTGGGCCAAAAAGGAGTAGTGAAGCCGCCGGCGAAGCCCCCCCATCGTGACCGGCTCTTCGCGAAGCGCGCTTGTGAGCGCGCGGAGCGACCGTGGGAATCACCGCGTGCGCATTCAATTCGACTGCGCACAATCAAACGGAATCGCTCTCGAAATGGCGGCGTGCAAATGATCGGAGGTGGTTGCAGCTTGACTCGGTAATACCTTTCGAGGGGCACGACGGTCGTCCACAAGTCCGCGTTGGGCTCCGCGTCAGCTGGGGACGGCCTATTACGATAACCTGAGTCCGCTTGCAAGGCAGCAACTGATGAGCGGCCTCGCGGCATGCACCAAGGCATTCGATGCGAAGTATGGAACTCGCCTTTACGGTTCGATGCTTCGGAATGGATTTACGGGCACGCCATGAAAAACATGAAACGCGTAGAAGACCTCGATGCCTCCGATCTGCAGGCACATGCAGTTTGGCAGTACGCCAATATCGATGAAGCCGGCGAAACGCTCGTGCGTCCTATTCGACGGTTACCAGTAACTCGTTTGACTGATAAGGTCGTGGGAACACGCGTCCGACTCTCGAATGGAACCATTCTTTGGGGGTTGCTTGGCAATATGGACGAGAGCAATCCACGCCCTACGGAACACTTCTTGACGTTATCGATTCTTCATGCCAATCGATGGTTCACCCTTGCTCGTTATCACGACATTGATTATGGCGAACATGGTCCGGATGCATTGGCGCGATTTCTTTCCCTTCACGTCGACGAAGTTTTCCCGATCGCTTACGATATCGGGGCCGTTGCCAAAGGAGATCCCAAGGTACTGGTCGGTATGATTCCGAAAGAACCGCACGAACGACTTTCGCGTGCCGAAATCATTGCCCTTGCCGTACCATGATTTCTCAAGGTCATTACTCGGAGCCATCATAGCATTCAACGCTGGCGCCGCATTGCCGCATTACACGACGGCCGCATTCCCCCCGAATTCCTCATCCCCGATTGTGTCGATGAAGCCATTCTCGCTTTTCTGCGCGCAATCGACGAGGGCTTGTTGCCCTTATCGTTCACCACCGAAAACGGCGACGTCGTCGACCTCGTCAAAGATGGCCAAGGCGAGCTCGCCGCGCATTATGCAGAATGGCGTGCCAAATATTCGCAACAACGCATCGGAGACGACGCCGAGTCAACGTAATCGAAGGGGGCAAACCATTTCAACAACGCCGTGACGATTCTTCACGGCGGACATGCAACACCGACCGCTCCATTGACAACCTCAGCCGCCCTCGTAGCCGTTGTGCAGCGCATCACGTCACGTACGCCCGCCCGCAACACAGCGCGCAACGCGCATGCGCCCGACGCAGCCACACGACGACGCATCGCCCCTCGTCACACCTCGCCAGTTCGCACAACGCAAGCTTTGGGAGCTGCTTGATTCTCGGCGCTGCGGCGGGGACCCCGCTGTTTGAGCCTGAAGGGCGAGTTCGGGGTGCCGCATGTGCTGAACATCAAGCCTCCCAAAGCGCCACTCCACGAAGGCGCCTGCACACGCGTAACGTTCGTTCGGCTGAACGTGAGGCCACTGTGAGGCCACGACTTTGCAGTCAGCCCCGACCAACCCTTCTCGCGTCCTCCGTCGCAGCGTCGAGCGCTGCGGAATCGTTCGCGATTTTCTTGGAGCCGCCTTCGAGATTTGAACTCGAGACCTACGGTTTACGAAACGATGTGGAGCGACTTCGAATAGCGTCCGCCAACCCCTGAGAAACACAACGAAAACAGCATCATTCCCGCCACTTTTGCGATGGCGGTGCTCTCTCGGGAAGGCGACACGACGCGACGCCAAACGACGCTCCGAAACATTCGGTGAGGCCATGGTGAGGCCACAGGAAAATCTGGAAGTGGGAGGGGTTTGTCCGCGGAAAGTGAGCGATAGGAAGAGTGGTGGTTCGTCCGCGACGTACAGATCGGGAGAGTGATCAAAATTGTTCGAACCGGAGACGACCGTTTTTGGTTGAATCGGCGGAAGGAGGACAGGTAAAACCATGTCGGCAACGCCGTGAATCGGATGGGTCTGACGGAGCAGTCATGAGGTGCGCGCGCTCGGTCGACAATTGTAGAGCGGTCATCGGGAGATTCCATGGCAGGTCCAGCAGCATCAATTCTTCTTGCCAAACCCCTGCCCCTGCGTGATGAACAGCTACGTTCCTTGCGCGGCCTCATCGAGCAAAGAAGCACGCAATCGAACAATCCTGCTGACCCCTCACAGCGCCAGTTCCTGAGCGCCGCCAGGATGATGTTGACGTTGGCATGTGTTACATGGTAGGATAGAGTTTTGTGGATAAGCAAGGCGTAGAGCACTGGGCACTTGACATCGTCGATCGCGCGTCCAAGGGTGAGGCGGTCGAGAGCGAGCGGGTTGAACTTAAGCGCGCGTGGTCGGACCCTCGAAATTTGGTGCCCACCGTAGCTGCACTCGCCAATACGGCGACCGAGGCGGGTGCACTACTTTTGGTCGGTATCGACGAAAGCGGAGCAGTCCTCGGTGCAGATCCAAGCCGCTTCCCAGCGTGGTGGAACGCGATGCAGGAGTTCTTCCTCGGGCGCGCGCCCCGGATTCAGATGTGGCCGGTAGCTGCTCAGGGTAAGGAGTTCTGCGCACTGCTCGTTAGTGGCGACGGCGGGCCATTTCTCGTCCGTGGCGCCAAAGGACAACCCCGGCTGCTTCGACGCATTGGCGAAGCAAACCGTGACGTTAACGCTGAAGATTTCGTTGCTGCATGGACGCAGGGGCGCACCACGCACATTGATGGTGCCGAGCAGCGTGCGCACATTGACAAACTGCAATCCGACCTAGCCGCTGCAGAAGGAGCACGGCAAAGCGCGGAAGCTGAACTCAAGAAGGTATTGCAGGCGAAGCGCCCCACAGAAGTCGAGGTGGCTGAGATTGGCGCACTCGTAGAAAAGGAACGAATCGCAAAGAGTCATGAGCTTGAATTGCTCAATTTGCAGCACAATGCGGAGATGAAAAAGCTTGAGCTGGAGAGTGCTCGTGTTATCGCTGACTTGGAAGCGAATACAAAGCGTGCGGTCGCCGCCGAAACCTCGGTCGAGAGCGTCCGTGCAAACGCCCAGAAACGCACGGCTCTCTTCACCGTTATCGGTGTCATCGTCTCCGCATTGCTTACATCGCTCGTCACATTGCTTGGTACCCGTGGCACCAGCGCACGGAGTACGACCGTCGATCCCAGCGCCAGTGCGACTCATACGGCGCCCGCGCATTCTGCTTCTGCACCGCCAATGGCTACTTCTGCCACTCCTTTGCCAGCGCCTCTGCGATGTACGCTGCGACAGAGCGGAGCAATGGCTGGACCATGTGCAATGTATTGCGGCGACGGTCCAGGGAATGTCGTATTGAGTGGCTCGACCACATTAGCAACATCCGTCGATTCATGTCGAGATTATGCGGCCAAGTTTTGCACGGGTGTCGCGACTAACGTGATTTGCACCTATAAATATACATCTTCGCGTTAGCTTCTCAGTGCAGAGGTCTTCCGAAACTCGAAATGCTAAAAGCCTACCTGCACAACAAAGTTTCGCGGCGACTCGTTCGGCTCGAGGATGTCGTCACGTCCGCCGTCTTCGGCGCGCTCGAGGCATCGGGGCAAGAGGGGCTCGATCTTGCAAAGCGCTTTCTCGCGCTCGCTCGTAGCCAGCGCGAAGCAAATCCTGGTCGCGAGCTGCACGCGAAAAAAATCACTTATGAGTTTTGGCCTTGGCTCACCTCGCCACTCGCATCGGCGGAGCCCGACGTTCTCATTACGCTCGAAAATGAAGATAGCCGGTCACTCATCGCAATCGAAGCAAAGCTCGACTCCGGCAAGTCGTCCTTCGCGTCCGACGACGAGCGGATCGGCGATCAGCTTGCCCGCGAATGGATCGCCCTTGTCGAAACAGCGACACGTCGCGGGATTTCTCATTGTTCTCTCATCTACCTCACTGCGGATTTTGCGCCACCAGCCGATATCGATGAGTCTCTTGCCGAACTTACGAAAAAACATCTGGAGATAGCCCGCACTGCCGAGATTCTTTGGCTTTCTTGGCGAGATCTACCGGCCCTGATCACGCCGAATCACGGCATTGGGCTCCGTGATCTGCGCGCATTTCTTCTCGAAGAGCACCTTGGTTATTTCTCTGGGTTCCAGTTGCCAAACCATTTACCCGAACCCTGGGTTTTCGCAGATGAACGTTCAGCAATCTGGAAATGGCCATCTCTCATCCCGACAACCAAGCCTTTTCGTTTTGCTTGTGCTCCTCTTTTTTCTTGGCCGCCGCCTGTAGTCCCCTCGCGAGTTTGGAGGTTTCAACCGTGAACGATCAACCTACGATGCTGAGCGCCGTACATTACATCCGCGACCTTCATGAGCAGGCAGCATTGCTGTTGAAAACGGGCGACGCGCTACTCTTCGAACGCAAATTCGCAGCTTATGGGGGTAACTATTGCATATGGGAAAGCGGCGGGACATTCCTCGATCCTGCCAAATGGCTACCAAACGAAGCAACGCGCTTTTACAATTCCAAGCATTACCAGCGAGTGCTGTTTTTCGTCTCAATCCTCTTTTGGGACCGATATCGTGACTATGATACACCGCTCTCCGATTGCTTGCTGACGGCGGGCATTGCAATCTTTAACACAACTGACTGGACTGACCAAAACTGGGACCGCAAGTGGTGGGGGCGATGGCACGGCTACGCGAAGCCTCGACGAGACGACGGAACAGTCCACGAGAATCTCGTAGCTCACTGGGAAGACAGCAAAGACCACCCCAAACTCGACCGCATCCTCACGGTTGGCCGTCCGCTGTGCGAAATCACGAATAGCGACGTGCTCAAGGCGACGCTCGAGCCGTTGTTCGAACGTGTTGAGCACACCGTCCGTTAAAAAGTAAAAATAAGCGAACAAAGGTTTGCCCCCTATGTCCTCCGACCCAATGAACGCATCCACATTCCTTGACGCATTCTTCGCCGCGCTCAAAAAGAACGCCCGCCTCCCGCCTGCGACAGAGAACGCCAGCGATTGGACGTCATTCATGACAAACTGTCTCTGCACGTTGGCCGACGAAACCAAGATGCACCTCTGCGGCAGGCGCATCCCAAAGAGTCGCGCATGCCGTAGCAATGATCCTGTGCGACACATGCCGAACGAGTTCCACTACGACTTCACCTTATACGCCGACGGCAATTGGAACTGGTGCTCTCTGCCGAGTGTTATCATCGAGCACGAGAACCAATGGAGCCAGCATGCGTTTTTCCAAGACTTTTGGAAGATCCTTGCAGGCTTCGCGCCGCTTCGCGTCATGTTCGGCTACGCCAAGGACAAGGACCACGTCGAAACGCTCGCCGCTTCAATTCGCCAAAAGGCCCACGATGATGCATGGCAATACCCCGCAGAGTCGGAAGATCTCGTTCTTTTGCGATGCCCCATCAAAGGCGGCATGGATTGGCCCAAATGGCGCGTCCTCCATCGGCCCCGAGGCGGGAGCTGGAAAACGCCAACAGATCAAGTCCTTTTTTCGACAACGTCCAATTGATGCCGTAATCGAACGTACCACCTGCCCACATTGACTTGTGCGTCTGTTCCCACCCACGTCGGCCTGACCGCCGCGGCTGGCGTCTTCGCTGGTCGGAGGGGCGGCAGCGAGTTTCGGGCCGAGAGATTCTGATTGCGCTGCAAGCAAAAGGCTTGCGGCCGGTTGGTCGCCGGCAGTAGAGTGCTGTCCTACCCCAGTGGTCCGCCATCATCGCAAAACGGCGGGAATAGGTCGCGCAACGGTATGAAGATCATCCGCAACATCGGCACCGACCGCGTTATCGATTCGCTTCGGCGCCAACTCACCTCCAAATGCCAGTGCGATCTTGTCTCCTCCGCAATTTCGCTCTTTGCGTTCTCCGAATTGGTACACGAGCTGGCAGCATTGGACCAATGTCGTATCGTCCTACCGCCTGCTGGGACTGAACTTGCCCTACTTGGCTCCGACGCTGATCGCGCTGCGCGCAACCGACTACAAACTCGCTGGTTGGCGCGGCGACTTGCGCAATGGATCGAAACCAAAACGGACGTGCGTCGAGCCGTTGGATCGATTCCTGTAGGTGCGTTTGTCGTTCGTGATCGCGAAACACGCCCATTGCAGGCGCTTCTCGGGTCGCTCACCTTCACTACGGATGGCCTGGGCTTGACGCCCGGAAATCCATTGAGCCTCATTCAAGCGTCCGAAACGCCCGAAGAAGCCCAACTTTTGAGCCAATGGTTCGACCTGCAGTGGTCAAGTCTGATTGCAAGTGAAAGCCCCAAGAGCACTCTTCTGGCTGAGGTGCAAGCCATCGCCGCTCATCACGATCCATTTCTTATTTATACGCTCGTTCTGCACCATATTTTCCGGGCCCGAGGTGACGAACTCGATGAAGAGCGTGTCATCAAGTCGGCTACGGGCATTCGCAATACAACGGTTTGGAAAAAGCTCTACAGGTTTCAGCGAGACGGGGTCGTCGGTGCCATCGACAAGCTCGAGCGTTTTGGGGGCTGCATCATGGCCGATAGCGTCGGCCTGGGAAAAACGTTCGAGGCACTCGCGATCATAAAGTATCACGAATTGCGAAACGATCGCGTTCTCGTTTTGGTCCCCAAGCGCTTGCGTGACAACTGGACGCTTTACAAGGCCAATGATCGTCGCAACTTCCTCGCTTCGGACCGCTTCAATTACGACATATTGAATCACACCGACCTGTCGCGTGACGACGGGTTTTCCGGCGATATCGACTTGGCCCACGTCAATTGGGGAAATTACGACCTCGTCGTCATCGATGAGTCACACAATTTCCGCAATAAGAAAACGCCGCACATGGGGAGCGAAACTCGGTACGACAGGCTGATGCGCAAAATCATCAAAGAAGGCGTCAAAACCAGGATTTTGATGCTTTCAGCAACCCCCGTCAACAATCGATTGGCAGATCTGCGCAATCAAATCGCATTCATAACCGAAGGCAATGATACGGTACTGCTCGAATACGGTATCGGTAGCATCGATTCCACAACCCGTTTGGCGCAGAAGCAATTTAACCGCTGGCTCGATCTCGAAGACGTGGACCGCACGCCCGCACGCCTGATTGAAATGCTCGGGTATGATTACTTCACGCTTCTGGATCTGCTCACTATCGCTCGTTCTCGGAAGCATATCGAGAAGTATTACGGAACAAGCGAAACGGGTCGTTTTCCCGAACGGTTAAAACCCATCAACATCAAAGCCGATGTCGATCTCGCCGGCGAATTCCGTTCGATTCGTGAAATCAACAATGAAATTCGGCGCCTGAACCTCGCTTCTTATGCCCCGCTCCGCTATGTCTTGCCCCATCGAAAAGCCGCTTACGACAACAAATACGGTACCGAAGTCAAAGGCGGCGCGGGCTTCTTCCATCAGGTCGATCGCGAAGAAAGCCTTATTCACCTGCTGCGCGTCAACGTCCTGAAGCGCATGGAAAGCGCCGTTTCCTCCTTTGCACTCACCGTCCAGCGCCAATTGCACGACGTAAAAACAATGCTCGCGCGCATCGAAAGTCATCCCAAAGAATTGGTGGACCTGGACATCGAGGACCTCGACGTCGACGACCCCGCATTCGAAACCTTCCTCGTCGGACGTAAAGTCAAGGTGTTGCTCGAAGACGTCGATCTCATTCGCTGGAAGCAGGAACTCATCGAGGACTCCAATCGACTCGCTACCCTGCACGCGGCGGCTACGCAGGTGGATCCTTCACGTGATGACAAGCTGGCAAGATTACGCGAAATCATCGAGCAGAAGTGTTACAATCCGATCAATCCCGGCAATCGCAAAGTGATTGTATTCACGGCCTTCGCGGACACCGCGCGTTATCTCTATAATCAGCTCGCGGGTTGGGCCCAAAAAACGCTCGGCATCGATACCGCCCTCGTTACCGGCTCGGGAACCAACCAAACGACGCTTGCCGGACTCCGCAAAGACTTGTCGTCGATCCTCACGGCATTCGCTCCGCGAGCAAAAGAGCGGCCCGAGGAATACGCCGGCGAAGGCGAGCTGGATTTGCTCATTGCCACCGATTGCATCTCCGAAGGCCAGAATCTTCAGGACTGCGATTGGCTCATCAATTACGACATTCATTGGAATCCAGTGCGCATCATTCAGCGTTTCGGCCGTATCGATCGTCTTGGCTCGCCCAATAAATGCATTCAGCTTGTCAATTTCTGGCCCAACATGGAGCTGGAGGAATACATCAATCTGGAACAGCGCGTCAGCGGGCGCATGGTGCTACTCGACATTTCTGCAACCGGAGAAGATGATCCCATTCGGCCGAATTCGGGTATTCCCATGAATGACCTCGAATACCGCCGTAAACAACTGATGAAACTCCAGGACGCGGTCATCGACCTCGAAGATCTGTCGACGGGCGTGTCGATTGCCGACCTGACGTTTTCCGACTTTCGTATAGATCTGGCGCAATATCTCCGGGCGCATCCGGGCGTATTGGAACGTTTGCCACTGGGAACCAGCGCGGTGACCACGACGTCGGATGTCGATGTTCCGCCAGGAATCATCTTTTGCCTGCGAGCCGAGGGAGAAGCGGCCAAACGCAGTGCCGAAGCGGGTTATCCGCTGGGTACGCAATATTTGGTGCACGTCGGTGACGACGGCACCGTCTTGCTACCGCACACGCAGGCCAAGAGGATCCTCGACCGCCTGAAGAGGATATGCAGCGGGCGGGAGTTGCCTGATGCCGGTGCCTGCGCCCGCTTCGACAAGGCAACAAAGCAAGGCGAAGACATGGCCACGGCGCAGCGTCTGCTAGCGGCCGCTGTGGCTTCGATCGTCGGCAAGAGCGAGGAGCGAGCCGTCGCAAGCCTATTCAGCCCCGGCGGGACGCATGCCATGAAGGGCGAATTCGCTGGGATCAACGACTTTGAGGTGCTGGCGTGGTTAGCGGTCCTGCCCGATGCATCTCCGGCGGCGCTCGGATGAATGCTGACGGGCTCGTAGCAGCGCTCGGCCTGCCCGCGACCTCTCGCATCGATCAGCGAGTGCCCAAGAAAATGCTCTTGGAAAACGGTGCGCCCACGGCTGCCGACAAGCGGCTCCTTCAGGACGGGATTGACGAACTGGTGTGGGTCGCGGCGCTCAAGCCGACAACCATCGGGGTGCCCGCCTATCACGAAGCCGATCGAGAATACCTCGAGATCGTTGTGTTGCGTGTGACGCTCCGAGATGCGGCCAAGACAAACCGACTGCTGGCGCTGGTGCACCGGGCGGTACCTTATCCACTGCTTTTGTTGACCGAACAAGCGGGCCGGCCTGGGCTTTCCGTCGCGCACAAACGTTGGTCGCAAGGTCGGGCAGGCAAAACCGTGCTGGATGGTGAGGTGGTCGCAATCGACTTGGAGCCAAAACGCGACGGCGCATATTGGCCAATGTTTCGCGAAGCATTGGCATTGGGAAAGCAACCATGTTCCACACTTCATGCGCTGTACCAAGGTTGGCTCGACACATTGCATGCGTTGCACGCAGCGCGGGTGACCGGAGCGTTCACGGCGGCGACCAGCGCAGAACGTGCGGCAACCCGCCGGGACGCCTTGGAAGAAAACGCGCGGCTCGTTGCAGCGTCAAAACGATTACGTGCACGCGCGGGACGCGAGAAGCAAATGGCGCGACGTGTGGAATTGAATCTCGAACTTCAGCGCATTGAAGGCGCGCTTCGGGTCGTCAAAGAGCGTCTTTGAAAAACCAATCTGCACGTTCACGCTCGATGCGTGGCCCAGGACAAGTGGCGGCTAGGATCAAGAGGCGTCGAGCGATCCTGGAAAAAAATAGCGCCATCTTTTTGTACGGCACCTTGACTTCATGGTTGCATCCCGCGGCCGAAACGATCGCGTTCGATGCGCAAGGAAATTTGCTTCCCATGAAAAAGCTGACCGCCGCCGATCCTGAAACCCGATCCTCTGACCTCAAAGCGGAAAATCTCGCGGCATTACGGGCGCTTTTCCCGGAACTGGTCACAGAAGGCCAAGAAGGCGTGATGGTGAATCTTGACGTGCTCAAACAGCTCGTCGGCGATCGAACCGTAACGGATGCAGAAGAAAAATACGGAATGAATTGGCACGGGAAACGTCGCGCGCGGCAAATGGCGTTGACGCCATCTACGGGCACGTTGCGGCCTTGTCCGGCGGAGAGCGTGGATTGGGACACGACGCAGAACATCATGATCGAGGGCGACAACCTGGAAGTGCTCAAGCTGTTGCAGAAGTCGTATTCGGGCAAGGTAAAGCTGATTTATATTGATCCGCCGTACAACACCGGCAAGGATTTCGTATATCCGGACAATTTCCAGGACAACATCAAGAATTACTTGGAGCTGACGGGACAAACGGGCGACGGCGGGAAAAAGCTGTCATCGAACACGGAAGCCTCCGGCCGGTTTCACACGGATTGGCTCAACATGATGTACCCGCGGCTGAAACTGGCGCGGAATTTGTTGCGCGACGATGGGGTTATTTTCATAAGTATTGACGATAATGAGGTGAAGAACTTGCGGGCGATGTGTGACGAGATATTTGGGGAGGAGAATTTCTATGCAAACATCGTCTGGCAAAAAAAGTATGCTGTTGCGAATGATGATCCCGGAATTGGCGTGATGCATGACCATATTCTAGTTTATTCTAAGGCCGATTCGTTTAATCGCGGGTTATTGCCGCGCGGAGACGAGCAGAACGCCCGATACACGAATCCAGATAATGATCCCAAGGGTGATTGGGCGTCGGATAATTACGTCAGCAACAAATCGAAAGAGGAGCGACCAACCCTTTGGTATCCGATTGTCCACCCCAGGACAGGCAAAGAAGTTTGGCCCGAAGAACACGCTGTTTGGCGGTACTCAAAAGACAAACATGTTGAAATTGAGCAAGCCGGAGGGCTCTATTGGGGGCCTGATTTTTCTTACAAAAGGCCACGGCTAAAACGATACTTGCGAGAAGTGCAGAACGGGATAGTGCCGCCAACGTGGTGGACATTTGACGACTGTGGGCACAATGACGAGGCGCAAAAGGAGACCAGTGGATTGCTCGGCCAAAAGATATTCAGCACTCCGAAGCCTGTTAGACTGATTGACCGGATGCTCACGATAGCGGGTGATAGGGACGGCTTGTTCCTCGATTTCTTTGCAGGCTCCGGGGCAACTGCCCACGCAGTAATTGCGCGAAACGCTTCAGATGGCGGCACTCGCCGTTACATGCTTGTTCAGCTTCCCGAGCTTTTGGATCCCAACAGCAAGGATCAAAAGGTAGCGGCCGATTTTTGCGACAAACTTGGCAAACCGCGCACCATTGCTGAATTGACCAAAGAGCGCCTCCGTCGTGCCGGGAAGCAGGTTCGCGAAGAGAATCCAATGTTTGCAGGCGACTCCGGCTTTCGCGTTTTTAAGCTCGACAGCAGCAACATCCGCGCATGGGACCCAAAGATCAACAATGTGGTCGACGCCGTCCAGACATCCATTGAACATCTCGTGGATGGTCGTTCGGACCAAGATATCCTTTTTGAGGTCCTACTGAAACTCGGTCTTGATCTTTGCATTCCCATTCAGACGAGGAGGATTGCGGGAAGCAACAAGAAACGCGTGCACGAGGTGCAAGCCATCGGTGGCGGCACGTTGTTCGCTTGCTTGTCGCCGAACATTCCCCAGGAGGACGTCGAGCACTTGGCCCTTGGAATCGTGGAGTGGCGTAAAGCGCTGCCCCTTGGTTCCGAGGTGACCACGATCTTCCGCGACAGCGCGTTTGCCAATGATGTTGCCAAGACGAACCTGACCTCGATCCTCGAACAGCATGGCATCGAAACCGTCCGGTCTTTGTGAGGTAATGCCATGAAACTCCATTTCGAGTCGAATCTCGACTACCAGCTCCAGGCCATAGAAGCCGTTTGCGGATTGTTTCACGGACAGGAAACATGCCGCACCGAATTCACGGTCCTGCGACACGCGCTGGGCCGGCAAACGACGATGCTCGAAAACGAACTAGGCATTGGCAATCGCCTGACTCTGCTCGATGACGAGGTGTTGGAGAATCTGCACGCCATCCAGCAGCGCCACGGTCTGGCGCCATCGCCCAAGCTGGTGTCGCGTGATTTCACCGTCGAGATGGAGACCGGGACCGGAAAAACGTACGTCTACTTGCGGACCATCTTCGAGCTGAACAAGCGGTATGGTTTTACCAAATTCGTCATCGTGGTGCCGTCCGTGGCGATTAAGGAAGGCGTTTATCACACGATCGAAACCGCTGCGAACCACCTTACGAGCCTTTATGCCGGGGTTCCTTTTCAATATTTCCTTTACGACTCGGCCAAACTCAATGAGGTGCGCACGTTTGCCACGAGTCCACAAATCCAAATCATGGTGATGACCGTCGGCGCCATCAACAAATTCGGCGATGAGCAGCAAGCCCAAGTCGAAGATGCGGACGAGGTTGCGCGGCGGGAAAAATCTAAGAACGTGATGTATCGGCCGAGCGAGAAGACGGGATGGGAAAAACCGATCGATCTGATTCGCGCGACGCGCCCGATTATCATCGTCGACGAGCCACAAAGCGTGGAAGGCGGGCTCGATGGCAAAGGGAAAAAAGCATTGGAGCGAATGGATCCGTTGTGCAATTTGCGTTATTCCGCAACGCCCAAACATGCCCACCAAATGGTGTTCAAGTTGGATGCGGTGGACGCATACGAGCGCAAGCTGGTGAAGCAAATCGAAGTAGCGGCAGCAGCGGTGCAAGGGGGGCACAACAAGCCGTATGTACAATTGGTCTCGGTCAGCAACAAAAAGCGCGAGATCACCGCCAAGTTGCTGCTGGACGTGCAGAAGGGGACGAGCGTGTCGCGTCAAGAGGTCACGGTGCAGGATGGCGACGATTTGGAAGAAGTGACGGGACGCGCCGTGTATCGCCATTGCCGCATCGGCGAAATTCGTGCCGCAAAGGGCAACGAGTTCATCGAGCTGCGGTTTCCTGGCGGGGAGAAATTCCTGCGTCGTGGTGAAGCGCATGGAGACGTCGAGCCGCTGGCCGTGCAACGGCAGATGATGAACCGAACGATCAAAGAGCACTTGGACAAAGAGAAGCGACTGCGCCCGCAAGGGATCAAGGTGCTGAGCCTGTTCTTCATCGACGCCGTGGACAAGTACCGGCAATACGACGAAAACGGCAACCCAATCAAAGGTGACTACGCCCGGCTTTTCGAGGAAGAATACCGACGCCTTGCGAAACATCCCGATTACCAAAGCTTGTTCAAAGAAGTCGACTTGACCGCCGCAGCCGAGCACGTGCACGAGGGGTATTTTTCCGTCGATAAGAAGAAGATCGGCACAAAGACGATCGAAGTCATCAAAGATACGAAAGGCACTACGGCAGCCGACGACGATACGTACAATTTGATCATGCGGGACAAAGAGAAGCTCTTGAGCTTCGATACGCCGCTGAAGTTCATCTTTTCGCATTCGGCTCTGCGCGAAGGATGGGACAATCCAAACGTTTTTCAGATCTGCGCCTTGCGGGAGATGGCTTCCGAGCAACAACGGCGCCAGACGATCGGACGCGGATTACGCTTGTGCGTGAATCAGAATGGCGAACGATTGCGTGGTTTTGAGGTCAATACGCTGACCGTAATTGCGACAGAGAGTTACGAGGAGTTCGCCGAGAAACTCCAAAAAGAGATTGAAGAAGATACGGGAATTCGTTTTGGCATTGTTGAAGAGCATCAATTTGCGGGGATCACCACAACCGGCGCGAATGGTCAATCGACCCCGTTGGGGGTAGCGTCGTCAAAGGTGTTGTGGCAACACTTGCGCTCCGCGGGATTTCTCAACAGCCAAGGCAAAGTGCAAGATTCGTTGCGTGTGGCGCTCAAAAATAGGAGTTTGGCGCTGCCGGCGCCGTTTACAGAACACTTGCCACAGGTAACCGAGATTCTGCGCAAGTTGGCCGGGCGTTTGGAAATCAAGGACGCCGACAAACGCCGGCAAGTGAAAACGCGTCAGGCCGTATTGCATGGGGCGGAATTCAAGGCTTTGTGGGATCGCATCAAGCACAAGACGACCTACCGCGTTCAATTCGACAATGAAGCCCTCTTGGAAACCTGCATTCGTTGGCTCGCGGATGCACCTCCGATTGCCAAAACGCGATTGCAGTGGCGCAAGGCAGACGTAATTATCGAGCGCGCAGGTCTGGATACGAAAGAGACGGCAACATCGGCCACCGTAGCGCTCGACGAGAGCGACGTGGAACTTCCGGACATCCTGACGGACTTGCAGGACAAAACTGCCCTGACTCGTCGGAGCATTTGCCGCATTCTCGTGGATAGTGGGCGGCTGAACGACTTCAAGCGAAATCCACAACAGTTTATCGAAGTGGCCGCGGAGATCATCAACCGCGCCAAACGTATGGCTCTGGTGGACGGGATCAAGTACGAGCGCATCGGAGACGAGGTTTATTATGCGCAGGAGCTATTCGAAACCGAAGAATTGTCCGGCTACCTTCAACAGATGATCAGTGCCAACAAGTCGGTGCACGAAGAGGTGATCTACCAATCGGAGATCGAGCGAAGTTTCGCAGAGGACCTGGAGAAAAACGAAGCCATCAAGGTGTATGCAAAGCTTCCGAATTGGTTCAAAGTGCCTACGCCGCTGGGTTCCTACAATCCCGATTGGGCCATATTGGTGGATAAAGACGGTGCCGAGCGGCTCTATCTGGTGGTCGAAACGAAGAGCACTCTATTCGTCGACGAATTGCGGGACAGAGAGAGCAAAAAGATCGAATGCGGCCGGGCGCATTTCAAGGCGCTCGCGGTGGGTGAGTCACCCGCGAAGTATGTGGTCGCGACGTCCGTGAATGAAGTGCTTGGGAGTAGTTAGATCGGCTTTCATGCAGCCCGACGAAACATCACTCGTCGCGTGTCGAGGAAACCGCTGCACCTCGATCACTACCCCACCACCTCCCCCACAATCCTCGCAATACGCCCCGAAACGCCGGATACACCTCCCCACCCGGCGATGTTTTCATTGGGATCGCCGGGGTCGAGCGTGGAAATGTCTTCGGTGACCACCCCCGCATTCGTACGATTGAAGTAATATGTACGGTACTCCTTCCGCAATGCAGCCGCGAAAATATCCAGAATGCTCGCAGACGGATTGTCGAGATTGAAAATCCTGCACAAAGCTGCAATGCTCGCGTTGGTCTTGACCGTCGACAGCTCGCGGATCGCCCAAACAATATCCAACACAACAGGCGAATGCGTCGAAATGATTACGCGAACGTTGCGGGCGAGCAAATCGAGCACCAGCAATGCCATACTGAGCACTGCCTGCGGATGAAGTCCCATTTCCGGCTTCTCCAGAATTACCGTATTCACCGACCCACCGTGGCATTTCGACACAAGCGACGCATACCCAAGCAGCGGCGGCGTAAATTCCTGCTGCCCCGCCGACCACGAGCCATACGGTAAAGCCGACGAACTACCCCGAGGTTGCAATACGATGCGCCGGTCCGTTCCCTGCCCCTTCAATTCGAGCGCCGAACTGCCGTATATGGACGTCGCAACGGCCATTCGCAATTCGGGCAACGATATCGAATCCACCATTTCACCCGCAGGCAATTCCTCGAGATGCGACCGAATGCATTCACTGAAATGGTGAATCGCATAGGGATGACCATCGAACGCCGTAAACGGCTTCGGCCAACCATCTTGAAACGCGAGACTGCGCTGCGCCGGCATGCAAAAGGTGGTTTCCGCATTGGCGCTCGCATTCGGTTTCACAAGCTCCATCGGGTTAATACGTCGACCACCGCAAACAACCTCGGTGTTCGACGTCCAAAGGCCATCGTATCCACCGCCAAAGTACCCCGCGCAATACGCAGCGACCGGATTGGTGGCGTTCGTCTCAACAACCCCATGGCGTTCGAGCCGCTCTGCCACGGCGGCCGCCTCTTGGATCGCCTGGTAAAGCCGAAGAAGCAAGGTTTTCCCGGTCGCGGGCGGCCCAACCAGCACCGTCAGATCGGCAAATCCGACGTCGGCTTGTTGAATCGGGCCGAATCCCTTGACCTGCAAACGCTTCATTGACTCGGGCGCATCATCGCACGCGGCATTTCGTCGAGCCACCCTTCTCGTTCGCGTGTGAACCGTCGCGGCCCAACAAAACCGCGCTTATGCCCACCCCCGAAAAGAACGCGACGGCTCTGCTGCCCAAGCGAGGAGGTCATTCCACCACGCCGTCGCGTTCTTCCCGGTGAGCGAAAGAGGACGCGGCGGTTTGCCGTGACGAACAGAATTGCCGAACTGATCCGCTTTGCCTCGTTTTGCACCGCTTGATCCGTTTGGGCCTGATCCTCATCACCGCGTCCTCAACTCCATCTTGTCGGCTGAGGCGATCTGGTTACGCGACGGGCAAAGATTTTTTCGACCCACGCCGTCAACGCAGCGGCTCGAGGTCTTCGATGGGCTCCATGCAGCAAAATGTGACCGCTTGAGCAACGTCCGGCATCGCACTTCCCACCGACGCACCACCGCTCGCTTCGCACATGCCAGGCAAATACGTGAGGTTGGAAATGGCTTTCGATCCAATCCCCAATCCAGGTGGTTGGAGGTCAAAGCAACTGTCGCCCGTCGACGCGATCGGGATCTTGGCCAGCTCGACACCGCATGAAGTGTCCGCGTACATGCTGAGCGAACCCATGCACACGCTTCCCGTCGGCGCGCCGCACGTGCACGCGGAACATCCACGCGTGTCGATTGGAGCCTCAGGATAAAGCACTTCGCGACGATGCGTGTAGTGCTCGGGACACATCTCGTGAACGCCCGCGCGGTAGACGCATTGCAGCCACGCCCCGCCGGGCGAGTTGACGCAATGCCGTATCAGCGTCTCCGAGCCGCAGGTTTGCACGGCCGTGTTCGCGTGACATGCGACGCCCGCGACTTCCCATTTCGTCTCGAGCGCCGCTTGAGGAGCGCTCGCCGACGCTGGACAAGCTTCATCCGCAGGCAAAGGAAGCGCCGAGCTGCTCACGGACTGCGTGCACAAAGTCTGGCCTCCCGCAGGACATTTTGCCCCCGCCGCGATCGTGTCATCGTTGGAGCACAAACCATTCCAGTTCGCGGGGCCCTCGAAGGGAATCGTCGCGACGCCGCTCTGGTTGCACTTGCCGGCGCGTAGTTCGAGTTTTTCAGGGACACCTTTGCACGTGCCTTCGGAAGGCCCGCACGCGCATGACGAGCACGTTGCGGGTGGTGCGACGAGTTTGTCGAAGAGGCGAAATTTTAGATTGGGCACGCCGGAAAAAGGGTCGTCGGGACACGTTTGGGGAGCGAGTTCGGCCGGACCAACCCACAACGAGATGGGCACGTCCGACCAAAGACCAGCCTCGGGACCTGTCGGCACCGGCAGGCAAAGCCCGGCTTTGCAGTTGTTCGGAGGCGCCATGGTGGCCGCGTCAAACCCGGGATCGTCGAGCGCATCCTCGCCGGCGTCAGCCTCAGAAGCAGCGTCTGCATCGGCGCCGGCATCGTGTGCAAGACACCGTGGATCAGGGAACAGCGCATGGGGATCGCACTGCGAATCGACGAGTTCAAACGGTGCGGAACACGCGTATGTGCCAACGGCGATCACCACGCCAAGAGCTGCAAGCACCACCTTCTTCATGTTCACCACTCCCATCCGCCACCGAGCTGCGTCGCGAACATCCAAGGCGGTTGTTCCGCAATGACAACCTGATCGATCGCGACTTTTGTGCCTGTCCGCGTGCGCAGAACGTCTCCATTTGCTTCGAACACAAACGATTTCATACGAAAGCGTGCACCGATACGACCCCCGACTCCGGGCGCGAATATCGAGTAGTTCTTCTCTACAAAACTCCCCTTCTCAAACTCGATGTTGAGCACGCCCACGTGCCCCAACGCGCACCCGAAAAACCACTTCAAGTGGCCACAACCAGACAGGAGTCCCCCCGCGGTCATTGCGCTGATCCGTGCGCCACCGACGCCACTCGTGAGCCAAGCAGCCCGTCCCTCGAGACCAATCGATGCGTATTCGTTTGGACTCAAACGACCTCCAAGCATGCCTCCCACCGCCGGGCTCCATGACGCCACGCCAAACACCGTGACGACCCCTCCGAGCGCGGTAAAACGCACACCACGCTTTTCCTCCTGTTTCACCGGCTTTGGCGCCTCATAGAACGGATCCTCTTTCGTCGAATAGTTCGGATCCGTAGCAATGTTCGACGTACGCAACACGGCCAGCGTCCCAGGAGACGGCGCAGATTTCGCTGCGGGTAGCACCGGCACTTGTGGAGCTTCACTCTCGAGCTTCAACGCAACTTCGAGCGTTGCACCTTTCGCAGCCACGAGGTGCACCGCTGCATCGCGAAAACCAGGGAGTTTCGCGCGCAATTCGTGATCACCCGGAGGCACGAACATCGCGAACGCCGTGACGCCATCTTGCTGCGTGACCCGACCGTCGAGCGAAATGTTCGCGTGCGCCTCCGACACGGTCACTTCGAGCCGACACACACGAGATCGCGCGATTTCGTAGGCTTTGAAGAACTCGAGACGTTCGTCGGGAGAAGCGTCCGACGCGCGTTCGAGCGCGTTCATCAACAGGTCCGCGGCGACGACCGCGTTGTCGAGCTGCACGAGGACCACGCCAAGACGCCCACCAACACGCGGATCTCGGCGTAAATCAAAGGCGTCCGAGTAGACCAGGGCCGCCTCGGGCAAACGTCCCGCGCGCGCTTCTCGTTCAGCCTTCGCCACGAGCGCCGTTTGTCGCGCTTCACGCGACTCGGGCTCCATGTGCGAGGTTTCCGAGGTGTTTTGCGCGTACGCCGCAGGCGCGAAGGCCATCAACAACACGATGCACGCGGTTTGGCGGAGCATGCGGCCGATGGTAGCGGCGCTCGGACAAACAGATCAAGAAAACTTTGCCGCAGTTCTATTCGGTCAAGGGTTTTTCCTTACCATCAAGCTCAAGTCGTAGGGTTTTGCCTGAAATCTTGGTTTGTCTTTCGCGGTGATCTTTCGATGAGGATGCGCCGACACACTGCGCCCAATCGACGCTGTATTCACCGTGGTTTTTGTGTCATCGGGCACTGCGTCGTCCTGGCTCTGTGTCGGTTTGTCAGGGCTCGACGCCGCGTGTTCCAAGACAACACCGTGTTCCCGAACAAACCCAGCGATCCAGGCTTGCGCAAACGCGAGCGGCCTGTGTGGACCGGCGAACCCCAAGGCCATGAGCAGCACGGCGACATGCCCAAGGCGAAAGCACGCATCGTAGATTTCGCGCCATACCGCTCGAGCCTCGTTTTCGCGTGCACGAAGCTCGATAAACACCGGCGGCGCAGAGAAGAAAGTTTCTTGATCCAAACCTTGTTGAGCCAAGTATGCACGGGCGCGATAAACGAGTTGTTTCGACGCCTTTTCGGTTATTCCCAATTCGACAGCGATTTCGGCATGCGAATGCCCCTCGAATACGTGCAAATACAGGGCGGCAAGTTGAGCCTCCGGCATATCGCGATTGGCACGTTCGACGAGCCTTCGAGCTTCATTGATTTGCATTCGTCGCTCGGGCGACGGCTCCAGCGCTGCATGTTCTTCGACGCTCGCGTCCAGCTCGGCAAAACAATTCTGCATCCTTTGTCGATTGCGAGCGAAACGGCGATGGACATTGAGCGCAATACCGAACGCCCACGGACGAAACGCGCCTAATTCCGCGCGATATTGCGGAACGCTGCGCATAATTTCCACAAGCGCCTCCTGCACTTCATCTTCGGCGTCGGGCGCGAGGACATGTCTGCGCCGTCGCCGCGCACATAAGAACCGCGTGATTTCGGGGCGAAGGGACACAATTTCCGCAGAAACGTCCGGGGCTGGCAAGACGAGACCTCCTCGTTTCGCATCTTGCCCGCTCGGTCCAACTAGTAACGAAAAAACGAACCCCCCTCGACCGAATGTTCGTCCGAACAAGGAATGCCTTCATTTCAAGGGCGAGAGGAGTCCGGACGCATGTGGGTCCAGACAGTCCGGCGTAAAGCGCGAGGACGATCGCGCGACGTCTGACCAGGCACGTCAAGAATGGATCACGCCATTCCCTTCGATTGAGAAAAGCCTTTCGAGATGAGTTCCCCCGCGAGCTTTTGGAACTTGTCTTTCGGCAAATCCCGCTGCGATTCGAGCAATTTGGCGATCGCATGTTCATTGGGATCCATGCAGAGCACGGCGGGATGCACATTAAACACGGCCGCAATGCGTTCGAGCATGTTCCGGGTCATGTCTTCGCTTTCGGCCTTGAGCAGCTCGACTTCAACAGGGCTCAGGTTTGCCGCTTTGACGAGCGTTTCTTCAGAGATTTCGCGAATGGTACGGAACTCGCGAATCCGTGCGGCGACTTTTGCAGCGAAGAGGGCACCAGGCGATTGCTTTTTCATGCGACCGACCGTAGCCGCGTTTGACGCGGAACGGAAGAACTATTTTTCGGGCCGGAGCGTGAATGGTAGGCGTGTTAGTTGGACGAACCCATCGATCCATTGGACGAACGAGTTCACGGCGGCATTCGTATCACTCCGACGAACGGCTGTTGCGACGCACGAAACAAGCCCTGCGAAGAGCCTTGTTACTCACACAACAACATCCTTGCCGCTCGCTTGACCAATACGTTCATGACGGGCAACGGCAATTCGAGCGGCGCCTTGCCTGGCTCCACCAATTCGACGTTTTGCTTGGCGAGCAACCGCGGCATATTCTCGGCGATTTCATTTCCATCGAGCTTCACCCCAAGCGCACCAAGCATCCCGCGATATCGGTCGACGTTCGTCGGCTGTTTGCATAAAACGTCGAGCAACCGCTCGGACGATGCAAGCAGAATGATCAACGACGCAATTCGGCGATATGTGGTTGCCGCACGCCGATACGAATTGGCGGCATGGATATAATCGTTTCCCGCGAGATGATTGTACACGGCCGCCATCTGAAAATCGCGAGCCGCCATTTCGAGCTGTTGCGAAACGAAGCGTCCCTGCTCGACCAAATCAAAAACGGACAGGCGTATTCGTGCAACGTTTTGCTCGGACAAATCATAGCTGTCCTTGACGCGCTCAACACGCTGCTCGCTTCGACCGACAGCATGCTCGATTTTGACGATGCGTTCGGGTACGAGACTGCAACCGAATGCACCGAGGTTCAGCGCGAGGACGATACAAATAATTCGCATTCGGATGGCATTGGTTCGCAGGTGGGCATTTCGGACAAACCGACGGACGAAAGCGCGAGCCTCGTCAGGAGGGTCGGAATCTGTCCACAGGGCACCGGTTTCGATCGATTCCAGCATTCGGCACGAGTGTGCGACGCGCCGTGTTCTGCGCCCAGTCCACACCCAATCGCAATGGATGGCGCGACGGCCCCTCCCGTTGCGACGGCAAAACCCCAACCAAGCAGGCATCCGAGGCCCGTGCCATCGGCCTTGTTGCGCGTACGCTCGGCTTCGCAGGCAAACCAATTGGCAGTTTTCCGATTACACTCGGCCAATTCGGACGCAATGGCAGCGTTGACCCGCGCAACCTGAGCCCAGCACGCTTGCCGCTCGATACAAGTGCGTTGCATTTGGAGCACGTTTTGGAGCTGTTGGACTTCGTTCCGCAATTCGGCTGCTCGCTTTTCGTCGGCAACAATGCGAGTGTCTATGGCGGATTGCCGTGCGTGGATTTGGGAGAGGCAGGAGTCGGCATGATGGCTGCACCCGCAAATCAATGGTATGCTCGTGACAAACAAAGGCCCTTGATGGCGCAGTGAATTCAGCATGACACCTCGGGCCCGATCCCGGAATTCTGCCCGCGGTTCTACACCGCCTCAAACCGTCGGGTAGGTCAGGAAAAACGGCAACCGTTGTACAGAAAAACCCGAGTCCTGCTTCTTATTACAACTTCCCCTCCCCCGCCACCATCAACGCCGCGACACCAAGCAACCCCAGCGGCAATATCGTATCCTCGTTCCCGCTCGCTTGCGCGGTTTGTCCCCGCGGTCGACCAAGCCACGGACCGAGGTGCCCCGAACACAACACGGGCACCTGCGAATACTGCGCTCTATGCGCTGCCGCGTCCGCCTTTGCGCTCGTATACGAATACACGTACAACTCGCCTTGTCGCGTAATGGCCGGGTTTTCAATCGTCCCGCCTTTACTCAAGGGCCACCCTGTCGCCATTTGCAAAACCCGCCACGTCGACGCGTACGCTTGACCGTTCGCCAAATTCTCGCAATACGTTTGCTGCGTATGCGACGCGACCAAGAGAATGCGTCCCTGTCGCGCCTGATTCGCAAGGTCACGTAACCAATCGATTTGCCAATTCTGCGGCGGCATCGACGCATGCGTCCCGTCGACGAGAATATACGCCGACGCATTCGCCCCGGCCAAACGTAATTCCCGAACCCGCCGACATCCTGCCGAATATCCGATCAACGCCAGCTCCGAAATATTGCGCAATCCCGCTTGCCGATACGCGAATTCCAGGATCTGCGGCATCGCCGGGCCCGAGGCCAAATCATCGAGAATCAGGCACGCTTGTTCGCCCACCGCAATGGGCAAATACGCGTCCAGGTCGCCCCCAAGCAAAAATCCCAAAACAAGCGGCCGAGGGTCGCCTTTGCCAGTTTGAACCAATCGAAGCGCCATGATTATTTCCTCCCCATCGTCATTCCCAGCATTGCCAGCGCCACCAAAGCAAGCGCCGCAGTGCTGCCGGTTTTTCCTGGTGCACTCATTTCGGCTTTGCCCAATTCGTAAAACTCGATGTCTTCACCGTAAAAGAATCGCAAGATCATTCGATGGTCATATCCTTGCGTCGCGAGAAAATCGGCACAATTCTGGCTCATGCATCCACGATTGCCCGGATGCGAGGACAACGATATCGTCGACGGCAATACGGCAGGTCCACGACGCCCCACGTTGTACGTGACGAACCGTTCGGTATGCGTTGGGTCCGCTCCTGCACCGCTCACGCTCCAAAGCGCCCCCGCAACGTGGTTCGCCAGAATCATTCGGCCGCCGTAACGGAGTACAATGCCGCGTGTCTGCAATGAAGCGGCGAGGCATTCGTGGGTCACGCTTTTCGCAAAAACCTGAAATCCTTCACCACTTGGAATAGGCGTTAATCGACCGAATGTCGGGCGGTCGCGCATGGAACGCAAGAGGAACGTACGCGCTGCAATCGCCAGCGCCTTCTTCGCCTCGAAATGTGCATGTACGTGCTCGCCGACGACCACACGCGGCACGTATTCGTCATCGAGCAACAGCCAACCCGACGTCGTCAATACGCGATCGGGCGCAGTCGTCGGCTCCTCCCCGAACAGAATTGTCATTGCCCTGCAGTCCCGCTTTCCAAAGAATGCCGCACGACGAAAAGTCCGCAATCGGTGACTAGAGAAAATCCCGGATGTAACCACACCCGCGCGGCTGCTCGACCGGCGTCGCTCTCGAATCGAAATGACCATTTCGACACGATACTCGGATATTTTGCTATTGCCACAACTTGTCGTTTGTGAATCAATGGTCCCACAATGACCGTGGGCAAATCCGCAAGCAATGGCTCGGCCCCAAAACGACCGTCGAAAAGCGTGAGCGTGACGGAAATACGCCATTGCGGTAGGGGCTCGTCGCCCCACAACGGCGGTTGCTCCATGATGACGGTGCAATGTGTCCATCGGCCAAACTTCTGGCCCGTGTCCACGCTGTTTTGCCGTGCCTCACTGTCGATTTCCGCCACGCTCATGATTCGCCCTTTGTCCTTATGCCCCTACGCTCGAATTTTTGGCATGCTCGAAAGCAATACCATTCAGCGAAAGCTGCACGTACAGCCCCACTTCGATGGGTTTCATCGGCGACCCACCTCCAAGGTCAATTGGTT
>WBZU01000715.1_pt1 | contig 27155 bp, 17 predicted proteins | sample 5204311 | NCBI WGS metagenome assembly WBZU01 (sample SAMN12344359, study PRJNA552823) | activated sludge metagenome | biome: Activated sludge suspended growth; feature: Nitrification reactor; material: Wastewater; isolation source: activated sludge from nitrification reactor of wastewater...
GATTGGACTTTACTCCTGAAGAAATTAGCAAAGAACTGATGAAATATTATCCCCAATTTAAAATGAAGTATGCACCAGATTTTCGACAAGCTATTGCCGATAGTTGGCCGGGGAGTATTGATGATACTGAAGCTCGAAAAGATTGGGGATGGAAACCTAAGTTTGACTTAACTAAATTGGTGAAAGAAATGGTTGAAAATGTATAGCAAATAACCTATACCAATACTTCTTTTTCAACCCAGTCACCGTTTTCTTTTATAAGGTCTATTAATGCATCCACTGCTAATTCAGAACTGATGCTTTTTTTCACGACTTCTTTACCTTTATAGAGTGTTATTTTTCCAACGCCAACACCAACATAGCCATAATCTGCATCTGCCATTTCGCCCGGCCCGTTTACGATGCATCCCATAATTCCAATTTTTACTCCTTTTAAATGATCGGTTCGTTGACGAATTCGAGCAGTAGTTTCCTGCAAATCAAATAGGGTTCTACCACAAGATGGACAAGAGATGTATTCGGTTTTTGAAATTCGCGAGCGGGTAGCTTGCAATAAACCAAATGCAGTGCGGTTAATGTTTGAAATACTACCACAATTGGTAGCTGCAATAAAAACACCATCGCCAAATCCGTCCAAAAATAAGGCTCCAAAATCAGTTGATGCTTGCAGTTGTAAGTCAGCTTCACTTAAATTAGTGTAATTGCGTTTAAGTATCACAGGCAATTTGCAATGCTTGGATGCAAGTTCCATAAACATGCGTCGTTGTTCAGCCATACCGTGCAAGTTATCAGTATCAAAAATCAATACTATCTTTTGATCTAACTGAGTTAATCGACTAATAAAATCAGCATGGTCGCTAAAAATATCTGCGGCATGCACTAATACAAAATTTAGCTCATTTGAGTGAGTAGTAGCTCCAAAAAACTCTTCGCCTTTGTAAAGTGGATACCTCTGAGTTTTATTTTCAAGTTGATGCCAAGTTAAATGATCACAGATAATTCCGAGTGTTCCCGGAATTTCAAAGTCAATAGTTTGCGCACCAACATATATAAAATCGCAGGCCATATCGCTCAAATTCCATTTATCAAGTGTAACTGAATAAGCGTATCCTACACCAAACAAATTAGCAGGACTTATTTTTTCTTGTCGACTAAAATCAGCTATTACTCGGGGAATTTGATGGCCACCAATCGATTCAATTTCATCGCAAACTCTTTTTTCGAATTCGTATGGATTATAATGCCAGTTCGAATATTCAACGGCTTTTATTGGTGCATGCGTTTCACGATTTGCATAGCGATTTACCAATGCTATTGCTACAGGTGCTTCAAATTCAGGATCTTCAGTAAGCGAAACGCGAACAGTATCTCCAATTCCATCTTCAAGTAAGGTTCCTATTCCAACAGCCGATTTAATCCGTCCATCTTCACCTTCACCAGCTTCTGTAACTCCGAGGTGCAGTGGATAAGACATGTTTTCGAGCTGCATTTTTTGAATCAATAAACGATAAGCCTGCACCATGATTTTTGGATTACTGGCTTTCATACTCAGCACAATATTGAAGTAATTTTCGGATTCACAGATACGCAAAAATTCTAAAGCCGATTCAACCATTCCTAATGGCGAATCACCGTATCTGCTCATAATTCGATCGCTCAATGAACCATGGTTAGTACCAATACGCATGGCTGTACCATATTCTTTACAAATTTTTACCAAAGGAGTAAAACGCTCACGAATTCGTTCGAGCTCTGATTCGTAAGTTGCATCGGAATAATCAATATTTTCAAATTTCTTTTTGTCCGCATAATTCCCCGGGTTTACTCTTACTTTTTCAACGATCCGAGCAGCAAGTTCTGCTGCATTTGGAGTAAAGTGAATATCGGCGATTAAAGGTGTTTTGTAACCACGATTCCGCAGTTCTTTTTTAATCTCAGCTAAATTTTGTGCTTCCTTAATACTCGGAGCAGTAATTCGAACCAGCTCACAACCGCTTTCAATCATTCGTATGCTTTGCTCTACTGTAGCCATGGTGTTCATGGTATCGGTTGTAGTCATACTTTGGATGCGTATAGGATGAGTACCTCCCAACGCCAAATCTCCAATTTGCACAACACGGCTTTTATAGCGCGAATATTCTGTTAAACTGTTGCAATAAAGAAGAGGATTAGAAGCCTGTTGGTTCATGAATGGATATTAATTTTAGATGGCGAAATTACGAATAATTAGATGTAGAATTTGGGTACTTAGAAGTCAAATTGATGTAGAAAAGTAAAATTCTGGAGATTTAGTTGTAAAATTGCAGCTCATTTTTAACTCAAAAACCAAAAAAACAAAATGAAATTACCAATAACTAGAATACTTCCTATTTGCTTAATTGTTACGGGAATGCTTAGCTCATGCGGCGGAGATAAAAAAGCTGAAACGAATGAAACAAAAAATGAATCGGCGGCCGCATCATCAACAGAAATAATGGCTGATCGGTTTAAGGATATACAAGTTTTACGTTACGATATTCCGGGGTTTAATGAATTATCGGTGCAACAAAAACAATTAGCGTATTATTTATACGAAGCAGGTTTAAGTGGCCGTGATATTTTTTATGATCAAAAGTACAAGCATAATTTGTGCATTCGCAAAACCCTTGAAACTATCTTGAGTACTTATTCAGGGGATAAAAACAGCAGTGAATACGAACAGTTTTTAACCTATGCAAAACGTGTGTTTTTTGCTGATGGAATTCACCATCATTACAGCAATGCTAAAATGATTCCTGAATGTTCACCTGAATATTTTTCTGATTTACTAGCTAAAAGCGATCAAGCAAAACTTCCTTTAGAAGGGATGAATCTTTCGGAGTTCACTGCGTTTTTGAAACCCATCATTTTTGATCCGAATGTTGATGCAAAAGCTGTTGACTTAAGTGCAAATACCGACAATGTACTTTCGTCAGCTGGTAATTTTTATGAAGGAGTAAACCAAAAGGAAGTGGAGGCATTTTATGCAGGCATGGTTCAAAAGGGAGTTAAGCAACAACCATCCTGGGGACTAAATTCTAAAGTAGTGAAAGAAAATGGAAAGATAGTTGAACGAGTATGGAAAAGTGGAGGAATGTACGGTGCAGCTATTGATAAAGTGATTTTTTGGTTAGAGAAAGCTGTTACTGTAGCTGAAAATGATGTACAGAAAAACACCCTACAACAGTTGATTAAATATTATAAAAGCGGTGATTTAAAAGATTTTGATAATTACTCGGTTTCTTGGGTAGGAGATACTGCTTCTCGCATTGATGTTGTAAATGGTTTTATTGAAGTATATCACGATGCTATGCAAAAGAAGGGTGGTTATGAGTCGGTTGTATCTATGAAAGATATGGAAGCAACTAAGCGAATTGGTGCAATTGCAAAGGAAGCACAATGGTTTGAAGATCATTCTCCAATTGCCGATTCTCATAAAAAGAAAAATGTAAAAGGTATTTCAGCAAAAGTTATTACCGTAATTGGTGAAGTTGGAGATGCTGCGCCTGCTACTCCAATTGGTATTAATTTACCTAATGCTGAATGGATACGTGAAACACATGGAAGTAAATCGGTTGCATTAAGTAACATTGTATATTCTTATAATTATTGCCGCGCTAAGAGCCCTTTATTTGATGAGTTTGGATTAAATAAAGAAGTGAGCGATCGGCAAAGTAAATACGGTCCATTAAGTGGTGATTTAGAAACCGACATGCACGAAGTTATTGGTCATGCATCAGGCCAAATTAACCAAGGGGTAGCAACTACCGATATTACATTGAAAAACTATGCCGGTACCTTGGAAGAAGCAAGAGCTGATTTAGTTGGCTTGTATTACATCATGGATCAAAAACTTGTTGATATTGGAGTTAGCCCATCAATTGAAGTTGGGAAAGCGCAATACGATTACTATATTTTAAATGGTTTAATGACGCAACTAGTTAGAATAAATGAAGGAGATAATTTAGAGGAAGCACACATGCGTAATCGTCAATTAAACGCTAGCTGGGCTTTTGAAAAGGGTAAGAAGGACAATGTGATTGAAAAGGTAACAAAAGACGGTAAAACCTATTTTCAAATCAATGATTATAACAAACTAAGAACATTGTTTGGCGAATTACTGAAGGAAATTCAACGTATAAAATCAGAAGGAGACTATGCTGCTGCAAAAAATTTGGTTGAAACCTATGGCGTTAAAGTTGACCAAGCTTTGTTGAAGGAAGTACAGACCCGTATGGAAAAATTGAGTATAGCTCCATACATGGGATTCATACAACCACGATTAGTACCGGTAATGGAAGGGGATAAAATAATTGATGTTAAAGTTGAAAACAATGAGAGCTTTATTGATCAGATGTTACGCTATGGTAACGAATATGGCTTTTTACCGGTTAAGAATTAAACCAAAATTGTAAGTAAAAAAGAGCGGTTTCCTCATGTGAAACCGCTCTTTTTTGTTTTGGTTAGTAAAGGTAGTTAACTCAAGTTCTTACTCTTAGGAATGGAGTTTAAACTACCCTATTAAAACTTAGGACAATCAACAGTTAAGCGTATTTTTTTCTTTTTCTTTGGATTGCAAAGTTGATAAGAAACTGTTACTTCGTGAGCACCCTGTGAAACATTTGCCAACTTAGAAATTGTGATGTCGTAACTATAGCCGAAACTAGTGCGTTTGTTTTGCAAACCTAAAATCAGACACAATGCATCATTATTTTGATACCCTTTTCGATAACGCTTTACTATGTTTAAACCACGGTACCACAATCCAACTGTAAACACATTTTCTCGGTAATACAAACCATAATCAAACTGGTCGAATTTTTTTTGATGACGGTAATGAAATACGCTGGTAATTGATTTTCTTTTTAATTCATCTCGCTCATCGGGATTCAACATGTGCGAATAACCTCCGTGTAAGGTATATTTTACAGGCAAGCGCGAGGTTGTACCGGTTAACGATTCATTTGGTTGATTTATGTGGTTCAAAGCAAAACCTCCCCAATATTGTTTGGTATAAAAAAATATTCCGGTACCTGCGTCAAAATAAGTTTTTGAGGGTTTTGAATCCTCAATGGTAGTAACATCACCACCTCGTGCAATTTGATCTCCAAAAACTAATTTTTTATAATTAATTCGTTTTTGTGTAAGTCCTGGTTGTATCCCAAATCGAATCCCAAATTCCTGACTAACGCGCAATTCATAAGCAAGTGTTGGACTAACAATGGTGGTCATTAAATTTCCGCTTCCGGCTTCATCATGTGCCATTAACATACCGGCACCAATTTTAGCATCTGTAATAAAATGATCACTCGAAAACATGTAAGAGTTAAAAGCTTTTGAAATACCTGGCCACTGATTACGATAAACAAGTGTTGCACGTGAACACACATTTAATCCAGCTAAAGCAGGATTTAAATATACCGGTGATGAATAAAACTGTGAAAAGTGCATGTCTTGCCCTTTCACCATCATCAGTGAAGCCATATAAGCAAGAAAGAGGAATTTGATACGGAAGCTCATTTTGCTGATTTGGTTAAGGTAAATAATACTTCGTAATTGTCGGCCAAACTATAGTTTTCGAGCATTTTAGTTTCGAAGCCATTGGCCTGTATCTGAATTTTAAATTGCCGTTGAGGGCGAGAAATAAAAATAATTTTTCCGGAATTCGGATTTGATTTGTACTTACCAACTAACTCATTTGATTTGGCATCATACAAGGTAATATCCACGTTTTTTATAACTGTATTTTGCTCGTCTTGAACGTGCACATCGTAAACTTTTAAAGTAGCAGGATTGTCGTTGAAATACACTTTGTAAATATCCTGAGAGCCATAGCCCCCTTCTCGCTCAGACGATAAGTATGCAACAGAACTGTCCGGATTTAATACAAAAAAAACATCGTCATTTACGGTGTTTATTGGGCTGCCCAAGTTAACTGCTTTGGTAAAATATCCTGCTTCGTCAAAATTTGATTTAAACACATCATAGCCTCCCATGTTGGTGTGTCCTTCCGAACTAAAATATACTGTTTTGCCTAATGCATCAACAAAAGGAGCATCTTCATTGTATTCGGTATTTACATTTTCGCCCAAGTTTCTGGGAATACCCCAAGTGCCATCCGGTAATTTTTTTACATAGTACAAATCCTTGCCACCAAATCCACCCATCCGATTACTCGAAAAAAACACAATGTCGTTGTTGGGCGAATAACACGCACTTGATTCAATATAATCCGAGCTATTTACATTTAGTCGCAGGGGTGTAGGCTTTGTCCAAACATCATTAATAAAGTTACTCTCTAAAATATCTCCTGTTCGAGTGTCTTTGCTGGTTCTAAACAATAGCAATTTTTCACCATCGGCCGATAATCCAGTACATGCATCATGAGTTACGGTATTAATGGCACTATCGAGCAATTTAGGTGCAGTCCAGTTACCATTATTACGAAATGTTTGATAAATATCTTCATAATATTCACCGTACACATTTTGTTTATCGTGCATTACATTTTTTCGACGCGAGGTGAAAATCATAAACTTTTCATCCGCAGGAATCAAAGGAACATATTCAGGAAATTCAGTATTAATAGTAGGTCCAAGGTTCTCAATTTCTACGGAACTGTATTTAGTAGATTCTAACAATTGAGCCGAATAGCATTTTATTAGTAAATCGTTTATTTCTTTGGCCAAATGTTCTTTCTCACCTTTGGCACTTTGATAAGCAGTAAAGCAAGCGATTGCTTTGTCAAACTCTTTTGAAAGATGATAGAGAATTCCCAAGTAATAATTTACTTCAGGATAATCGGCACTTTTAATACGTTCAAAATTTTTGCGAGAGTCGTTGCGAAATTTTTTTATTTCAAATTTGCACATCCCTAATTTATAATTCAACTCCTTATTGGAGCTATCGATTGCTTCGGCTTTTTCAAATGCATTTTTTGCATTCAAATAATCTCCAATTTCAAAGCCTTGATTTCCTTCCCACATCAACTTACGAAACTCTTTTGTATTCGATTGTGCGAATCCACTAAAGGAATACAATACCAGCAGAAGCAGTACAAGACAATTTTTAACGTAGTAGTGTAACATCGCCTGTTTTATAAAGTGTTTGTCCATTATTTAATACAATTCGAGCTTTCCAAACATAAACGCCCATTGGGCAAAGTTTTCCTCTGTAATAGCCATCCCATCCTTGTTTCAATGTATTGCTTTCAAATATTAACTCACCCCATCTGTCAAAAACCTGAATTTTAAATTCAACAACTCCAGCAGTGTAAGGAAAAAACACATCGTTATCTAAACTATTGGGATCATAAACACCACCTGAGGAGTAGCCGGGATTAGGTGTAAATGCGTTTGGAAATAGAATTTGTGCATTGGTTTTTATTTCAATCGTCATCTTGTCCTCACACCCAAAGGCTGTTGTTGCTGTTAGCTGCACAGGAAAATTTCCTACTTGTGTATAACTGTATTGTGGATTTTCAAGTGTAGAACTACCCCCATCTCCAAACTCCCAAACATAAGATGTTGCACCTACCGACTGGTTGTTTGTTTGTAATAAATCTGTTGGTAAATCTAGATTGGTTGAGTTTAATGAAAATGCTGCAACAGGCAACGGATGAGCAGATATAACAGTTGGTGCACCCGTATTATTATTTGTGCAACCATTCGCTGTTGTAACAGATAAGCTAACCGGATAGCTACCTGCTTGGGTAAAAGTATGAGTAGGATTTTGAATAGAAGAGGTTGTACCGTCACTGAATGTCCAACTCCAGCTAGTTATTGGATCGCTTGTATTTCCTGAAATTGAATTATCTGTAAATTGCACATTGAGTGGCACACACCCTCCCAATATAGCTGGAGTAAATGCAATTTGGGGTGGAGGATTAAATGCTATACGTATAGAATCTACCACAGCAACACCGCAACTATTCAACACTGAAACAATATAGGTTGTAGGCTGCAAAGGTGTTACAGCAATTGGACCCGGACTGTTTCCTAAGTTATTGTTCCACGAATAGGTCAAAAGTCCGGTATTTCCGCTAGTTTGAACTGAAATTTGTGTAGTTTGCCCTGGGCAAATTGGTGTATTTCCAACTACTTGAACACTCGATGCAGGTAAAGTAAACACAATAGCATTGATAGTATCCACCGTCCCGCTACATCCACTTTGGTCTGAAGCAAAAACAAAATATGTACTACTCGAAATAGGCGCAACTGTTAAGCTTCCTGAATTAATCACGTTTTGTGGTTGCCATGAATAAAAGTAATTTCCGGCTCCTCCACTGGCAGTGGCAGTAAGTGTACCCGATTGTCCTAAACATACTGAAATATCGGGAGCAGCTGAAGTAATAACCTGGCTGGGTTGTGTAAGCGTAGCAGTATTGGTTGCAGTACATCCTTTTGCATCTGTAACAGTTACTTGTGTTGAACCAGCGAATAAGCCCGTAGCTGTGCTGTTAAATTGAGGAGGTATTGTTGCCCATGCATAGGTATATGGAAAAGTTCCTCCAACTCCAATTGCAGAAGCAGAACCCGTTCCGCCAAAGCAAGTTGGGTTTATTACTGCACCAATAGCCGACGATAAAAGACTTGGTTGGGTGATACTTATTGAGATGGATGTACTACAACTATTTTGATCAAATGCTGTTACTGTATAGCTTCCTGCTGATAAATTGTTTACTGATGGGCTGCTGGAAAGTATAGGCGACCATGAATAGGTATAATTGCCGGCGCCTCCACTTGCCGAAACAATGGCAGCTCCATTGCTTCCACCAAAGCAGGAAACCTGCGTGTTTGATTGAGCTAAAAGGGTTAAAGGCGATGGCTCCGAAATACTTGCCGAAACGGTTGTTTGACAACCTATGCCATCTGTAATCAAGGCAGTATAATTACCCGCACTTAAATTTTGAGCAATTAAATTTGTCCCACCAAAAGGCGACCAATTAATGGTATAAGGTAAAGTTCCCTGATTAATTTGAATGCTAACAAGACCATTATTTCCTCCTGCGCAAGAAACATTGGTAGAAAACAACAAGGATGCTGTTGGTCCCGGAATATTGGTAAGTGTTGTTTGATTGGTTGATGTACAATTTTTTGAATCAGTTACCAGCAAGGTGTAATTGCCCGGAGATGCTCCATTTAGAATTGAGTTTGTAGTGTTAGTTGGAGTCCACAGATAAGTATAGGGAGAAGTACCACCTGATACCTGTGAAGTAATCAAACCATTTGACAAACCGCAAGAAGGATCGGATGGAGATAAATTTACCACCATTTGTGTGGGTTGAGATACACTTACAGCCACATTTGTTTGACAATTTTTAGCATCGGTTACTGCAACAAAATAATTACCCGGACTCAAACCGGTTGCTGTTTGCAAATTACCTCCGCTTGGCGACCATTGGAAAGTGTATCCCGGAGTTCCTCCAACCACAGTTGCTTGCGCGGTGCCATTTGATCCACCAAAACAATTTGTAGCTGTACTGCTTGCACTCGCAGCAAGTGGTTGTGTTGGTTGTGTGATAGTTGCTATGGCTGTATTTGTACACCCATTAAAATCAGTTATTTCAACAGTGTAAGTACCTGCGGCTAAATTAACTCCTGTAGGTCCGTTTCCACCGGAAGGAATCCAACTGTAATTGTAAAAGGGTGTTCCACCACTAACACTAACCGTTGCACTTCCATTATTACCTGCAAAACAACTTACATTTGTTGAACTACTAATGGTAGCAGAAATTTGAGTTGGTTCATCAATTGAAAAAGTGTTGGTGCTTACACAATTGTTTGAATCGGTTACAACAATGGTATAAACTGCTGATGCTAAGTTTGAAATTGAAGATGTTGATCCTCCTACCGGTGACCATGCGTAAGAATAACCTGGAGTTCCTCCACTTGCCAATACGCTTGCTGATCCATTTGTTCCTCCAAAACAGGATACATCAACAGTCGTCAAATTTAAAACAAGTTGGGTCGGTTGAGTTATTGAAGGGCTTGTTGTTGCTAATGAATTGCATCCGTTAGCATCGGTAACTACCACTGTGTAAATTCCAGCTGTAAGTCCAGTTGCAACAGGTCCCGTTCCACCGGTAGGTAACCAATTAAAGGTAAAAGGACCGGTTCCACTTGAAACATTTGCAGATGCTGTTCCATTGTTACCACCAAAGCAAGTCACATTTGTAATTCCAATAATTGATACCGAAGGACCATTGTTGTCGTTAACATTTATTAATTCGGTACTGGTGCAGCCGTTTCCATCGGTAATTAAAACTGTGTAAGCGCCCGAAAGCAAATTAGCGGCAGTAGTAGCTGTTCCTCCAGATGGCGACCACTGATAACTAAATGGTGGAACACCTCCACTTACTGTTACAAAAGCTGACCCATTGGCTAAACCACAATTTGAATTGGTTGAACCCGATGTAACGGATAAAGGTAAAGGTTCAGTAACCGTTGCGACACCGGTAGTGGTACAACCATTTTTGTCAGTAACCAATACAGTATAATTTCCTTGGGTTAATCCCGAAACTGTTTGTGCTGTGGAACCTCCGGGCGTCCAAAAAAAGTTGTATGGAGCAGTTCCCCCTGCAGCATTTGCTTGTACCGATCCGGTGTTTCCACCGTTACAAGCAGCAGGAGTCGCACTTGTTAAAACAGATAGGGCCTGCGTAGGTTGAGTTAACACCACCGTATTTTGTGTTTGACAATTGTTGTTATCGCTCACAGTTACTGTGTAAGAACCAGCCTGCACAGCAGTTATAGTGGCTGTAGTAAAATTACCGGGAGTCCAAAAATAAGAATAGCCTGGAGTACCACCTGTGGCATTGATACTAACTGAACCAGTTGCTGCATTAAAACACTTTATATTTTGTTGATTTATAAAATTCGCTTGCAAGGCGGGAGGTTCTGTAATGGTAACAAATCCAAATGCTTTACAACCTTTCGTATCAGTAACAGTTAAAGTATATGTTCCACTCGATAAATTTGAAATACTGCTGGTGTTTAAATTTCCAGGTGTCCACAAATAAGTATACCCTGGATTTCCACCACTGGCCAATACTGTTGCAGTTCCATTGTTGGAGCTGGTACAGGTTTCGTTAGTTTGTGTAATAGGAGCTAAAATAGCTGAGGATTGTGTAACCGTTACCGAATCTACTTTTATGCAACCTTTACTATCAGTAACCTGAAGTGTGTAAACCCCGGCAGCTAATCCACTAACATTCGGAGCAGTGCTTCCACCAGGACTCCAATTATACACATATGGCGCAGTTCCTCCATTAATAGAACTACTAACACTGCCGGTACTTGTACCAAAACAATCAATGTTTGTTGCAGTTAAACTGGATGTTAAAAGTGCAGGTTGGGTGAGGGTAAATGAATTACTTTGCTGACAGTTTTTTGAATCAGTAACCGTTACTGAATAAGTGCCTATTGGTTGATTAATAATGGAAGATGTAGTTTGATTTCCAGGTTGCCATAAATAGGTATAAGGCGCTGTACCACCACTCGGAGTAAGTACGATAGAACCATTGCTGCCTCCAAAACAGGATATAGCTGTAGTGTTTCCAGTAAAGGATAATTGGCTTGGTTGGGAGATGTTTACACTTTGAGTATTCGTACAACCATTGCCATCTGTAATTATTACCGTATAGGTTCCCTGTGTAAGATTAGTTGCTGTAGCAGTTGTTTGAGCCGGAACCGTATTCCAGAAAAAACTAAATGGACTTAAGCCTCCACTTACCGAAACCACTGCAGAACCATTATTCCCTCCAAAACAACTAACATCTGTTGGCACTACAGAAACTATTCCGTTAAAGCCAGCATAGTTTATCAACACTGTATCACTTTCAGCTGGGCATCCCGGAGTATTGCCGGTTGAAGTCAATACAAGGCTTACATTTCCGTTTAGTATATCATTATTGCTTAAAATATAAGTTGCATTTAAGCTAGTATTTGAAGGCGAAAATGTACCACTTCCAAGGCTTGTCCAAATACCGGTTGTTGTTCCACCTGTAACACTTCCATTTAATTGAATGTTGGCAGGAGCACATAGTGCTTGATTGTTTCCAGCATTTACGGTAGCAATTAAATTATTGACAATGCTGATATCATCAGTTGATGAACATACACCCTGACTGATTGTCCACCTTAATACTAGCGTGCCGCCCGGTAACAATCCGGTTATAGTTGTTGTTGGTGATGTGGGGTTGGAAATAAATCCTGCACCCGATACAATTGACCATTGACCACTACCAACTGCAGGTGAATTGGCTGCCATTGTTGTGCTTGTTGCCATACATAAATTTTGATCAGCACCTGCCGCTGCGGTTGTTGGCACTAAATCGCCACTTATGATTACTACATCACCTGTTGATAAACACCCAGGACTTGAAATGTTCCATAGTAAGCTTACCGAACTTCCAGGCGCAATTCCTGACAATGTAGTAGTTGGTGAGAGGGGATTGGCAATTGTTGCCGTTCCTGAAAGTATTGACCATGTTCCCGTACCAGTACTTGGTGTGTTAGCGGCGAGAATGGCTGTAGTAGTTCCGCAAATAACTTGATCAGGACCAGCATTAGCCAATGATGGCGAATTAGTAATTGTAACCACCATAGTACTTACAGAAGCAGGGCAGTTGCCATTTCCGGTTGATGTAAGTGTTAAAGTTACTGAGCCAATAGCTGTATCGGCAATACTTGGAATATAGCTGGCATTAAGCGTTGTAGCATTCGGACTAAAAGTTCCGCTTCCATTACTAGTCCAAATTCCTCCAGTGGCACCGTTAATTATTCCATTCAATGATACAGTGGCATTGTTTCCACATACAGTTTGATTTGGCCCTGCATTAGCAATCGGCAATGGATTAATAGTAACAGGAAGCACGATAGTATCAACACAATTTGTGTTGCTTCCTACGATGAGAGTAACATTATAAACACCGCCAGTAGTATAAACATGCGTTGGATTTTGTAATGTTGAGCTTGTATTGTCACCAAAATTCCAAGACCATGAATTCAGTGTGGCATTGGCCGAATGAGTAGTTAAATCGGTAAATGAAACAGCGTTGCCGGCACATTGTGGTGCTGTAGTACTAAAATTTGGAACTACTGAACTAATCACTAATTGAGTAGTTGCTGTATTTGCGCAATTCGTTCCTACTCCAGTTGTAAGTGATACTGTATAATTTCCGGGATTGGGATAGGTGTAAGTTGGCGTATTCAAAGTTGAATTGTCGTTGGTTGTTGTTGGATCACCAAAATCCCATAACCATCCTGCACCTGAACTTCCTCCAAGGTTTGCAAATGAAATAGTGTTGCTATTGCACGAACTTACCGGAGATAACACTGCTGGAACAAATTGAGGACAGGTAATAACGTTAAATTGAAAATCGCGGTAAGTTGAACTAATGTATACTCCATTTCTATATTCCTTCACCAAAATACCAACCACATACTGACCAAGCGCCGAAGGTGTTCCGCTGAGTAAACCACTAGCTGAATTTAATGTTAAGGGTGTTCCTCCCAAAGGATTTGTTGCCGAAAATCCTCCCAAAAATGTTACAGGTTGAAAGGTAGCTGTGTTATTCGGAAAGGTTGGGTCCAAAGCACCGGGGCCATTATCGCCATTAAACGGTGTATAAAATGAGTAAGAAAGGGAATCTCCATTTAAATCAGTGGCTGAATGATCAAATGTAAAAGGTTCGCCAACACATAAAAATAAAGGCGGAAACAATGTGAAGGTTGGGTTGCTGTTGTCTGTAAAAGTTGTACCACTCACCAACACATTGTCGAAGCGATAAATTTCGGTATTCGGTGAATTCAAATCATAGTGCACCCGAATAATAATTTGCACTGTGGCTCCAACCAAACCGCTTTGAGTAGCAACCGCATTTGCAAAATCATCGGCAATGAATCCATTCGTTGAAAAAAGTGTTAATGGTCCACCATTTATCCGGTAGTAAACAAATATTGAATCATTCACATCTAAGGTTCCATTTTCAGATAAGTCAACACTTAAATTTACTCCACCTAAAAAGGCAGCTATTGGAATAACTTGAGAAGTCCATGTTTGTTGTCCATCATCATCTCCTGTAAGTTGAAACAAGTTGTTATTTACACTAGCAGTAGTTGGGGCAATAGCTCCTGCAGCGGTGCTCCAAGCGGTAGTTCCATTGTCAACCGTAGTTCCATTGGCTAAAGCAAAATCTTCTCCCCATAAAACAGCAGGTCCTGGGATGTATGCATAGAAACTTTCTCCAACATTATTACCCGAAGCATTAACGTTAGTTAAACTCAAATTGCGGGCAACCACCTGAAAATACATATGATAACCGCCCGGATTTGGTGGAAGGTTATTAACAGTTATTGTATACAATCCTTCCTGAGTACAAGGCATCGGATTGGGTGGAGTAGCACAAGTATCAAGATTACTGGGAACCGGCGTTATGGTACTTAATGGAATGGTGATATCGCGACTTGGACTAAAAGCTGCACCATTGTAACCAAGTACTGAAATGGTAACTGAGTTAGGGAGCTGAACTGTTCCGGGACCGCAATCGCGATACAGTTTTAAGGTTACTGTATAATTAGATCCTCCGTTGTGAATATAGGTTAAGGAGCCACCAACAATATGTGTAGCATGGGCGAAGAATGGAAGACTTAAAAACAGTGTAAGTAATAGGAAGTGTAGTTTTGCTTTCATCTTATCAAGTTCAAAAAGCTAATCAAAGTTAGTTTATTTCATCGCAAGGTCAAACTAAATTAGCGTGGTTTAAAAATGCACAATGTTTAGATATCAAATAAAGAACGAATATTTTTGTATCAACAATTTATTCAACAATACGAGATATTTGGCATGAAAGATTGAATAATCTATTCAAATAAGCACAAACATACTATGAGCAAGAAAAATCGATTGATGAATGGATAAGTCCTTACGCTTCCTTTTTTGGAAGTTGCAGCTGAACTAATTTGGCGACATATTTTCCAATAATATCAAACTCTAAATTTACAGAATCGCCTTCTTTTAGATATTGAAAACCAGTATTACTAAATGTATATGGAATTATTGCAACCGAAAATTCTCCCGGTGTTGAGTTTACAACTGTTAAACTTACCCCATTTACCGTAATGCTTCCTTTTTCAACTGTAATAGAGTTTGGAGTGTGAGCGTGTTCAAAAGTAAATAACCAACTACCATTTTGATTAGCAATGCAAGTACACTTGGCAGTTTGATCAACGTGACCTTGCACGATATGCCCATCCAATCTTCCATTTAAAAGCATGCAACGTTCTAGGTTTATTGAATCGCCCAAGGTTAAGCTTCCTAAATTTGTTTTTTGCAATGTTTCAAGAATGGCTGTAACGGTGTAGCTTTTTTCAGATAGTGAGGTAACAGTTAGGCAAACTCCATTGTGTGCAATACTTTGATCAACTTTAAGTTCTGCAACAAAAGGAGCTTCTACTGTAAAGTGGGTATTACTATTTTCTTGGTTAATGGCGATGACTTTGCCTAAGCACTCAATAATTCCGGTAAACATGAAATGTTATTTTGAGCCGTTTTTTTGTTGGCTGGTAAATACGTGCAAGAATCCTTTTATCGTGCGAGGTTCAATTCCGGTTAAGCGAATTTCGTTTACTTCACACACATAATAATAAACCCCATCAGGAACTAATTGTTTTGATTTTTGATTGGTTCCATCCCATCCAATTTTTGGATCTTCGGTATGATATACAAGTTGACCCCATCGATTGTAAATATCTAGATTAATGCTCTCCACATATTTATAGGGAAAAGGAACAAAAAAATCATTTTTACCATCATCGTCAATTGTAACAATATTGGGTAGTTCGTAATTTGGGCAATTATCTATGCAAACCGAATCGCTCATTGGGCCTTCATTGCCAAATGAATCAACTGCAGCAATTGCATAACAACCTGCAATTGAAACCCCATTGTTGTTGTGCGAAAAGCTAAGCTCATTTGCATCATTAATTAATTGAAGAAAACTCATGGCTTCATCTAAAACCGGTGTGTAATAAATTTTATAAGCTACAACATCATCTGCACAACTGTTGTTAGGGTTATTCCAAGTTAATGTATTTTGTATTAAATCGCAATTGGTTGTAATACCAAAATTACCAGGTGCACAAGGTGCAGTTTTATCCAGTGGAATACCACAAGCTATTTGTGAAAAATTAATTAATGGAGAAACTAAGCCGGGAGTAGAATAGGTTCCAATTGCTTTAATTTTATAGCAATAGGTATGACCATTTATTAATCCGGTATCGGTGAAAGTGTAACCTAAAACAGTACCAATTGAATCAAATTGAGTAGGTATCAGTTCATTTTGTTTATAAATAACAAAAATACTGTCGTGCCAAGGAACGCTTGATTGCCAGTTTAATTGAAGTTGATTGTCGTTAGGAATTAAAGTCAAAAATACGGATGACGCATTACTTGAATTGCTTATGAAGGTAGTTGTAGGAGAAGTGGAATAAACTTCAATTTTATAAGTATAAGCTTGTTCGAGTGTATTTAATCCTACAGCATCTAAAAAAGTAGTATCATTTAAACCTAATGCAATTTGGGTTGAATGTTGCACTTGGAAATTGCCGTTTGTGGCTCTGAACACTTTGTAAAAATAAGGTCCCGGAAAGGCAACTGAATCAATTTCGGTTGGTTTAGACCAGATGACCTGTATCTTTCCATTGTTACTGCTTGTTTCCACAACATCAACATGGGTTATAACAGGAGCATCTTTATTGAGTTGCACACAAATCTCATTTGAAGCATAGCTTTTAGAACCGTCATCAAAAAAGGCATAAATCATATAGCAATAATCCAAACCATTTATCAAGCCATTTCCATTATTTGAATCCGTAAAACTGGTTGAGGTTACTCCATTAACGGTAGCAATTTGAGTATAACCGGTAAAAGAAGGAATTCCGGTAATGCAATTGGAGGAAACATATCCAGAAGGACTATTCTTTCGGTAAATTTTGTACCCTATGGCATTGCTGCAAAGTTCCTGTTGCCAGCTTAATTGTATTGAAGTGCCGATGGGTGTAGCAATTAAATTTTGTGGAGCAGGCGCAATTACGGTTAAGTTTACAGTTTTAATATCAACTAATGGGGTTGAATTATCATTGTCTTCAGCTTTAAACAACACTTGATAAGGTTGAAGCCTAACATGTGAACAGTTGGTTTGCCAACTAAAAGTTGCTGTAACCGTTGTGTTTCCTTGGGTACCTTGAGGGAAATTTGCAGGACTAGAGCTTACTAAATAAACTCCACCGGTGGAAGTTAATGTAACAACATCATTAATATTTGGATCTGTTGCTTTCACGGGAAATGCGATTGTTGTACCCGCTACAACACAAGTATCTTTTAGTGCGGCAATAACCGGAGGATCGTTTTGACAACCCCCAACAACCGTTACTTGCAAATCGCGCTCAACCGAACCTATTAAACTACCTTGTCGCCATTCTTTGATTAAAATAGCAAAATTAAATTCGCCAATTGGATTGGGACATTGCCAAATCATATCGCCGCTGGTTGCATTAATGGTAACTCCGGGTGGCAAGGTATACCCGAAAATTGCATTCCCACCAGCATCTTTACAATCAATTAATTCGTAGGATAAACTGTCGCCATCTGCATCAAATGCGCCGGGATTGTGCACAAATTTTTTACAGTTGCATGCATTGTCAATTGGAGGATTTAATAAAACAGGAGAAGTATTATTAAATCCCAAAAATGGATTGATACAAAGTTGTGATTCAATATAAAATGAAACATTGGTTGAATTAGGAATATTAATTACACTGGCATTTCTGTTAGGATCGGTTACTGAAATTGTAAAACAAGAAGGTCCTGCATAAGTATGCACTCCAACGTATATATTTTTTTTAATGTCTGCTGCTACCACTTCTCCTGAATGTGCACAAGAGCTGGATGAGACGCCGTTCACTCGTGGAATTGTATCTAACGTTCCATCCCCCCAAACAATTTCTAATTCACATCGATCCGGTATTTGATTGGCCGGTAATCGGGTGTATGTAATGACGGTTGCTTCGTATTTAAAAGAATTCGGATTGTTTGAATTGTAAATTCGGCGAAAAGTAATCTCTCCGGCGCGGTTATGCGTAGCAAAAAGTACCGTTTGGCATCCAAGGAAAGTAAATAAAAATATAAGAAACTTATTCACAAATTTTTAGCTTAAGCAGATTACTAAGATAGGGATTATTTAGATGTACAGATGCTAATAATTAATAATTTGTTGTTCCATAGTTGCAGGAATTATTCTGTATTCATACTGTTGATTTCGTAACTGGGGTTCAAAACCGGCTTCAACTATGGCTTCCTGTATGCCTTTTGAAGTAAATCGATGAGGAGCTCCTGCTACCGAAACAACATTTTCTTCTATCATAATCGATCCAAAATCATTGGCACCCGCATGCAAACACAATTGGGCAACCTGTTTTCCAACAGTCAACCAAGAAGCTTGTATGTTGATTATATTTGGAAGCATGATGCGACTTAAGGCAATCATTCGAATGTATTCGTCACCACTAGTAGTATTGCGAATACCTTTATGGCGTCGCAAAAGGGTTCCATCATCCTGAAATGGCCAAGGTATAAAGGCTAGAAAACCCTTAGCGTCTTTTGGTTTCTCGTGCTGTACTTCCCGCAACCATACTAAGTGCTCGAAACGTTCTTCAACAGTTTCAATATGTCCAAACATCATGGTAGCCGAGGTAGTAATATTTAGTTGATGCGCTGCACGCATTACATCGAGCCATTCGCGCCCGGTACATTTACCTTTCGAAATTAATCTTCGCACTCGGTCGTTCAATATTTCGGCACCTGCACCCGGTAACGAATCCATTCCAGCTTCCTTTAGTGCTGCTAAAACTTGTGTATGAGTTGATTTTTCAAGTTTCGTAATATGAGCAATTTCAGGTGGTCCAAGTGCATGCAATTTTAACGTAGGATACAAACGTTTTAATTCCTTAAACAAATCAACATAATAACTTAAGCCCAACTCAGGGTGATGGCCTCCTTGAAGTAACAATTGTTCACCTCCGTAGCGAAAAGTTTCTTCAATTTTTTGTTGATACTGATTCATTGTTGTGATATATGCATCAGCATGCCCCGGAATACGGTAAAAATTGCAGAATTTACAATTGGCAATGCAAACATTCGTGGTGTTTACATTTCGATCAATAATCCAGGTAACCTTATTATCGGGTTTTTGAATTTTTCTTAACTCATTAGCAACAAAAGTTAATTCAGCCAAAGAAGCAGTGTTAAATAAAAAAACACCTTCTTCTTTCGAAAGAAATTCAAATTTTAAAGCTCGTTTAAGCAATAGGTCTACATTCATTTTTTTAACAGCTATATAATCTCCAAACGCGGTTCGGCCAATAAAATTACTGGAATTATTTTGTCGGATGACAAAAGTAGAAAATCAAAGCCAAACAGCGAAAGATTCAGTTAGAACAAATTTAAATGCCGGTTTCCAGTGCACGGCACTTTTCTTAACATTAAGTTAACATAGGCTTAACAAAAACAAAAAGTTGTGGAGGCAAATCGGCCATATTATTTTTATTCCTTTGTAGCTTATTATTGAAAACTAACGCATACAACTAACAATGAAATTCGACAATCTAATTCAGGCGCTAATTCCAAAAGATAAAAAATTCTTTACCATGTTTGAAAAAGCAACTTCAAATTTGGTTACCATCTCAAAAGTTTTGACCGAATTGGCAAACGCTTCATCAGCGGAACGCCGCATGGAATTAGCAAAAGAAATTGATGATCTAGAGCATCTCGGAGATCAATTTTCGCACTCTATTTTTAGTGAACTTGCAGCAACCTTTATTACACCGTTTGATCGCGAAGATATACATTCACTTACTTCTGCTATTGACGATATTGTAGATCATATACACGGAGCTTCAAAACGTATCATACTCTATAAATTTGAGCGTATATCGCCTGCTATGCAAAAGTTGTCGGAATTAATTCTACATGGTTCTGAAGAATTGCACAAAGCTGTTTGTGAATTACGAAACATGAAAAATGTTAGTGCCATGCGCGAAGCTTGCGTTCGCATCAACAGCATTGAAAATCACGCCGACGATATTTTTGATATGGCTGTTGCACAACTTTTTGAAGAAGAAAAGAGTGCTGTTGAAATTATTAAAACCAAAGAGGTACTTCAAACACTTGAAACGGCTACTGATAAATGTGAGGACGCTGCCAATGTAATTGAATCCATCATGATTAAATACGCTTAATTCAGCTTATGACATTTCTGGTAATTATTATTATTCTGGCGCTTGTTTTCGATTACATCAATGGTTTTCACGATGCCGCCAATTCTATAGCAACTGTTGTATCGACTAAGGTTCTAACACCATTTCAAGCTGTACTATGGGCTGCATTATTTAATTTTGTAGCCTTCTTTTTGTTTAAAGACCACGCTGTTGCAAACACCATTTCTAAAACTGTACACAAGGAATTTATTACACTAACAGTAATATTTTCGGGTCTTATTGCAGCCATCGTTTGGAATTTATTAACCTGGTGGTATGGTATTCCTTCTTCTTCCTCGCATACACTCATCGGAGGATTCGCTGGTGCTGCACTTGCTCATGCTTATATATCAACAGGTTTTGTAGGCTTTGCAGAAGTTGTTGAAATGGAGAAAATTACAAAAACCATCTTGTTTATTTTTCTTGCTCCTTTAATAGGTATGATGGTATCAATGTACATTGCGCTGGTCACGCTGATGCGGAATACCTGGCTGCGTATTCTGGTAATTCTCATCACTGCTGCATGTACCTGGGTTCTTTTTGATTATTTGGAACAAAGTAAATTGGCTGAGAATGTCAAAAAATATTATAAAATAGAACAATTAACTAAGGAAGTTGAAACCAAGCCGGAATTGCAAGTTAAGCTCGACTCGGCAATTTATGCAGTTGCAGTAACCAAACCTTTACTGGCAGATTTTAACACCAAAGGTGCCACACAAATTGCTGCTGAAGTAAAGCAAACAATTGATCCCGGTTTGGATGAAAAGAAGTTTGCCAAAGAGTTAAAAAAGGCCGATAATTCTATTATTATCAATAGCATAATGTTGGCTATTTTAATCTTTATTGTTGCCTATATTTATTCTGAAAAAATAAAGAGCCCTACTGCTTCTCGAATCGGAAAAATGTTTAAACGATTACAATTGTTATCCTCTGCTGCTTTCAGTATTGGACACGGAGGTAATGATGCTCAAAAAGTGATGGGTATTATTTCGGCTGCTATGATTGCGAACGGAAACATTGCCGATATAAAGCAAATGCCCGATTGGGTGCCATTGGCATGTTATGCAGCTATTGGATTAGGTACTTTAAGTGGTGGTTGGAAAATAGTAAAAACAATGGGTTCTAAAATTACCAAAGTAACTCCACTCGAAGGTGTTTGTGCTGAAACATCCGGAGCACTTACTTTATTTATGACTGAACAAATGGGAATTCCGGTTAGTACAACCCACACCATCACTGGTTCTATTATTGGTGTTGGAGCAACAAAGCGATTATCTGCTGTACGCTGGGGTGTTACTGTTAATTTAATGTGGGCTTGGATTTTAACCATTCCGGTAAGTGCATTTATTGCAGGTTTGGTTTATTCAATCATTCATTTTTTTAACCTAGCGCCGAACTAAAGACTCAGCAATTCATTAGCTCTTTTGATTTCATTTTGAAGCAGTTTGTTATTACCCATTGCAGCTCCTAAAAACTTCAGTAATCAACTGTTCTCTGATTTATTTTTCACTTTTTTTTGTTTGAAATTCAGCATCGGTAACAATATTTAACGGCAATATTTTTGACAATTGTTGGCGGTTAAAAATAGTACAGCTATATTCGCTTTTTCAAAATTAAAAAGTGTCCGATAGTCTAGTTATTATACCCACTTACAATGAAAAGGAAAATATCGAAAAAATAATTCGAAAGGTTTTTTCATTGCCTAAGGTTTTCCATATTTTAATTATTGAAGATAACTCGCCGGACGGTACTTCTGCTATCATTAAGAAATTAATGACAGAGTTTGAAGGACGACTATTTATGGAAGAACGCAAAGGTAAATTAGGTTTAGGTACAGCCTATATCCATGGTTTTAGATGGGCACTCCAAAAAAACTATGCGTATATTTTCGAAATGGATGCTGACTTTTCACACAACCCCGATGATTTAGTTCGACTCTATGAAGCTTGTCATACGCAAGGTGCCGACCTCGCCATTGGTTCACGCTATACGCATGGAGGAAAGGTAAAAAACTGGCCTTTGTCGCGTATTTTAATGTCGTATTTTGCTTCGGTTTATGCACGAATTGTACTTTGGTTTAATGTGAGCGATACTACTGCAGGTTTTAAATGTTACAAAAGCCAAGTCTTGCAGCGAATACATTTAGATGATATTAAGTTTACCGGATATGCCTTTCAAATAGAGATGAAATACACAGCTCATAAATTAGGTTTCAAAATAGTTGAAGTTCCAATTACCTTTATCGACCGGCAAGAAGGTGTTTCAAAAATGAGCACCAAAATTTTTAAGGAAGCATTTTTTGGTGTACTACAAATGCGGTTCAAAAAAATAAAATAATTCTATGACTCCTATTCTCATTAAAAATGCAAGTATCGTTAATGAGGATAAAATTTTCATGGGTAGCGTTTTTCTTCAGAATAGTTTGATTACAAAAATTTTTGAAGGAACAATTTCTAACGAACAAATCGAAAATTTACCCAGCGATACCCACATAATAGATGCATACGGGCAGTATTTATTTCCAGGCATTATTGATGATCAAGTTCATTTCCGTGAACCCGGCTTAACCCATAAAGGAAACATTAAAAGCGAATCACGCGCAGCAGTAGCAGGTGGAATTACCTCCTTTATGGAAATGCCAAACACGGTTCCTAATGTTTTTACGCAGCAGTTACTCGAAGAGAAATATCAATTGGCGGCAAATTCTTCCTTTGCAAATTATTCATTCTTTATGGGTGCTTCTAATACAAATTTGGAAGAAGTACTCAAAACAAATCCTCGAAACGTTTGTGGAATTAAAGTTTTTATGGGCTCTTCAACCGGAAATATGCTGGTTGATAATCGAGAAACATTAGAGGCATTGTTTGCAAATTCAAAAATGCTGATTGCGCTGCATTGTGAAGATGAAAAAACGATTCGCGAAAATTTACAGACAGCAAAAAATACCTTTGGCGAAGAAATACCCATTCAACAACATCCTGTTATTAGAAGCGCTGAAGCATGTTATTTATCCTCATCATTAGCTGTTGAACTTGCAAAAAAACACAATACGCGTATTCACATTCTTCACATTTCAACCGAAAAGGAAACAAACTTATTTGAAGCAAAACCGCTTCGTGAAAAACGAATTACTGCTGAAGCATGCATACACCATTTGTGGTTTTGTGATGAAGACTATGCGCGTTTAGGTAATATGATAAAATGGAATCCTGCAATTAAAACCGCTTCCGACCGAAGCGCTATTTGGAAAGCAGTACTCGACAATCGCATTGATGTAATTGCAACCGACCATGCACCCCATACCTTATCTGAAAAACAAAACACCTATTTATCTGCACCTTCCGGTGGGCCATTGGTGCAACATTCCTTGGTTGCAATGCTTGAATTTTATCATCAAAAAAAAATAAGTTTGCAACAAGTAGTAACAAAAATGTGTCACAATGTAGCTGAGTTATTTCAAATTGAAAGGCGCGGTTTTATTCGTGAAGGTTATTTTGCCGATTTGGTGCTTGTTGATTTAAATTCGCCATGGACTGTTACTAAATCAAGCATTTTAGCAGCTTGTGGTTGGTCGCCTTTCGAAGGTGTATCATTTCAATCAAAGGTTACGCATACCTTTGTAAATGGACAAATGGTTTTTGAAAACGGAAACATTAACGAAAGCATACGAGGACAAAGGTTGCTTTTTATACGTAGTGAAGATGCATTTTAATAATCAGCAATCAACGCAAATGTTTACATTTGGTTCCCTAAAAATAAACGATGATTAAATCGATGACCGGCTTTGGTAAAGCCTCTTTGCAACTTAAAAACAAAACCTTGCAAATAGAAATACGCTCGTTAAACAGCAAGCAAATCGATTTGAGTTTAAAATTGCCAAGTTTGTTTCGCAGCAAGGAATTGGAATTTAGAGCACAGTGTGCAAAATTTATTGAGCGTGGAAAGGCAGATGTCTCAATTTATTTTGAGCAAAAGGAAATCGAGAAAAATTTAAACATCAATACCACACTTGCAAAGGCTTATTACCACGAGTTAAAAAAACTTGCCATAGAATTGCAAGCTCCTGTTGATGATTTGCTGACGCACATTTTAAAACTTCCCGAAGTTTTAAAAGCAGAGACCGAAGAATTAAACGAACAGGATGAACAAGCGCTTAAAAATGCACTTTACCTAGCATTGCAAGACTTTTCAAAATTTAGGGAAGCAGAAGGTAAGAACTTAGAAGCAGAATTTTCTGCACGAATTTCTACACTACTGAATTTGCTTCAAACAGTTGAACTACTAGACAAGGAAAGAGCTATCACTGTTCGAAATCGAATAGAAAAAAATATTGAAGAGCTCATCACAAAAGAACGCATCGACCAAAATCGTCTAGAACAGGAATTGATTTATTACCTCGAAAAAATGGACATCACCGAGGAAAAGCTTCGACTTAAAGTACATTGCGATTATTTTATTAAAACCATGCTTGAGGAAGAAGCAGTAGGACGCAAACTAGGTTTTATTACTCAGGAAATTGGTCGCGAAATAAATACCATTGGTTCAAAGGCAAACGATTCGGCTATTCAAAAGGTTGTGGTGCAAATGAAAGATGAACTCGAGAAAATTAAAGAACAACTGTTAAATGTGCTTTAAAGAAAGTTAGGTGTATGGAAGGTAAACTCATTATTTTTTCAGCTCCATCAGGTGCAGGTAAAACTACCATCGTGCAGCACCTGCTTGCCAAATTTCCGGTATTGGAATTTTCGATTTCGGCCTGCAGTCGTGCTAAACGAAAAGATGAAAAGGAAGGAGAAGATTACTATTTTTTATCGGTTGATGAATTCAAACAAAGAATAGAGCGCAATGAATTTTTAGAGTGGGAGGAAGTTTACACCAATCATTTTTACGGAACTCTACGATCAGAAATCAGCCGGATATGGAGCAAAGGTCACCATGTAATTTTTGATGTGGATGTGCATGGAGGTTTAAATTTGAAAAAAATATTCGGTAGTAGGGCATTAGCAGTTTTTGTAAAAGCTCCCTCTATTCAGCATCTCGAAAACCGTTTAAAATTGCGTGAGACAGAAACCGCTGAAAGTATTGCACGACGAATTAATAAGGCTGGTGAAGAAATGGAACTCGCTTCACAATTCGATGAAATTGTGTTAAACGACCAAATGGAACATGCATTCAGTCAAGCCGAAGAAATAGTGAACAAATTTTTAGAATCGAAGTAAAAACAGCATGACTGAACAAAATTCAAATCTTGAAAGCTTAAAATACCCAATTGGTAAATTTGTTTTTCCTGATACATTTTCTGAATCCACGATAACTTCTTGGATAAACGAAATTTCACTAGTCCCCGATCAGATTATACAACTTGTGGAAGGCTGGACTGAAGCGCAATTGTTGCGTACCTATCGAGTTGGAGGATGGAATTGCATACAATTAATAACACATTTAATTGACAGTCATTCCAATTCAATTATACGTTTTAAGCTTGCGCTTACCGAAGATTATCCTACTATTCGACCCTATAAAGAGGAGTCGTTTGCACTACTTGCTGATTCATTAAACGCACCGGTTGATCAGTCGCTTTTATTATTAAAATTAATGCATGCGCGATGGGTAATACTATTGAAATCTATAAAGAAGGAGGAATGGGAACGTAAACTTTTTCATCCTGATTCAAAACGCGATTTTACGCTTTATCAATTACTCGCATTATACGCATGGCATGGGAAGCATCATCTGGAGCATATTCAACTAACACAACAAAACCTTTAAAGTAGTTTTTCGTTGCTTTTATGTCGTTCACTATCACGCTGTGTTTTTTTTGACAAATTGTTTTTTAATGCATCGGTTAAATCTATTCCAGTTTGATTTGCCAAACAAATCAGTACAAACAAAACATCCGCAAGTTCATCTTTAAGTTCGGCTTTTTGCTCACTTTTTTTGGACGATTGTTCACCGTAATTACGGGCAATAATTCGAGCCACTTCTCCAACCTCTTCAGTTAATAATGCCATATTAGTAAGCTCGTTAAAATAACGTACACCATGCGTTTTAATCCAAGTATCTACTTCTTTTTGTGCAGCCTCTATCGTCATATTTTATTCTTTGTTTTTGGTATCAATACAAATAGTTACCGGTCCATCGTTTAGCAACTCAATTTGCATATCCGCACCAAATTCACCGGTTGCGACAGATTTTCCAAGTTCTTGTTCTAATTGTCGCACAAATTGTTGATAAAGTGGAATAGCAATTTCTGGGCGGGCAGCTTTTATATAGGACGGACGATTCCCTTTTTTAGTACTCGCCATTAAGGTAAATTGACTTACTGCTAAAATTTCGCCATTGATCTCTCGAACCGATAAATTCATAATTCCATTTGCATCATCAAATATTCGCAAATTGCACAATTTCAAACAAAGCCATTCAATGTCTTCACTGGTATCGGCTTCTTCAATACCAATTAAAACTAATAATCCATTCCCGATTTCAGCTTTAAGTTGTGTATTTATATGCACACTGGCTTTGGTAACTCTTTGTATAACTGCTTTCATTTAAGTTTCAACAAATGTAACTAGCGCTTAAATTATTCTCCATTCAAAATACTTAAATAGCTATTGTAGCGACTACTGGCAATTTCGCCACTTTCTACAGCTTGCTTTACACTGCAACCGGGCTCATTCACATGTAAACAATTGTTGTATTTACACTGATTTACCCGATCGCGTAATTCCGGAAAAAAACTCCATAATTCTTCACGCGCAATTTCAACCACTCCAATTTCTTTTATTCCGGGCGTATCAATAATATAACCTCCCGATGACAAGG
>WBZU01000716.1_pt1 | contig 27133 bp, 23 predicted proteins | sample 5204311 | NCBI WGS metagenome assembly WBZU01 (sample SAMN12344359, study PRJNA552823) | activated sludge metagenome | biome: Activated sludge suspended growth; feature: Nitrification reactor; material: Wastewater; isolation source: activated sludge from nitrification reactor of wastewater...
GGCCGAGCGCGACCTGTGGGAGCTCCGGCGCGACGGCTACGCGCGCGCGTTCATCGCGCTGCACGGGCGCTACGGCGAGGACGGCACCGTGCAGGGCGCGCTCGAGACGCTCGGCATCCCGTACACGGGCAGCGGCGTCATGGCGTCCGCGCTCGCGATGGACAAGTGGCGCACGAAGCTCGTCTGGATCGCGTCGGGGATCCCGACGCCGCGCTACCGGATCGTCGACGACGCGACCGACCCGATGCGGCTCGTCGCCGAGCTCGGGCTGCCGCTCGTCGTGAAGCCCGCGCGCGAGGGCTCGACGATCGGGATCACCCGGGTGTCGACGGTCGACCGCGACGAGGTGCGGCTCGCGATCGGCGAGGCCCAGAAGCACGACCGGCTCGTCCTCGCCGAGGAGTTCGTCGAGGGGCGCGAGATCACGGCGTCGATCCTGGGCGACCGCGCGCTGCCGCTCATCCGCATCGAGGCGCCGGGGGGCAACTACGACTACCACAGCAAGTATTTTTCGAACGAGACGAAATACCACTGCCCGGCCGGGCTGCCCGACGCGGTCGAGCACGCGATCCGCGAGCAGGCGCTCGCCGCGTTCCGGATCCTCGGCGCGAGCGGCTGGGGGCGGCTCGACCTGATCCTGCGGCGCGACGGGAGCTGGTCGTTCCTCGAGCTCAACACGTCGCCGGGCATGACCGGCCACAGCCTCGTGCCGATGGCGGCGCGCGCGGCCGGCATCGCGTTCCCCGACCTGTGCCTCGAGATCCTGAGGGGGGCCCATGTGGGATGACCCGAAGGCGCTGAACGCGTTCGCGGCGACGCTCGCGTCGATCGCGCTCGCGCTGATCGCGCTCGGCGCCGTCGTCCGCGCGGCGCGCGCCGACGCGTTCGCGTTCCGCGAGGTCGTCGTCGCCACGCCGCTCGAGCGGTCGAGCCCGGCCCGGCTCGAGGCGGCGATCCGCGGCGAGCTCGTCGGGACGTTCTTCACCCTCGACCTCGACGAGGCGCGGGCCGCGCTCGCGCGCGTCCCGTGGGTGCGCGCCGTGTCGCTGCGGCGCCAGTGGCCCGGCCGCCTCGAGATCGCGGTCGAGGAGCACGCGCCGTACGCGCGCTGGGGCGATTCGGCGCTGGTGAACGAGCAGGGCGAGATCTTCGCGGCCGCCTACGACGGCGAGCTGCCGCAGTTCGACGGCCCCGACGCGCGCGCCGCCGAGGTGACCTCGCGCCACCGCGAGTGGAGCGCGCTCCTCGCGCCGCTCGGCCTCGAGCTGCGCGCCGTCGCGGTCTCCGCGCGCGGCGGATGGCGGCTCCGGGCCGGGCCGGCCGGCGCGCCGCTCGCGATCGAGCTGGGCCGCGACGAGCCGGACGCGCGGCTCGCGCGGTTCGCCGCCGCCTACGGCCGCACCGTCGGCGCGCTCGCGCGGAGCGGGACGCGCGTGGCCGAGGTCGACCTCCGCTACCGCAACGGCTTCGCGGCGCGGGTGCCGGGATTCCGCGAGAAGCCGGCGAAGCGCGCGAACTGAAGGGACACGGGAACGGGAAGCATGGACAAGGACAGCAAGAACCTGGTCGTCGGGCTGGACATCGGCACATCGAAGATCGTTGCGATCGTCGCCGAGGTCGGGCCGGACGGCGAGCTCAACGTGATCGGTCTCGGGACGCAGCCTTCGCGCGGCCTGAAGCGCGGCGTCGTCGTCAACATCGAGGCGACGATGGCGTCGATCCAGCGCGTGCTCGAGGAGGCGGAGCTGATGGCCGACTGCCGGATCGGCGCGGTCACGACCGGGATCGCCGGCAGCCACATCCGCAGCCTGAACTCGAGCGGCATGGTCGCGATCAAGGAGGGCGAGGTCGCGCAGGCCGACATCGACCGCGTGATCGAGACCGCGAAGGCGATCGCGATCCCGAACGACCAGCAGATCCTGCACATCCTGCCGCAGGAATTCATCATCGACGGGCAGGACGGCGTGCGCGAGCCGCTCGGCATGAGCGGCGTCCGCCTCGAGGTGAAGGTCCACATCGTCACCGGGGCGGTCTCGGCGGTCGAGAACATCGCGAAGTGCGTGCGCCGCTGCGGCATCGAGATCACCGACATCGTGCTGCAGCCGCTCGCGTCCGCGGCGGCGGTGCTGAACGACGACGAGAAGGATCTCGGCGTCTGCCTGATGGACATCGGCGGCGGCACCACCGACATCGCGGTGTTCGCGGGCGGCGCGATCCGCCACACCGCCGTGATTCCGATCGCCGGCGACCAGGTCACCAACGACATCGCGATGACGCTGCGCACGCCCACCAAGGAGGCGGAGGAGCTCAAGATCCGGCACGGCTGCGCGCTGCGTCAGCTCGCCGACGCGAACGACGTCGTCGAAGTCCCGGGCGTCGGCGAGCGCGCGCCCCGCAAGCTGTCGCGCCCGATGCTCGCCGAGGTGGTCGAGCCGCGCGTCGAGGAGCTCTACACGCTCGTGCAGTCGGAGCTCAGGCGCTCCGGGTTCGAGGAGCTCCTGTCGTCGGGCGTCGTGATCACCGGCGGCACCTCGATGCTGCAGGGCATGGCCGAGCTGGGCGAGGAGGTGTTCCACCTGCCCTGCCGCATCGGCGTGCCCGCGTACATGGGCGGGCTCGCCGACGTCGTGCGGAGCCCCCGCTACTCGACGGCGATCGGGCTCCTGATGCACGGGCGCGACCAGCGCATGCGCGCCGAGGCGGCGCGCGCGCAGGTCAGGGGCATCGGCGGCGTGGCCGAGAGGATGAGGCTGTGGTTCAAGGCGAACTTCTGAGGGCGCGCCGGCGCGGCGCGCGCCGGGGCGCGGGAACACGAAGGGCGGACATGGCGGGAACGAGGGCACGGGCGGCACACGCGACACACGCAGCGACGCAAGGCAACGGCCGTCCCGCGCGGACGGCGGACTTCGACAGACAACAAGGCGGCGACGCCACCGGCAACGCTTGACGACAGGAAAGGAAGGGTAGGCACATGTTCGAGATCATCGACCAGGAGCCGCAGGACGGCGCGATCATCAAGGTCATCGGCGTCGGAGGCTGCGGGGGCAACGCCGTCGAGCACATGATCGTCAGGGGCCTGTCGGGCGTCGACTTCATCTGCGCCAACACCGACGCGCAGGCGCTCAGGAAGTCGACGGCGCGCGTGCAGCTGCAGCTCGGCACGACGCTCACGCGGGGCCTGGGCGCGGGCGCGAGGCCGGAGATCGGCCGCGACGCGGCGATGGAGGACCGCGACCGCATCGGCGAGCTGATCGCCGGCGCCGACATGCTGTTCATCACCGCCGGCATGGGCGGCGGGACCGGCACCGGCGCCGCGCCGATCATCGCCGAGATCGCGAAGCAGCTCGGCATCCTCACCGTCGCCGTGGTGACGCGCCCGTTCAAGTTCGAGGGCAAGCGGGGGAAGGTGGCGCAGTCGGGCATCGAGGAGCTCCAGAAGCGCGTCGACTCGCTGATCATCATCCCCAACGAGAAGCTGATGGACGTGCTCGGCGAGGACGTCTCGGTGCTGCAGGCCTACGCGGCGGCCAACGACGTCCTCCACGGCGCCGTGTCGGGCATCGCCGAGGTGATCAACAACCCGGGGCTCGTCAACGTCGACTTCGCCGACGTGCGCACCGTGATGGGCGAGGTCGGGATGGCGATGATGGGCTCGGCGTCGGCCCGCGGCGCCGACCGCGCGCGCGCCGCGGCCGAGGCCGCGGTGCGGAGCCCGCTCCTCGAGGACGTGAACCTCGCCGGCGCCCGCGGCGTGCTCGTCAACATCACGGCGGCGTCCGACCTCAGGATGAAGGAATATCACGACGTGATGAACACGATCAAGGAGTTCACCGCCGAGGACGCGATGGTGATCGTGGGCACGGTGATCGACGACGCGATGGCCGACGAGCTTCGCGTCACGATGATCGCGACCGGGCTGGGGGGGGCCGCCGCGCAGGCGAAGCGCGCGCCGCCGAAGCTCGAGGTGCTGCAGGCGCCGGCGGTCGTCGAGCGCACCGGCACCGACGGGATGGGGGTGCACGTCGAGACGATCGACTACGACAAGCTCGACCAGCCGGCGGTCGTCAGGCGGCGTTCCCCGTCGATCGGCGGGGGCGCGACCGGCGGGTCGGACATCGATATCCCGGCGTTCCTCCGCAAGCAGGCCGACTGACGAGGCCGGGATCCCGCGGGCCGGGGGCTGTGCTAGCATCCCCCGGCTACGCCCCCGGCGCTCCCCCCGGCCGGCCCCGGCGCGCGGACCCCACGACACCGATGCTTCGCCAACGCACGCTCAAGGCCGCCACGCGCACGACCGGCGTCGGGCTCCACACCGGCGCCCGCGTCGACCTCGTGCTGCGCCCGGCGGCGCCGGACACGGGCATCGTCTTCCATCGCACCGACCTCGCGCCGCCGGTCGCGATCCCGGCGAAGGCCGCGCAGGTCGGCGACACGCGGCTCTCGTCCACGCTGCGGGAGGGCGCGGCGACCGTGTCGACCGTCGAGCACCTGATGAGCGCGCTCGCCGGGCTCGGGATCGACAACCTGCACGTCGACGTCGCCGGCCCCGAGATCCCGATCATGGACGGCAGCGCGGGGCCGTTCGTGTTCCTGCTGCAGGGCGCGGGCATCGTCGAGCAGCCGGCGCCCAAGCGCTACCTGCGCATCGTCGCGCCGGTCGAGGTCCGCGACGGCGACAAATGGGCGCGCTTCGACCCCTGCGACGGGTTCCGGCTCGACTTCACGATCGACTTCCCGCACCCGGTGTTCGGCTCCGAGAACCGGCACGTCGCGATCGACTTCGCCCTCCACTCGTACGTGAAGGAGGTCGCGCGGGCGCGGACCTTCGGCTTCATGCAGGACGTCGAGGCGATGCGCGCGGCCGGGCTCGGCCTGGGCGGCAGCCTGCAGAACGCGATCGTGCTGGACGAGGTCCGCGTGCTGAACAGCGAAGGCCTGCGCTACGACAACGAGTTCGTGCGCCACAAGGTTCTCGACGCGATCGGCGACCTCTACCTGCTCGGGCACCCGCTGATCGGCCAGTACTCGGCGCACAAGTCCGGCCACGCCCTCAACAACGCGCTCGCCCGCGCGCTCATCGCCCGGGCCGACGCGGCGCGCGTCGTCACCTTCGACGCCGTCGACGAGGTCCCGAGCGCGTTCTACGACTGGCGGGCCGCGACGGCCTGACCGGCCCCGCGCGGCGCCCGTCCTTCGCCCCGGCGGCCCGGCCCGGCCCGGCCGCCCCGCCCGACGGGCAGGCAACCGCCCCCACCGCCGACCGCACGCTTCGATGGTCCTCGTCCGGTTGCTCGTGGTGCTCGGCCTCGCGGCGATCGTCGTCGCGCTGCTGCTCTATCTCTTCACCCGGGACCGGCGCTACCTGCGCTTCATCGTCCAGGTCGTGAAGCTGCTCGTGGCGGCCCTCGCCGGCGTGCTGATCTTCTTCGCCGTCGAACGCGCGCTCGTGATGCTCTGACGCGCCTCCCGCCGCCCGGGCCGCTAGCGGCCCGACCGCCGGAGCCAGCCGGCCACCGCGGCCTTGAGCGAACCTTCGGGCAGCGTGCCCGCGAGATCCTGCAGCGCGGCTCTTTGAGCACTATCCCATTGACGGGGAACGACTTTCCGATCAGGGTGTCGGACGGAGACCGGTTGCACCCGGACCCGAATTTCCCTAAACTCCATGCCCTCGCGTCCCAGTGCGGTGCGGACGGCGGGCAGGCGCTGGCGCAGGGCGGCCGCGACCGTGCCGGTCGCGGTCACCAGCTCGAGCCGGTCGGGCGCGGGCAGGCGGGCGGCGACGTGCGCCGCCAGCGGTCGTGGCAAGGCGCCCCGGACCGTCCGCGCCACCCGCGCTTCGTCGCGGCAGCGGCGGTTCCAGGCGGCGAGCAGGGGGTCGTCCGCGAGCACGCGGGCGAGCGGCCTGCCGGGCAGTGGGCGGTTTCCCGGCATCCGGGCGATCGTGTCGAAGGAGCGTTTCGGGTTGGACATCATACTGGTCAGCGGAGCGAGCGCACGGGCGAGGACCTACTCGGTCACCTGGCGCCATGGCGTCGGGGTCGGCGTCGCGGTTGCCGTCACGCTGGTGCTGTTCACGCTCGTGTTCAACTACGCGACGCTCCGGTGGGCCGCGGCGGTCAGGCACCCGTGGCTGCAGGCGATCGTGCTCGCCGACCAGCGCGAGGAGGCGCAGCGCGCGCAGGAGAAGGTGCAGGGCCACCTGAACGCGATGGCGCTCAAGCTGGGCGACCTCGAGGCGCAGGTGATGCGGCTCGACAACCTGGGCGACCGGCTCGCCCGCGTGGCGGGCCTGAAGCCCCAGGAACTGCCCGCGAAGGGCGCCTCGCCCGGCCGCGGCGGCGCCGAGTCGTCGACGATCGCGTCCCGCGACCTCTCGGTCGACGAGTTCGCCGCGCTGCTCGACCGCCTTCGCAGCAAGGTCGACCAGCGCACCGACCAGCTCTCCGTGCTCGACGCCCTCCTGATCCAGAACTCCGCGAGCCTCAAGTTCCTTCCCAGCCAGCTGCCGATCGTCGACGGCTGGTATTCGTCGAACTTCGGGTACCGGATCGACCCCTTCAGCGGCCAGCAGTCGTACCACGAGGGGATCGACTTCCCCGCCGAGGCCGGGACGCCGATCGTCGCCGCCGCGAGCGGCAAGGTGATCGTGGCGGAGGCGCACCGGGAGTACGGTAAAATGGTGGAAGTCGACCACGGCAACGGGCTCGTTTCGCGTTACGCGCACGCATCGGCGCTGGACGTGCACGAGGGCGATCTCGTCGTGCGCGGGCAGCGGATCGCCTCGGTCGGCTCGACCGGCCGGTCCACGGGACCCCATCTGCATTTCGAGGTCCGGCTGAACGGCGTGCCGCAGAATCCGGCGCGCTTCCTGCAGAACTAGCGCGACCGGCCGCCCCGAGCGGCGGCCAGCCGCAGGGCGCGACGCGTGTGCGCGCCGACCCGCGGCGGGCCGCCGGGCGCGCCCCGGCCCCGCGACCTCCTCCTCCCGATGATCTCGAACATCCTCACCCGCATCTTCGGCAGCCGCAACGAGCGGCTCCTCAAGCAGTACCGCGCCGTCGTTCGCGAGATCAACGCGCTCGAGCCCGCGCTCTCGGCGCTCGACGACGCGGCGCTCCGCGCGAAGACCGGCGAGTTGAGGGAGCGCGTCGCGAAGGGCGACGCGCTCGACGACGTGCTGCCCGAGGCGTTCGCGGTCGTCCGCGAGGCCGGGAAGCGCGCGCTGGGGATGCGGCACTTCGACGTCCAGCTGATCGGGGGCATGGCGCTGCACCACGGCAAGATCGCCGAGATGCGCACCGGCGAAGGCAAGACGCTGGTCTCGACGCTGCCGGGCTACCTGAACGCGCTCGCGGGCAAGGGCGTCCACATCGTCACGGTCAACGACTACCTCGCGCAGCGCGACGCGGACTGGATGGGGCGCATCTACCGGTTCCTGGGCCTCGAGGTCGGCGTCAACCTGTCGCAGATGGACCACGCGGCCAAGCAGAAGGCGTACGCCGCGGACGTCACCTACGGCACCAACAACGAATTCGGCTTCGACTACCTGCGCGACAACATGGTCTACCAGGCGGGCGAGCGCGTGCAGCGCGGGCTCTCCTACGCGATCGTCGACGAGGTCGACTCGATCCTGATCGACGAGGCGCGCACGCCGCTCATCATCTCGGGGCAGGCCGACGACGACATCGAGATGTACTACCGGCTGAACGATCTCGCCCCGCGGCTGAAGCGCCAGGAGGCCGAGACCGGGCCGGGCGACTTCTGGGTGGACGAGAAGGGCCGCCAGGTGCTGCTGTCCGAGGAGGGCCACGAGCACGCGGAGGCGCTGCTCGCCGACGCCGGGCTGCTCGCGGCGGGATCGAGCCTGTACGACGCGCAGAACATCGCGCTGCTGCACCACATGTACGCGGCGCTGCGCGCGCACTCGCTCTACCACCGCGACCAGCACTACGTCGTCCAGAACGGCGAGGTGATCATCGTCGACGAGTTCACCGGCCGCCTGATGGTCGGGCGGCGCTGGTCGGAGGGCCTGCACCAGGCGGTCGAGGCGAAGGAGGGCGTGGCGATCCAGCGCGAGAACCAGACGCTCGCGTCGATCACGTTCCAGAACTACTTCCGGATGTACGGGAAGCTCGCCGGCATGACCGGCACGGCCGACACCGAGGCGTTCGAGTTCCAGCAGATCTATCACCTCGAGACGGTCGTGATCCCGACGCACCTGCCGATGGTTCGCCGCGACGAGAACGACCTCGTGTTCCGCACGTTCCAGGAGAAGGTCGACGCGATCATCGCAGACGTCAAGGCCTGCCACGGGCGCGGCCAGCCGGTGCTCGTCGGCACGACCTCGATCGAGAACTCGGAGCTCCTGTCCGGCCACCTCGGGAAGGAGGGGCTGAAGCACGAGGTGCTGAACGCGAAGCAGCACGCGCGGGAGGCCGAGATCGTCGCGCAGGCGGGACGCCCGGGCGCGATCACGATCGCGACGAACATGGCCGGCCGCGGCACCGACATCGTGCTGGGCGGCGCGATCGAGCCGGTGATCCTGCGGTTGCGCGAAGACGAGTCGAAGCCGCAGGACGAGCGCGACGCCGAGATCGCCGCGCTGCGTGCGGAGTGGCAGGGCCGCCACGACCAGGTGGTGAAGGCCGGCGGGCTCCACATCGTGGGAACCGAGCGCCATGAATCGCGGCGCATCGACAACCAGCTGCGCGGCCGCGCCGGGCGGCAGGGGGACCCGGGGAGCTCGCGCTTCTACCTGTCGCTCGAGGACCCGCTGCTGCGCATCTTCGGCGGCGAGCGGCTGGGCGTCATCATGCAGAAGCTCAAGATGCCGGAGGGCGAGCCGATCGAGCACGCGATCGTCAACCGGTCGATCGCCAAGGCGCAGAACCGCGTCGAATCGCGCAACTTCGACATCCGCAAGCAGCTCCTCGAGTACGACGACGTCGCGAACGACCAGCGCCGCGTCATCTACCAGCAGCGCAACGAGCTCGTCGACAGCGAGGACGTCGGCGGCACGGTCCGTAACATGATCCGCGGCGAGGTCGACTCGTTCGTGCGCCGCTACGTGCCCGCCGAGTCGGTCGAGGAGCAATGGGACCTGCCGGGGCTCGAGGCGGGGCTCGCGGGCGAGTACCAGCTCGGCGTCGCCGCGCAGGAATGGATCCGGGACGCCGAGGTCAACGAGGACACGATCCGCGACCGCGTCGTCGACGCCGCGACCGCCGCCTGGCAGGCGCGCGAGGCCGCGGCGGGCGTCGAGGTGATGCGCTCGTTCGAGCGCAGCCTGATGCTGCAGACGCTCGACCACCACTGGCGCGACCACCTCGCGAACCTCGACCACCTGCGGCAGGGCATCCACCTGCGCGGCTACGCGCAGAAGAACCCGAAGCAGGAGTACAAGCGCGAGGCGTTCGAGCTGTTCTCGGACATGCTCGACCGCGTCAAGCAGGACGTCGTGAAGGTCATGCTCACCGTCCAGGTCCGCAGCCAGCAGGACGTCGCCGCGGTCGAGGAGCCCGAGCCGGTCAGCAACGTGCGCTACCAGCACGCCGACTACGAGGAGGCGCTCGCCGCGCCGCCGGCCGGCGACGACGCCGCCGGCACCGCGGTCGCCGCGCAGCCGTTCGTGCGCGCGGGGGAGAAGGTCGGCCGCAACGACCCGTGCCCCTGCGGGTCGGGCAAGAAGTACAAGCAGTGTCACGGGCGGCTCGCGTAACCGTCCCTGGCACGGCGGGCGGCGGTGGGCGAGCCGCCCTGATTTCACGGCGGCGTGCCCGACGCGCTGGACCGGGCGCCTGCGGCGCCGGTCAACGCGCCGAGCCCGTCGCGCGGCCGGCACGATCGACCTCGCGGCCCGCGGCCGACGGGGGCCATCCCGGCGCACACGACATGCGACGGGCGCGCACGATGCGCCGGCGCTGCGGCCATCATTCGTCATCCGCTCCGGCGCTCGATGCGCCGACGCCTCTTTTAACGGGCGCGCACGATGCGCCGGTGCTGCGGCTATCATTCGCCATCCGCTCCGGCGCTCGATGCGCCGCCACCGGATGCGCCGACGCCTCTGATCCCTGTCCTCTGATTCCTGATTCCTGACACGTGCCCGTCAACTACACGCCGCCGACCCCCGAATCGCTGCTGCCCGTCCCCGGCGTCGCGCTCGGCGCCGCCGCCGGACGGATCAAGAAGTGGGACCGCAACGACGTGCTCCTCGTCGTCTGCGAGCCCGGCACCGTTGCCGCCGGCGTGTTCACGCGGAACCGCTTCTGCGCGGCACCCGTGATCGTGTGCCGCAGGCACCTCGCGGCAAGCGGGCAGCTCCGCGCGCTGGTCGTCAACGCAGGCAACGCGAACGCCGGCACCGGCGAGCGCGGCATCGCCGACGCCGGGACGACCGCAGCGGCGGTCGCGTCGATGCTGGCGTGCCCGATCGAGCAGGTGCTGCCGTTCTCGACCGGCGTGATCATGGAGCCGCTGCCGGTCGGCCGACTCGTCGCGGCGCTGCCTGCGGCGCGCGAGGCCGCGCGCGAGAACGGCTGGCTCGACGCCGCCCGCGCGATCATGACGACCGACACGGTGCCGAAGGGCGCGTCGCGGCGCGTGACGATCGACGGCGCGCCGGTCACGGTCACCGGCATCGCCAAGGGCGCCGGCATGATCCATCCGGACATGGCGACGATGCTCGCGTTCGTCGCGACCGACGCGCCGGTCGACGTGCGCGTGCTCGCGACGCTCGCGCGCGAGGTCGCCGACGTGTCGTTCAACGGCGCCACCGTCGACGGCGACACGTCGACCAACGACAGCTTCGTGATCGCCGCGACCGGCCGCGCGCGCATCGCTCCGATCGCGCGCGCGGACGACCCGCGCCTCGCCGCGCTGCGCGCCGCGATCGAGGCCGTGGCGGTCGACCTCGCGCAGGCGATCGTGCGCGACGGCGAGGGGGCGACCAAGTTCATCGCGATCCGCGTCGAGGGCGGGCGCACCGTCGACGAGTGCCGCGCGGTCGCGTTCGGCATCGCGCACTCGCCGCTCGTCAAGACCGCGTTCTTCGCGTCCGACCCGAACCTCGGCCGCATCGTCTGCGCGATCGGCAACACGGCGGCGCCGGACGCCGATCCCGGACACGTCTCGTTCTGGCTCGACGAGGTGCTCGTCGTCGACCGCGGCGGGCGCGCGGCCTCCTACCGCGAGGAGGACGGCCAGCGCGTCATGAAGCAGGACGAGATCACCGTGCGCGTCGACCTGGGCCGTGGCGCCGCGCGCGCGACCGTCTGGACCTGCGACCTCTCGCACGACTACGTGTCGATCAACGCGGACTACCGGTCGTGAAGGGTGACATCCCCCCGAAACGGCCTGCGGCCGCCTCCCCCCGAGGGGGCCGGCGACCTCGGGGCGGCCCGTCGGTCGCCGACGCCCCCCAGAAGTCGACGGACCCGCTCGACGCGCTCGTCGCGCGCGCCGAGGGCGTGCTCGCGCGCGTCGAGGCGCTCTTGCCGCCGGTCGCGCCGGATCCCGACTGGACGAAAGCGAGCGCGGCGCGCTGGCGCAAGCGCGGCGATCGCGGCTGGCTCGCGCCGGTCGCGCACCCGCACGCGGTCGACCTCTCGGCGCTCGTCGCGATCGACGCGCAGAAGGAGGCGGTCGAGCGCAACACGCGCCAGTTCGTCGCGGGGCTTCCGTCCAACAACGTGCTGCTGACCGGCTCGCGCGGCACCGGCAAGTCGTCGCTCGTCAAGGCGATGCTCGCGAAGTACGCGCCGAAGGGCCTGCGCCTGATCGAGGTCGACAAGGCGGACCTCGTCGACCTCCCCGACATCGTCGAGCGCGTCGAGGGCCGCCGCGAGCGGTTCATCGTGTTCTGCGACGACCTCACGTTCGACGCCGGCGAGTCCGGCTACAAGGCGCTCAAGGTCGCGCTCGACGGCTCGATCGCGGGCCCCTCGGGCAACGTCGCGATCTACGCGACGTCGAACCGGCGCCACCTGCTGCCCGAATACATGAGCGAGAACCTCGAGACCCGCCACGTCGGCGACGAGGTGCACCCGGGCGAGTCGGTCGAGGAGAAGATCTCGCTCTCCGAGCGCTTCGGCCTGTGGATCTCGTTCTACCCGTTCGCGCAGGACGACTACCTCGCGGCGGTGTCCGGCTGGCTCGCCTCGTTCGGCGTCGGACCGCCCTCCGGCGCGAAGGAGGCGGAGCTCCGCACGCGCGAGGCGCTGCAGTTCGCGCTGCAGCGGGGATCGCGCTCCGGCCGCGTCGCGTGGCAGTTCGCGAAGCACTGGGCCGGGCAGCAGGCGCAAAAGCGCCGCCCCTGAGCATGGGCCTCACGCGGGTCGCGGCGGCGGTCGTCGTTCGCGCCGACGGCGCGGTGCTGCTCGCGCAGCGTCCCGCGGGCAAGCCGTACGCGGGCTACTGGGAGTTTCCCGGGGGCAAGCTCGAGCCGGGCGAGTCGCCGCGCGACGCGCTCGCGCGCGAGCTCGTCGAGGAGCTCGGCATCGTCGTGCGCCGCGCCGCGCCGTGGATCGTGCAGGAGCACGTCTACCCGCACGCGCACGTGGAGCTGCACTTCTTCCGCGTGTTCGCGTTCGACGGCGAGCCGGTCGGCCACGACGGCCAGGCGTTCGCGTGGCAGCGCCCCGGCGCGTTCGACGTCGCGCCGCTCCTGCCGGCGAACACGCGTGTCCTCGCGGCGCTCGCGCTGCCGCCGATCATGGGGATCACGTGCGCGGAGGATCTCGGCGAAAAGGCGTTCGTCGCGTCAGCGGAGCGGGCGCTGGCGCAGGGACTCGGGTTCATCCAGCTGCGCGACCGGAGCTGGCCGCAGGATCGGCGCGACGCGCTCGCGCGGCGCCTGCTCCCGCGCGTGCGCGAGCACGGCGCGAAGCTGGCGATCAACGGCACGGCGGACGACGCACGGCGCGTCGGCGCGGACGGCGTGCACTGGACGGCGGCCGCGCTCGCCGCCGCGCGGCGACGGCCGCAGGGCATGCTCGCCGGCGCGTCCTGCCACACGCGCGAGGAGCTCGGCCGCGCCGCCGCGCTCGGCGTCGACTACGCGCTCGTCGGTCCCGTGCTCGCGACGCCGACCCATCCGGACGCGACGCCGCTCGGATGGGACGGCTTCGCGCGCCTGATCGAGCGCACGCGCGTCCCCGTCTACGCGCTCGGCGGGCTTCGTTCCGCGGACCTCGACACCGCGCTCGATCACGGCGCGCACGGGATCGCGATGCGCCGCGGCGCGTGGCCCTGATGCGCCACGCCCGCCCGGCGGCGGCCGCCCGTCAGGCGTCGTCGGCGCGGCTCTGCGACAGCGGGCGCGTCGCCAGCGCCACGAGCTCGCCGCGCAGCACCTTGCCGGCCGCGTTGCGCGGCAGCGCGGCCACGCGCACGAACCGCTTCGGCGCCGCGTAGCCGAGTTGCCGGCAGGTGTCCTCGAGCGGTTTCCTCGCGAGCTCGCCCCGCACGACGAGCGCAGCCCGGATTTCGGGGATGCCGTCGGCGTTCGGGACGCCGAACGCCGCGGCGTCCGCGACGCCGGGCACCGCGCGCAGCGCCTCCTCGACGACACGCGGATGGACCTTGTTGCCGCCGACGTTGACGACCTCCTGGGCCCGGCCCGCGATCGTCAGCATGCGGTCGGCGGACACCGAGCCCAGGTCGCCCGGATAGAACCAGCCGCCGCGAAACGTCCGCGCCGTCGCGTCGTCGTCCCGCCAGTAGCTCTGCACGTTGCCCGGGCCGCGCACCCGGAGAATGCCCGCCTCGCCCGGCGGCAACGGGCGGTCGTCATCGTCGACCGCTTCGACATCGACGTCGGGGAGCAGCCGGCCGACCGCGCCCGGCAGGCCGTCGAGGTCGGAGCGCAGCGACCAGGCCGTGTTGCCCGCCTCGCTCGAGCCGTACGACGTCACGATGGCCGGGCACAGCCGCTCGCGGGCCCGCTCGTAGAGCGCCTGCGGCAGGTAGGCTCCCGTGACCTCCAGCCACTCGAGCCCGCGCAGCGGGCCGCGGCCCTCCGGCACCGTGTCGACGAGGGTCGCGAGAGCGGCCGGCGCGAGCAGCACGTAGTTGACGCCGCGCTGCGCGATCGCGCGCAGGATCTCGTCGGGCTTGCGCGCCAGCACGATGGCGCCGCCCGCGTAGAGGGCGCGCAGCATGTGGCGGAATCCGATGTTGCTCCACGGACCGATGTGGACGACCACGACGGGCTTCGCCGGGTACGGGCTGCCGATGGCGCTGCCGGCGAGCCGGCGCATCATGAGCTCGTGAGAGACCGCGACCCGCTTCGACGTCCCGGTCGTGCCCGAGGTCGTGATGATCCGGCAGATCGCGGCGCCGTCGTCGTGCGACGGCACGGGGTCGACCGCGAGCGTATCCGCCGGGATCGCGAACCACGCGTCGTCGGCGATCACCACGCGCGGCGCGGGCACCGCGTTCCTCGCCATGCCGGCGACGCAGGCGGCGATCCCGTCGTCGGACGCATCCGCGGACTTCGTGGCGATGCCCGCCCGCGCCAGGGCGAGCGAAAGCGCGAAGTACCGGAATTCGGCGCCCGAACCGGGAATGTCGGGAAACGCGAGCGCGACGAGGTCCCCCGCGCGGAGCCCCACGTCGAGCGCACGCCGCGCCAGGACGTCGAGCAGCCGGTCGAGTTGCCGGTAGCTGACGGTGGCGCCGCGTCGAACGATCGCGGCTGCCCGCGGCGCGGCCGCGGCCTGTCGGCGGATCGGGTCGGTGATGTTCATCGTCGGGAGCTCGCGTTCGGCCGCCGGCTTCCGGCGGCCTTGTACTCGCATGAATCCCCGCATCGAAGATGGCTCGCCTCGCATGCCGCTCACGACGCCGTTCCGATTCGCCGCGACGAATATCCAAGCGGCCGGCGCTCCCGTCCGCGCACGCGAGTCTCGCGGATCCTGCGCGTTCGCGATGCCGGCGGTGCGGACGGTCGACGCGCACCGGCGCCGAGCGCTCGCGGCGCTGACCGCCTTTGCGGCACTCGCATGGACCGGGGCGGCGCCGGCGCAGGGTCTCGGCGACCGTACGATCCGGCTGGTGATCGGCGTGGGGGCGGGAGGCGGGCCGGACATGGCCGCGCGCACGGTGGCGGAGGGATCGCAGGCCGAGCTCGGGCAGAAGGTGATCGTCGAGAACCGTCCGGGAGCCGACGGCGCGATCGCCGCGCGCAGCGTGGCGGGCTCGCCGCCCGACGGCGCGACGCTGCTCTACGCGCTGGGCTCGCAGATGGTCGTCAACCCGGCGATCTACGCGAACCCCGGCTACGACCCGCAACGCGACTTCGTCCCCGTGTCGCTGGTCGCGCGCCAGCCGGTGCTGCTCGTCGTGAACCCGTCGGTGCCCGCGTCGAGCGTCCGCGAGTTCGTGGCTTACACGAAGGCGAGGCCGGGCGCCGTCAACTACAGCACGTCGACCAGCACGTTCATGCTGGCCGGCGAGCTGTTCGCGCAGCTCACCGGCGCGAGCATGCAGAACATCCCGTTCAACGGCGGATCGGTTGCCGCGCTGACTGCAGTGGTCTCCGGCACGGTCGAGGCGTCGATGGCGTCGGGACCGACGGCGATCCAGGCGGCGCGCGACGGGCGCATCCGCGTGCTCGCGGTGTCGGGCGCCGCGCGGCTCGACGACCTGCCGGACGTGCCGACTTTCGACGAGGCCGGCGTATCCGGCTTCGACATCCCCGTGTGGTCCGCGATCCTCGCGCCGGCGGGCACGCCGCGCGCCGTCGTCGACCGGCTCAACGCGGCGATCGTGCGGGCGTTGCGCTCGCCGGCGGTTGCGAAGCGGTTCCGCGCGAACGTCGAAACCGTCGTCGCGAGCACCCCCGAGGAGCTCGCGGACGCCATCCGGCGCGACGGTGCCCGCATCCGCGACCTCGTCGCGAGGATCGGCCTCGCGCCGCGCTGACGCGCCCGGGACGGACGCGGCGCCGCGATCAGGCGTCCGTTCGCGGCGGCGCCCCGTCGTCGTCGGGCGCGTCGACGGCGGGAATCCGGTAGGACTCGTTCGCCCACGCGCCGAGGTCGACGAGCTTGCAGCGCTCCGAGCAGAACGGACGGAACGGCGCGGCCGGCCCCCACTCGACCGGGGCCTTGCACACCGGGCAGGGGCGCGGGGCGGAAGGTGTCGTCGAGCGCACGCGGCGGGCGCCGCGCGCCGCCGGGACGGCGCGCGCGGCTGCGACGGTCACGAGTCGAGCAACTGCTCGCGGCCGTGCTTCGGCGACTCGAGCGCGAGCTTCACGAGCTCGCTGCGGACGACCTTGCCGTTCTCGTTGCGCGGCAGCGAGCGCATCCGGATCACGCGCGAGGGCGCGGCGATGTCGAGGCCGCGGGCCGCGGCCCTGAGCGCCGTCCGGCTGAAGCGCTCGTCGGTGACGATCGCCGCGCAGATCGACGTCGCGCCGGACGGCTCGGCGACGCCGAAAGCCGCGGCGTCGGTCACGCCCGGGACCGCGAGCAGCGCCTCCTCGATGACGCGCGGGCTGACCTTGGTGCCGCCCTTGTTGATGACGTCGATCACGCGGCCGGTCACCGTCACCATGCCTTCGGCGCTGACGGCGCCGAGGTCGCCGGGATGGAACCACCCGTTCCGGAAGGCCGCCGCCGAGGAGGCGGGATCGTTCACGTAACCGTCCACGGTGCCCGGGCCGCGGATGCGGAGGATCCCCTCGGCGCCCGGCGGCACCGGACGGTCGCTCTCGTCGACCGCCTGGATCTCACAGCCGGGGATCACGAACCCGACCGCTCCGGGGTGGGCAACGAGCTCCGCCATCGGGCCTTCGGCGACCGAGCCCACCTCGGTCGAGCCGTACGACGAGCGGATGTTCGGCGACAGGCGCGCGCGCGCGCGCTCGTAGAGCGGGACGGCGAGGTGCGCGCCGCCGACCTCCACGCAGTCGAGCCACGGATACGGTCCCGAGCCGGCGGGAATCTCGTCGATCAGCGACGGCAGCGTGCCGGGCGCCACCGCGAGCCAGTTCACGCGCACCCGCTCGATCGCGGCGACCACCTGCGCGGACGTGCGGACGAGCGCCGCCGATCCGCCCTCGGTGAGCACGTAGAGCAGGTTGCGGAACCCGTAGCCGCCGCCGGCGCCGAGCTGCGCGGCGAGGATCGGCTTGCCGCGGACCACGACCGCCGTCTTCTTGTGCCTCACGCGCATCGCCATCAGGTCGTGGCTGACCGCGACCTCGCGCTGCACGCCCGCCGTTCCCGACGTGGGAAAGATGCGGCAGATCGCCGCGCCGTCCTGCGATGAGGGCATCGGCGCCGTCGCACCGGCCTCGGGCGGCCGGAACCAGTCGCGGTCGACCGGGACGGTCCGCACGTCGTCGGGTACCTTGACCTCTCCCGCGACGAAGCACAGCGCGACGGGCGCGCCCGACGCGCTCATGATCTTCGCGGCCATTCCGACGCGCGCGAGGCCCAGCGACAGCGCGAGGGTCGCGTAGGTCGCTCCCACGCCGCGCGTGTTCTCGATCGCGAGGCCCGCGACGTCGCCGGGCGCGAGCCCGAGCCCGATCGCGCGGTGCGCGATCGCGTCGATCGTGCGGTCCAGCTCGGCGTAGGAGACCACGCGTCCGGTGGTCCGCACGATCGCCGGGGCGTCGGGCGTGGACCGGGCGTGTTCGCGGATCGGGTCGGTGATGTTCATCGGGTCGGCGGGGTCGGGAGGAAGTGCGGGTCGGGCGTCCGCCCCCGTGCGCATTCTAATCGATCGCGCGCCGGCGGTCCGCCCCGCGGAGCGCGTGTCGCCCGGCGCGCGAGCACGGCGCGGACAGGCCGTCGAAGGAGCCTCGCCCGGGCCGGATCGTCGCATGCGCCGTGGCGATGCTGCCGGCTCTCGCGCCGAACCGACGGCGGGCGCCGCCGCGCCGCTCAGAGATTGCAGAACGCGAGCTCGAACTCGACGTCGCGGTCGTAGACGCTGCCGCGGTCCATGCCGGTGACGCCGATGAACCGGATGTTGAGCGCGTACTTGTTCGCGCTGATCTCGGGCACGCAGGCGAGGTCGCGCGCGAGCGTGAGGCGCAGGAGCTGGGCGACCTTGGTCGTCGTCAGCATCAGCTGGAACACGCCGCGGTAGGCGATGTGGCGGCTCGACCGCGCGTTCTCGCGCAGGAGGCGCAGCACGATCGCGAGGCCCGCGATCACCGGCTCGAACGGCTCGATCCAGCCGGCGAGGTCGACGCGGCGCGCCTCGGCGTCGCGGTGCAGCCACCAGTGGTAGGCCGGCAGGTCGAACTCGCTCACGCCTCCCGGGATGCCGCTGCGCTGCTTGATCGCCATCAGCCACTCGTTCTCGCGCAGGTGCGCGCCCAGCTTGCCGGACTGCGCGAGCAGCTGCGCGGTGACGCCGTCGATGTCGGCGAGCAGCGCGTCGAGCGCCCCGGTCTCGATGCGCGGGTTCGCGCGCAGCGGCCCGAGGAGCTGCCGCTGGCGCTCGAGCTCCTGCAGAAGCTCCGCCTTGAGGTCGGCGCGCGCGGCGATGTCGGCGATCTCGAACAGCGACAGCAGCGCGGCGTGGTGATCCTGAGGGAGGTCGCCGGCGGCGAACACGGCGAGCCGCGAGTGGACGTCCTCGAGGCGCATCAGCGTCCGGATGCGCTCGTTCAGCGGATGTTCGTAGCGGATCATCGCGGGCTGCCGTGGCCGAGCGCCATTGTCCGCGAATCTCCCGTCCGATCAAGGCCGGGCGTCGCGCCGCGCGGCCGCGAGCGCGCGGTACGACGCGTCGAGGCGGGCGACGGCGCCGGCGAGCGCCCCGGGAGGCCCCGAGTTGTCGATGACGTCGTCGGCCCTCGCGACCCGCTCGGCGCGCGGGAGCTGGGTCGCCATGATCGCGCGCACCTCGGCGGGCGCGAGCCCGCTGCGCGCTCCCACGCGGCGCACCTGCTCGTCCTCCGGGCAGTCCACGACGAGGACCCGGTCGGCGAGCGCCGCGGCGCCGCCGCGCTCGAACAGCAGCGGGACGACCAGCATCCCGTAGGCGCCGCGCCAGAGGGCGACGCGGCGCCGGATCTCCGCGCGGATCGGCGGGTGGAGCGCGGCCTCGAGCCGCTCCCGGAACGCCGGGTCGGCGAACGCCCCCTCCCTCAGCCGCGCGCGATCGAGCGTCCCGTCGGCGGCGAGGACCGAGGGCCCGAACGCGTCGACGACCGCCCGGTGGCCCTCGCGGCCGGGCGCCGAGAGCTCGTGGGCGACCTCGTCCGCGTCGACGACCTCGACGCCCAGCGCCCGGAAGGCGGTCGCGACCGCGGACTTGCCGCTGCCGATGCCGCCGGTCAATCCGACGACGAGCGTCACCGCAGGTAGAGCGCGTTGATCGCCGGGCCGAAGAACAGCGCGACGGCGCCCGCGCCCGCGAGCCACGGGCCGTAGGGGAGCGGCACCGCCTTGTCGCGGCCCTTCAGCACGATCATCAGGATGCCGCCCGCGGCGCCGAGCACGCTCGAGACGAGCACGATCTGCGGGAGCATCGGCCAGCCCAGCCAGGCGCCCAGCGCGGCCAGCAGCTTGAAGTCCCCGTAGCCCATGCCCTCCTTGCCGCGGACGAGCTTGAACAGCCAGTAGACGGCCCACAGCGCGAGGTAGCCGGCCATCGCGCCGACGACGGCGCTCGCGAGCGGGACGAAGAGCCCGAACAGGTTCGCCGCGAGCCCGGCCCAGAGGAGGGGCAGCGTGATGTCGTCGGGGAGGAGCTGCGTGTCGGCGTCGATGAACGCGAGCGCGAGGAGCGCCCAGAGCAGCGCGCACGCGGCGAGGCCTTTCGCGCCCGGCCCGAACTGCCAGACGGCGGCGACCGCGAGCGCCCCCGCGGCGAGCTCGACCACGGGATAGCGCGGCGAGATCGGCGCCCCGCACGCGCGGCAGCGGCCGCGCAGCGCGAGCCACGACAGCACCGGGACGTTCTCGAGCGCGCCGATCGCGTGGCCGCAGGCCGGGCAGGCCGAGCGCGGCACGACGAGATCGTAGCGGGGCCCGGGGGTCGGCTCGCGCCCCGCGAGCTCGGCGCACTGGTCGGCCCAGCCGCGCTCCATCATCCTCGGGAGCCGGTGGATGACGACGTTGAGGAAGCTCCCGACGCAAAGGCCGATCACGGCGGCCGCGGGCAGCGCGACCGCCGGGTCCTGGAGGGAGGACATCGGGACCGGGATCCCGCGGTCAGACGACCGCGCCGAGCTTGAAGATCGGCAGGTACATCGCGACGACGAGCCCGCCGACGACGACGCCGAGGAACACGATGATGATCGGCTCGAGCAGCGACGAGAGCGCCGCCACCGCGTCGTCGACCTCGCGCTCGTAGAAGTCCGCGATCTTCGTGAGCATCGCGTCGAGCGAGCCGGACTCCTCGCCGATCTGCACCATCTGGAGCACCATGTTCGGGAACAGCTGCGTGGACATCATCGCGTTCGTGAGGCTCGTGCCGGTCGACACGTCGGTCTGGATCCGCCGGGTCGCGCCCTGGTAGACGGCGTTGCCCGCGGCGCCCGCGACGGCGTCGAGCGACTCGACGAGCGGCACGCCGGCGGCGAACATCGTCGCGAGCGTGCGCGTCCAGCGGGCGATCGTCGCCTTCTCGAGGATGTCGCCGACGACCGGGAACTTGAGCAGCAGCCGGTCGAACGTGTAGCGCACCGTGTCCGAGCGCTTGACCAGCACCGACAGGCCGAAGATCGCGCCGCCGATCGCGAGGAACGCCGCCCACCACCAGGCGACGACGAAGTCCGAGATGTCGATCACGAGCTGCGTGGGCGCGGGCAGCGACGCGCCGAAGCTCGAGAACACGTCCTTGAACGCCGGTATCACGAAGATCATGATCACCCAGACGACGATGATCGCGACGGTGACGACGGCGGACGGGTAGAAGAGCGCCGACTTGATCTTGCTCTTCAGCGCGAGGATCTTCTCCTTGTAGGTCGCGAGCCGGTCGAGGATCGCGTCGATCATGCCGGAGCTCTCGCCGGCGGCGACGAGATTGCAGTAGAGGTTGTCGAACTGCGCCGGGTGCTGGCGGAACGCGTCGGCGAGGCTCGAGCCGGCCTCGATGCGGCTCTTCACCTCCATCATCAGGCGCGAGAAGCGCGCGTTGCTGTGGCCGCGCGCGACGATCTCGAACGACTGGAGCAGCGGCACGCCGGCCTTCAGCATCGTCGCGAGCTGGCGCGTGAAGAACGTCACGTCCTTCTCGCTGACGCGCCGGCCGCCGCGGAACGTCTGGCGCTTGATCCTGGTGACGCGGACGCCCTGCCGGCGCAGGTTGCTCGTGACGACCGTCTCGGAGGCCGCCTTGGTCTCGCCGCGCACCTGCCGGTTGTTGCGGTCGACGCCCTCCCAGAGGAACGTGTGCTCCTTGACGTCGGACTTGCGCTGAGCGGTGGCGGTGGCCATGGTCGTGTCCCCGGGGCGGCTCGAGGCCGCCGGCGTCATTCGTTCGTGACGGCTTCCACTTCCTCGAGCGACATCAAGCCGGCCTTCACCTTGAGCAGGCCCGACTGGCGGAGGTTGCGGATGCCTTCCTTCTGCGCGAGGTCGGCGATCTCGAGCGCGTTGCCGTTGCGCATGATCAGCAGGCGCATCTCGTCGGAAATCGGCATCACCTCGTAGATGCCGACGCGCCCCTTGTAGCCGCCCCCGCCGCAGTGGTCGCAGCCGACGGCCCCGTAGGGCTGCCAGCTGCCGTCGAGGTCTTCCTCGGTGAATCCCGCGCGGAGCAGCGCCTCGGGCGGGATGTCCTCGGGGCGCTTGCAGTGCACGCAGAGCTTCCGGCCCAGCCGCTGCGCGGTGATCATGATCACCGACGAGGCGACGTTGAACGGCGCGACGCCCATGTTCAGAAGGCGCGTGAGCGTGGTGGGCGCGTCGTTCGTATGCAGCGTCGAGAGCACCAGGTGGCCGGTCTGCGCCGCCTTGATCGCGATGTCGGCGGTCTCGAGGTCGCGGACCTCGCCGACCATCACGATGTCGGGATCCTGGCGCAGGAACGCGCGCAGCGCGGCGGCGAACGTGAGCCCGGCCTTCTCGTTCACGTTGACCTGGTTCACGCCGGGCAGCTGGATCTCGACCGGATCCTCGGCGGTCGAGATGTTGATGCCCGGCTGGTTCAGGATGTTGAGGCAGGTGTAGAGCGACACGGTCTTGCCGGAGCCGGTCGGGCCGGTCACGAGGATCATCCCGTAGGGCCGCGCGATCGCGTTGAGGAGCGACTGCTGCTGGTCGGGCTCGTAGCCCAGCGCCTCGATGCCGAGCTTGACCCCCGACGAGTCGAGGATGCGCATCACGATCTTCTCGCCGTAGAGCGTCGGCAGCGTCGAGACGCGGAAGTCGATCGACTTGGTCTTCGACAGCATCAGCTTCATGCGGCCGTCCTGCGGCACGCGCTTCTCGGCGATGTCGAGCTTGCTGATGACCTTGATGCGCGAGGCGACCTTGTCCTTGATCGCGAGCGGGGGCTGCGCGATCTCCGACAGGATGCCGTCGATCCGGTAGCGGATCCGGTAGAACTTCTCGTAGGGCTCGAAGTGGATGTCGGACGCGCCGCCCGAGATCGCGTCGAGCAGGATCTTCTGGATGTACTTGACGACCGGGGCGTCCTCGACCTCGGCGTCCTCCTCGGCCTGGGCGCCGGCGGAGCCCTCCTGCATGTCGACCTCGAGGTCCTCGAGGTTGGCGGCGTCCTTGAGCGTCGCGCCGGACGCCTCGAGGATCCTGTGGATCGCCTGCCCGAGCTTGTCGTCCTCGACGACGACCGGGTCGACCACGAGGTTGGTCTTGAAGCGGACCTCCTCGATCGCCTGCAGGTTCGCCGGGTCGGAGACCGCGACGAACAGCCGGTTGCCGCGCTTCGCGAGCGGCAGCACGCGGCGGGCCTGCGACATCCTCGCGTCGAAGAACTCCTTCGGGAACTGGTCGAAGTCGAACGACGAGAGATCGAGCAGCGGGACGCCGAACGCCCGGGCGCCGAAGACCGCCACCTGGTTCGCGGAGAGCCGCTTGCTCGTCAGCACCTGCTCGACGAACGTGATGCCGGCCGACTGGGCCTGGTTCTGCAGCGACTCCGCGTCGCCCTCGGGCATGACCCCGTGCTGCGCGAGCGCGCGCGCGAGTCCGGAGAGGTTGCGGGTGGCGGCGTGCGTGGCCATCGGGCGCTGGGCGGGTGGTGGTCGGCCGCGCGGGCGCAGGGCCCGCGTCGGACCGTCTTGCGAAGCAACCTTCGTGCCGCGGAGCGGGGTTCGAAACCGCCTCGGCACCTCATTCCAAATGCATGAAACTTAACGATAAGATGATGCGCGCTCGTCCCGGCTTTGTAAAGGCGCCGCGGGGCGGCCCACGGGCGGCAGCAGCCGGACGACCTTCACCGCGCGATCCTGCGTCTGGACGACCTCGAGCGACTGCCCGGCGAGGCGGAAAGTGACCCCGGCTTCCGGAATGTCGCCCAGATGGTCGACGATGAGCCCGTTCAGCGTCTTCGGGCCGGCGAGCGGGAACCGCGTCCCGAGGCGCCGGTTGAGCGTCCGGAGCGACGCCATGCCGTCGACGGTCACGCTGCCGTCGGCCTCGCGGCGGAACCCGTCGCCCGCGCCCGGCGCCGTCGTCGTGAACTCGCCGATGATCTCCTCGACGATGTCCTCGATCGTCACGAGCCCCTTGAGCTCGCCGTACTCGTCGACGACGAGCCCGATGCGCTGCCGGTCGGCCTGGAACTGCGTGAGCTGGGTGAGCAGCGAGGTCCCGGCCGGCACGAAGTACGGCTTCCGGAGCAGCGGGCGCAGCGACTCGGGGTCGATCTCCCCGCCTTCCTGCATCAGCCCGACGACGTTCTTGAGGTGCAGGACGCCGACGATCTGGTCGGGCGAGCCCTCATAGACGGGCAGCCGCGTGTGGTAGGACGTCGCGAGCTGCTGGCGCAGGAGCTGCGGCTTGGCGGCGAGGTCGATCGCGTGGATCTGGGGGCGCGGCACCATCACGTCCTCGACCGTGACGGCCGCGAGGTCGAACAGGTTCGCGAGCATCGCCCGGTGCTTGCCGCGGAAGTACGGATTGCCCTCGAGCACGAGCGCCCGGACCTCCTCCTGCGACAGCGTCGCGTCCGCGTCCTTCGGCGGCTCGATCCGCGCGATCCCGAGCAGCGCCTGCACGAACAGGTTGACGAACCAGACCGCCGGCATCGCGATCCGGAGCATCGGCGCGAGCGCGAACGAGACGACCGGCGCGATCCGGTCGGCGTACGCGGCGCCGACGACCTTCGGCGTCACCTCGGAGAACACGAGGATCAGGAACGTGATCGCGACGGTGCCGGCCGCGAGGACGAACTTCCCCTCGCCGAAGAGCCGCTCGGTGAGCACCGCGGTCAGCGTCGCGGCGGCCGCGTTCACGAGGTTGTTGCCGAGCAGGATCACGCCGAGCAGCCGGTCGGTCTGCGCGAGGAGCGCGAGCGCGCTGCGCGCGCCGGCCGAGCCGCGCTGCGCGCGGTGCTTCAGGCGCAGCCGGTTCGCCGCCATCATCGCGGTCTCGGCGAGCGAGAACCCGCCCGACACGACGAGCAGCACCGCGAGCGTCGCGCCGAGCGTCGAGTTGGCGATGTCGTCCATCGTCGGGCCGCGGCCGCCGCGCGGCCGGCGCCTCAGCGCCCGAGCACCACCTCGACCACGAATTTCGTGCCGAGGTAGGCGAGGACGAGGAGCACGGTGCCCGCGAGGATCCAGCGCAGCGCGCGGCGGCCCCGCCAGCCGTATCGCCACCGGCCGACGACGAGCGCGCCGAACACCGCCCAGGACGCGACCGCGAACACGTTCTTGTGGGTGAACTGGAACGCGCGGCCGAACAGCTGCTCGGAGAACAGCACGCCGCTCGCGAGCGCGAGCGACAGCAGCACGAAGCCCGCGAGGATCAGCCGGAACAGCGCGCGCTCGAGCGTGAGCAGCGGCGGCGCGGCCGAGCCCTCGGCGAGCCCGCGGTGCAGCCGGCTCTCGAGGCCGGTCATCACGAGGGCCTGCGCGGCGGCGACGACGAAGAACGCGTACGCGAGGAGCGCGACCGCGATGTGGGCGGCGGCCCAGGGCGCGCCCGCGTAGGGGAAGCGGTGCGGCGACGCGAACGCCGCGGGCAGCAGCGCCGCCAGCGCCGCGACCGGCAGCACGACGGCGCCCACGCCCGGCAGCGACGCGAGCGCGCCGGTCGCCCACGCGACGAGCACCGTCAGGCCGGCGACGAGCGAGAGCGCGTGGGGGAGCGAGAGGTCGAGGCCGTCGGGGGTGGCGACGCCGGTGATCGCCGCGAGCGCGTGGGCGGCGAGCGCCGCCGGCGGCAGGGCGCGCCGCAGGAAGACCGCCGCGCCGGAGCCCGGCCACAGCGCCCAGGCGGCAACCGCGTACAGCGCGAAGGCGGCGACGTGCAGTAGAATCATCGGTCCGCCAGAGTGTAGCGCACGCGGCGCGCGCGCGCCGACCCCCGATGCTCGAGAACCTCACGCAGCGCCTGTCGCGCGTCGTCAAGACGCTGCGCGGGGAGGCGCGCCTCACCGAAGCCAACATCGCCGACGCGCTGCGCGAGGTGCGCCTCGCGCTGCTCGAGGCCGACGTCGCGCTGCCGGTCGTCAAGGACTTCGTCGCGCGGGTGCGCGAGAAGGCGGTCGGCGAGGAGGTGACCGGGTCGCTGACGCCGGGCCAGGCGCTCGTCGGCGTCGTGCACCGCGAGCTCACCGGGCTCATGGGCGCGGCCGCCGCGCCGCTCGACCTCGCTACGCGGCCGCCCGCGGTGATCCTGCTCGCCGGCCTGCAGGGCGCGGGCAAGACGACCACCGCGGCGAAGCTCGCGCTCGTGCTGCGCGAGCAGAAGAAGAAGGTGCTCGTGACCTCGGCGGACGTCTACCGCCCCGCGGCGATCGCGCAGCTCGCGACGCTCGCGGCGCAGGTCGGCGTCGACGCGTTCCCGTCGACCGGGGCCGACCGGCCGGTGGAGATCGCGACGCGCGCCGTCGACTGGGCGCGGACGCACTACCACGACGTCCTGATCGTCGACACCGCGGGCCGGCTCGCCGTGGACGAGGCGATGATGAAGGAGATCGCCGCGATCTCGGCGGCGGTCTCGCCGGTCGAGACGCTGTTCGTCGTCGACGCGATGACCGGCCAGGACGCGGTGAACACGGCGAAGGCGTTCCGCGACGCGCTGCCGCTCACCGGCGTCGTGCTGACCAAGCTCGACGGCGACGCGCGCGGCGGCGCCGCGCTGTCGGTGCGCGCGGTCACCGGCGCGCCGATCAAGTTCGCCGGCGTCTCCGAGAAGATCGACGGGCTCGAGGTGTTCCATCCCGAGCGGATGGCCTCGCGCATCCTCGGCATGGGCGACGTGCTCTCGCTCGTCGAGCAGGCGCAGAAGAGCGTCGACGCCGACGAGGCGCGCAGGCTCGCGAAGAAGGTCAAGAGCGGCAAGGGCTTCGACCTCGAGGACTACCGGCAGCAGATCGGGCAGATGCGCAAGATGGGCGGGATCGCCGGGCTCGTCGACAAGCTGCCCGCCGAGCTCAAGGCGGCCGCCGCGAGCGCGCAGGTCGACGAGAAGCGGATCGGCCGCCTCGAGGGGATCATCAACTCGATGACGCCCGCCGAGCGCGCGAAGCCCGAGCTCATCAAGGCCTCGCGCAAGCGGCGCATCGCCGCCGGCGCGGGCGTCCCGGTGCAGGAAGTGAACCAGCTGCTCGCGCAGTTCGAGCAGGCGCAGAAGATGATGAAGATGGTCGCGAAGGGCGGCCTCGCGAAAATGATGCGCGGGATGCGCGGGATGATGCCCGGGCGTTAGGGCCCGCGATGGCGATCGCCCCTGCGTGGCGGGCTTCGGCCCGACGGGATTCGAGCGATCGGAGGCGAAAGGCGTCGGACTGAAGTCCGACCCACGCGGATCCTGCGATCGCCCCCTGTGGGTCGGGCTTCAGCCCGACGGGATTCGAGCGATCGGAGGCGAAAGGCGTCGGACTGAAGTCCGACCCACGCTGATGCCCGGGCGTTAGGGCCCGCGATGGCGATCGCCCCTGCGTGGCGGGCTTCGGCCCGACGGGATTCGAGCGATCGGAGGCGAAAGGCGTCGGACTGAAGTCCGGCCCACGCTGATGCCCGGGCGTC
>WBZU01000717.1_pt1 | contig 27125 bp, 24 predicted proteins | sample 5204311 | NCBI WGS metagenome assembly WBZU01 (sample SAMN12344359, study PRJNA552823) | activated sludge metagenome | biome: Activated sludge suspended growth; feature: Nitrification reactor; material: Wastewater; isolation source: activated sludge from nitrification reactor of wastewater...
CCTCCTCCCGCAGCACCTCCGCGTCGCCCGGCGCACGACGACGATGCAACCCGGGCCATCGATTTGGACAAACTCGAAGCAAAACGCGGCGCGGTGACGCCGTTTGCTTCGAGCCCGTCCGGTGTCAGTGGTTTTGACAAACCCGAGGGGAAAAAATTCGAGCCGCGGTCATTCGGTGATGATGAATCGACACGCGCCATCGACATCGAGCAGCTCGCCGCCAAACGTGCGGCGGTGACGCCGTTTGCCGCAGGCGACAGCGTCAAACCTGCGCCCGTTGCCGCCCCGATTCCCGGCGCGCCGTGGGCCGGTCCCGTGGCGCCGAAAAAGCCCGCCGCCGCGTTCAACATCGAAGATCCACAAACGCACACCGTCGATGACGCCACACTGGACGCTCTTTCCGCGGCCTACACTGCGACAAACGTGGCCGGCGCGACGAGCACTCCCGCACCGCCACGTGTGGAACCGGGGCCGCCGCTCAAGCCCCCGTCGCTCGGCGAGTTGCTTGGACACCCGGATGCTCCGGCTCGTGTCGAACCTCCGCCGATGGTCGTGCCGGCCCTCGTTCCGCCTGCGGCCGTGCCGCTTCCGGCCGAAGTTGCGATCGCCGCGAAAGACCCCGGGCCCGCAGCGGTCGTCGAGCCTGCCGTGCCGATCGTTTCTCCGGAAGAACCTCGCGATGTTCGACCCGTCTCGGCGCCGGACGCGCAGGTTGCCGTGTCCGCGACGGAAGAAACGGGCATTCGAGCAACGGTCATCGAACGTTTGCGTTCCGGTGTCCCCGCACCGCTGCATGATCTCGTGGTGGTCGGCGCGGACCTGAGCGGTCTCGACATGCACGGTGCGAATTTGTCCGGGCATGATCTGACCCGGGTGAAGTTTACCAAGACAAACCTACGTGGGGCTCGTCTTGGAAGCGCGCGGTTGATCGATGCGGATCTCGAAGGTGCGGATCTGGAGAACGCCGACCTCAGTGGGGCCGACTTGACCCGTGCAATAGTGACAAACGCCCGTTTGGCGGGTGCGAACCTCGACAACACGTGTTTTGCGACGGCCCAGGGCAGTGGAGCGATTTTCGATGGCGCCAAAGGACGCGCGCCTTCGTTTGCCCGTGGCCAATGGCCGAACGCGTCGTTTCGAAGTCTCGATGCGTTGGGAGCCGATTTCTCGGGCGCTCTGCTCGATGAGGCGATCTTCGAACGCGCGGTGTTGCCGGATATCAAGCTGAACGATGCGCGAGGCAAGGGGGCGAAATTCGACGGCGCTCGCCTTGATCAAGCGCACGCCGACGGGGCGGCGCTTGCCGGAACGTCGTTTCGAAACCTCGAGGCCAAGGCGTCCGTCTGGGAAAACGCGACGCTCGATCAATGCGTGTTCGAGGAAGCGAGCTTGGAGAATGCCGTGTTTGTCCGGGCGACTTGTCGCGAGGCGAAGTTTGGAAAGGCGAACCTGCGGGCCGCGAACTTCGGTCGAGTTCAAGGCGATGCCGCGCATTTTGGTGGAGCGAATCTGGACGGAGTCGACTTTCGCCAAGCCAAGTTCGTCGAAGCAAACTTCGAAGATGCCAACATGCCGAACGTACTCGCGCCGCGTGCCGACTTCTCGCGCAGCAAGATGAGTCGCGCCGTCCTCACGAATGGAAGTCTCCGCGCCGCCCAACTCGCCGGTGCCAATCTCGCGCATGCCAATCTCGATGGTGCCGATCTGCGCGATGCCGATCTTCGACGCAGTGTGTTGTTCAAAGCGTCGCGTACGGGTGCCAAGTTGAGCGGAGCGAACACCAAGGACGCCGTCGAGAACGAACCGACCGAGTGACGTGTTTGCGCTGTATTCGTGGTGCAAATGCAGCTTTGTCCGCGCAGATGGTCACCAGGCCCGGATTGTCATCGCTTCGCTCGCTGTCGTTCTTGTACGTCCGTATTCCCAAGTCGGGCTCGAGTGGCGCTAAGATTGCGCCACGTCCGCGACATGACTCGTGCCACTTCGTCGGAGCATCTGAACTTTGCGCATTCGTCGCCGCCTCATGCACGCGACCGACAATGCGCGACGTGCATTTCCGGATGGAGTAGCGGCGCATGAGTGATGCGAGCGACGAGGTCCTTCCCGCGGCTGCATGTCGCGACGAGAAGACGCTGCGTGACTTCATTCAAACGCAGATCAGTCCGAACGCGTGGCCGATCCTGTCGCCGGTTCTTCGGCGCTCGATTTTGATCGAAGGCATCGATCTTGGTGCTGCGCGACGTTTCACGATGAGCGCCGATGCGATGGAGCGTCTTGCTCGCGTGTTCTACGCCCGCATGCAACGCATCGAACGCGCGCTCGGATTCGACAACGCCTTTCATCGCGCGCTGCACAACCACGAAGTTCTGCTGCGCATGTTGCTGCTCGAGTGGCCCGGACCGGCGTTGCCTCCCGAGCACATTCGACGTGCGGCGCTCGAGGTGTATCCAACGATCGATGGCGTCGTGAGTGCGTTGAAGCAATCGCTGGCCGCGTTGCTGGAAACCGGCGTTTCGTCAGCCGTTCTCGCGCGCGACATTCTCGCCGCCGCCGGGCACGACTACGGACATTCCGGTGGCACCGATCGCCTCGATTCCACGGGTTTGCCCGCTCCGTTCACGCACGAAGAAATGGCGGAGAAACACGTTGCGGCCATCGGTCTCGAATTCGGTATGCCCGTCGCGCTCGTGCTCGAAAGCATGGCCGGCATTCGCGCCACGACGTTTCACGCTCGACCGGGGCGTGACCGCATCCAAGCGGCGACCGACTTCGAACGGAAACTGACGCTGGCCGACATCATGGGCTGCGCACTGCCGCCTCATCTCTGGCTCACTCACGTCGGGGCTCCGGTTTTGCTTGAAAAACTCCCGGTGTGGCGACGACGTTTGGTTCAGATTCCCGCGGAAATTCTGGCGATCGACGAACGGTTGGGCATGACGAACCAGTCGCCGACGACGCGCGAAAGCCTCCAAGCCGAGCGCGAGCTTCTCGTGGCTGAAGATGCCCGCATCATCAAACACCTCGACGAGTGGTTTCGAAGCGAACGAGGCTTCTTCGTCTTCATCGACTCGGCACGTCTGTCGACGGTTCCGCGAGCTCGCGACCTGTGGGGCGACAGCTTGCAGGAGAAAATTCTCCTCATGGACCGCGTCATCGCTCGACGTGATTTGCTCGAACCGCTGGTGACCCAAGGCTTCGCGTTGCTCGAACACTACGCGACGGCGCTGGCCAACGTGGACGATCTGCGCAGCTTCATCGCTCGGCCCGACGTGGATCGGCGTCTCGGCACGCTGCTCGAACTGTTCCTTCCGGAAAAACTCGACGTCAAAGCAAGCTGATCTTCCACGGTGTCGGACCGTGGTCGTACGACAACGCCACGATGCGCGCACGATACGCATCTTGCTTCGTCTTCTCGTCGGCAAACGCGGTCGTGATGACGCCGGCCCCCGCGGGTTGACCAAAGGCTTGATCCAGCGCCGCGACGCGATCGCCGCTCACGATGAGATCATCGACGTACACGATGACTTCACTCGGCAAAGGACGTCCGATGTTCACGAGGTTCGCGGCGATTTCGTGCGCCGGGTCTTCTTCGTAGCTGAAACGAGGTCGCGTGGGTTCTTTGTGGACAAAGCATTGTCGTACCTTGCCAAACCCAAGCCGCTCGAGCTCCGTGGCGAGCTCTCGAGCGGGCCAACGATCGGTCATGCGATTTTGCCGCATGATGTTGGGCGCGGGCACGGGCACCAACGCGATGTTCGGACGTGTGATTCCGAGCGCGGAACGCACATCGCGACCATGCATCGAAAGGATGTCGGCGACGTACGTGTACGCATGCCCCGGCGTTTCGAGGCGCTGGATCTGATTGCTCGGATGCAAAGGATGCTGAATCGAGCTCGGAATAGGCTCCTTGCGTTGGTTTGTCACGAGGTACACGAGCCCGCGCATGGGATTCGCGTTCAGCCCGGCCTGAGGCGAACCCAGCTTGTAATACGAGCCGATCGAATACCCCTGGACGATCCTCACGCAGCGATCTCCACGAGCTTGGCCCTCCGTTCACGCTTCGAGCGGACGCAGGCAGAATCGTGGCGCAACGCAGCGCGCAGCACGCACCCATCGAGAGCGTTCAACGACACGCCCTGGCCAATCAACATCGACGCGACGTTAGCGCGTACGCATGGATGTTCGCCACCTTCTTGACACAATCGGTCGAACCGCGAGCCGCGCATTGCACCGGGACAATGGTCATGACCGCCGTTAAGCGGGTGCATGTCGCGCATGATATAGGATTTCATTACGAGGCGTATTTTCGTGAGTCGTCGCTCTTCTCGTTCGAGTGGGTCTTCCCGCAAGTGGTTGGCGTTCGTCGCAACGCTGCTCGGTATTCCGGGCGTCTTGGTCGCTGCTTGTCGAGGCGACCGAATCCTCGATGACATCATCACCCCGCCACGAACCGAGACGACTGGAAAGACGAACCCCCGTTCGACCCCGACGCAAGAACCGCGCTCGGATGGTCCGGTAAAACCCCCCAAAAACGTCCCGGCAGATGCCAGCATCCATCTCGCCATGGGCGTGCCGACCGACGACACCCCCGACGACGAATACCTGATGCGCAAGCCGCAGTACGCCCTCTCGTACAACGGCAAACGCAACGGCGCGAACTGGGTGAGCTGGGAATTGAACGAGAGCTGGTTTGGCTCGGCACCTCGTCTCAAGGGCAAGTTCCTCGAAGACCGCGAGCTGCCCTCCGAGTTCCGACGCGTGAGTCACGACGACTACACCAACTCCGGCTACGACCGTGGGCACATGGTGCGTTCGGAAGAACGAACGCGCAGCCCCGAGGACAATCGCACGACGTTCTTGATGACAAACATCTTGCCGCAATACCACGACCTCAACGCCGGCCCTTGGTTGCGCCTCGAAGAACATTGTCAAAAGCTCGCGACGCGCGAAGGTCGTGAGCTGTTCGTCATGGCCGGCGGGGTGTTCCCCCCGGGTAAACGCGTCGCCGACACGATCGGCAAGGACGTGGCCGTTCCCAAGCATTTCTTCAAGATCGTCGTGGTTCTTCAGCCCGGACAAACTGCCAGAGACGTGCAGTCATCGACCCAAGTCATCGCCGTGATCATGCCCAACGAAACCGGGATCATCGATGAAGGCTGGGAGAAGTATCGAACCAGCGTCGACGAGATCGAAAAACGTACCGGCTACGAGTTTCTCTCGGCCGTACCCACGTCCGTGCAGAACGCCATCGAAGCGCGTTCGAGCGATTGACTCAGGTCTCGACGACGTTTGTCCGGACACCCATCCACCGGCCCGATGCGTGGCGACCCAGGACGAACAGCTCCATGTCCACGTTCCCCAGGCGATAGATGCGGAGGTCTTCGAGGTTGTCTTCGAGCAGGCTCCTCAAGGTCTGAAAGCGCTTCGCCGTCGCTTGGTCGTCGTCGGATGCTTCCTCGAACACCTGCGTCAAACCTTCGAAGAAGGCGTCGAGCGTCGGGTCATCGACGTGCGTATCGGGCCCGAGTTTTCGCAGCGTGAGCAACGCTTCGGCGCTGGGCTCTGCTTCCCCGAAATCGAACGGCTCGATCGGGAAGTCCGACTCACTTGGATAAAGCAGTCCTCGCGTGGCGTCTTCAAGCGATTGCAACAGTGTCGTCGCGTCGGCGGTCATCATCGGGCTCCAAACGGTGCGTGTGGGCGGATCATCGAGTGACCTGAAAAAACCTTCAAATCTTTTTTCCAGGCCACTCGTCCATGGCGGGTCATGCATTGGCCCTTCCGCGCTTTTGCGCTCACGAGTCTCGCTTGCGGCATCCTCTTCTCTCCGGATGCCGGCGCCACAACCCAGCCGGCTGCGCCGACAACAATGACCACGGCTCGAGCGCAATGGCCTCGCGGAAGCACCGTTGCCCTCGATCGCGACAACCTCGTCGCGTATGTCGCCGATAGCGACAACCAGGCGCTGCACCGCGTCGACCTCGTCACCGGATCCGTCGTCACCACATCGCTCGGATGCGTTCCCGGCGATGTCCTTCTTCTCTCCTCCGATCGACTTGCCGTCGCCATGCGTGGTTGCAACGAAGTGCGCATCGTCGACATCGATGCCGCGGGCGAAGCCACGACGGCAGCTCGGGTGGACGTTCCCGCCGAACCTTGGAGCTTGGCCCTCGGCGCCAACGATGCCCTGTTTGTCACGTCCGCTTATGGTCGAGCGCTGACGGCCCTCGACGCCGAATCCCTCGCACCTCGTTATTCCATCCCTTTGGCGCGTGAACCTCGCGGGATCGCCGTGACTCCGGATGGCCGGCGAGCGTTTGTCACGCATGCCGTCGGCGACGCCGTCTCCGTCGTGGATCTCGACGGCGGTTCGTCCGGGGAAGCTCCTCGAGTTCGTGGAGTGCGCATGCTCGGCGGCAAGTATCGAAATCGCGTCGACGAATTGGTTGGAGCAAAAACGATTCATCCGACGTCGTCGCTTGCGTATGCGCCTGTGCTCAATGAATCGGGTACGCGGCTTTTCGTGGCGCACCTCATCGTGCAAAACGGCGAAAGCACCAAGCAGTTCATCGCTTCCGGGTATGGCGGCGTGTCGATCGAAAGCGATACGTCCGCGCCTTCCGTCGCCGTGATCGACGTTGCTCGTGAACGTCCTCTTGGCGCGGTCGAAGGCGACGTTCCGCACGACTTCATCAACATCTCCGCCCAAGCTTTCGTGGGTTCCGCCGTTCCGCCCGTAGGTTCTCCCGCACGGCAAGCTCGCGCGACGGCGACGTTGGGCAACACGCTGCTCGTCGCGTCTCGAGGCACCGGCGAACTTGTCGAGCTCGATGCGCAATCACTCGATCCCGCGCTTGCACCACAGCGCGTGTTTCGCGTGGGCGAAGGCCCTTCGGGCATCGATGTCGATGCTCGGACAAACATCGCCGTCGTGTGGAATCAACACTCGCATGATCTGTCCGTCGTCAGTCTTGGTTCGGGCGATGTCGATACGATCCCCGTCGGTTCGGATCCCGTCCGCGCGGACATCGCGCGAGGTCGCGAGTTGTTTCATGCCGAAACGGATCGCCGCATCTCCCGCGACGGGCGAGCCTGCGCAAGTTGCCATCCGGAAGGTCGCGACGACGGCGTCGTGTGGCGGCTGGGAGATGGTCCTCGACAAACCTTGACGCTCGCCGGTCACGTCGAACAGGGACCTTACGGTTGGCACGGCGTGCACAAGACGCTCGAAGACAACATTCGTGAAACCATCGTGCGCCTTGGCGGTTCGGGTTTGCCCGATTCCGATCTTGCGTCGCTGGCCACGTACCTGCGCGAAGGTCTCTTCGTTCCACAACGACCAACCCCGCCTGTCGCGGCGGAAACGCTCGTCGCGCGAGGGCGCGACCTGTATATGTCGGACAAACTCGGCTGCAACACCTGCCATGACTTGAACCGCGGCACGAGCGATCGCCAAGTTCACGACGTTGGATCCAAGGCCAAAGACGAGTCACGCGCTGCCTTCCGAACGCCGCCCCTCGGCATGCTCGAAGCTACGGCGCCGTACTTTCACGACGGCCGATACGCAACCCTCGAAGCCCTGCTCGACGACAACCTCGATCGCATGGGACAAACCAGTCACTTGGCTGCGGACGATCGCGCCGCGCTTCTCGCCTTCCTGAGGACGCTGTGAAACTCGCCTACGTTTTCGCGTTTACCACGCTGTTTCTCAATCCCTCGGTAGAGGACAAACCCAAGGCGTCCGAGCCTGCGCCCGAGCAGATTGCCCCCGCAGCGCCGGCGCCCGAAGTCGTGCCGATTGGAGCGTTGGTCGAAACGCCCGTCGAAACTCCGCCGGCGGCGATTGTCGTTCCCGAACTACCCTCCGACATGCGCGTCGTCGTGAATGCCAAGGGCGGCGTGAAGCAGTTGACCGTCGTTCATCAGGGGCACCTGGTATCTCTGCGCAGCGGCGAAACGTCGGTGCTTGGTGACAACTCCGCCACGGTTCCTCTGAAAGGCGATGCGGCTATCTCGTGGGAAAGTTCGGATCGTAAAACCTTCGAGATGTTGCGTGGGGTCGTGGATTGGGACAAGGGGCAGGGGACAAACCCCAAGCCCGAGCTTCGCGCGACCGCGCAGGTCTCTCCCTCGCGGGCGATTTCCTCGACGCGGCACGATTGCCGAGCTTATGAAGGACAAGGCGATGTGGTGACCGTGCTTTGTCGCATTGATTCTTTGGCCGTAGGTGCGGCCCGAACGTTGAGCACGAAACCACAACAAGGCATCACGATGGCCGAAGTCGGCGAACGTCGATATTTCCGTATGGACCTCGACCCGACCCAAAACGAAGTCGATGCCGTGGTGATCGGATACTCCGATGGCGCCCGTGGACACGTCATTCGCGCGGAAATCAGCAAATTGCCCGGAGAAACCAAAGCCGCATTTTCGTTTCTAGCCGCCAACCGCGCCCAGCCGATTCGCATCATTCGGCGATTTCATCATCGGCCGCCGCGTGATTTCGACATGTTCTTGTGAGCCCCGGCTCGTGACGTCGACGCGGTCCGTTTCAGGAGCGGAAACAGTCTCGTTCGGCTCGAGCCAAACCCCAGGCAGGTTTGTTGATTTACCGCGACAACCAACCGGCCGTAATCGGCTCAGTCGAGGCGCCGAGATGATCCATACCATGCGTTTGTCCTCGGATACTCGACGAACCGACGATGGTCAAGAAAAACCTACGCTTGGCGAAACAAACCTCGAGGTTCGTCCCTACTGATATCCCGCCGCCTGCAACGTGAACATCTTCGCGTATTTGCCGCCCTGCGCGATGAGCGCATCGTGCGAACCTTCTTCAATCACGCATCCGCCATCGAGCACCAGAATGCGATCGGCCATGCGGACCGTGGGAAAACGATGCGACACGAGGAACGTCGTGCGGCCTTTGGCTAATTGTCGAAACCGCTCGAACACCGCGTGCTCCGCTTCCGCATCCAATGCCGCCGTGGGTTCGTCCAGGACGAGCACCGAAGCTTCTTCACGCATGAATGCGCGCGACAACGCGATCTTCTGCCATTGCCCGCCGGAAAGCTCCGTTCCGTCTTTGAACCATTTTCCCAATTGCGTATCGAATCCCAGCGACAACGTTTCGACCACTTCCGTGGCTCCACCTCGATCACCGGCTCTTTTCAGGCGTTCATCATCCGTCAAATGTTCGGTACTGCCAAACCCGATGTTTTCGCGCACCGTCATTTGATACCGATTGAAATCTTGAAACACGACGCCGATCTGCCGGCGGAGCTCATTCGGATCCCAATCGCGTATATCCTTGCCGAAGAGCGTGATTCGACCTTCGTTCGGCGTGTACAGGCCCGTCAGGAGCTTGATCAACGTGGTTTTTCCGGCGCCGTTGTGCCCCACGAGCGCAATGCTTTCGCCTCGGGCAACCGATAGATTCAGTTTTTCCACGGCCCATTTCGTTTGTCCCGGATACCGAAAACTCACGCCCTCGAATCGAATGCCGTCGTCGGACGACGCCGAAGTCGAAGCGGTTTGTCCCGATGCGGCCCGATCCTGCGTCGTGGGAATCGCCAAAAATGTAAACAAATTCGACATGTACAGGTTGTGCTCGTACATGCCGCCCAGCGAAGAGAGAATCGATTGAAATGCCTGCTGCCCCTGGCGAAACGAAACGCCGTAGAGCACCAAATCACCCAATGAAATTCGACCTTGCGCCGCGACGACCGCCATCCACGCATAACATCCGTAAAATGCCCCCGTACCGAGGAGCGACAAGAGCCATCCAATCAAGGCTCGCTTCATCGCCAAACCGCGGTCTTCTTCGTAAAACTTCTCCCCGAGCGTCCGATATCGATCGAGCAAAAGCGGTCCGAGACCAAAAAGTTTGACCTCTTTGACGTGACCGTCATTGGCCAAGACGTACTCGAGATACGTCAATTTTCGCGTATCCGGCGAACGCCAATTGCGCAATCGAAACGCTAAATTCCCGAATTGAACCTCCGCAATGGCGCTTGGAAACGACGCCAAGGCCAGCGCCAACACAGCCCAACCATTCCAACGCAACAGCAACGCGCCATAACCGACCAAAGTGACGAGCGATCGCGTCATTCCCAGCGTTTCCATCACCATCGCCAATGGCCGCGATGATGCTTCACGCCGCGCACGCGTGAGCTGGTCATACACGTTCGGATCTTCGAAATGCGCCAAGTCGAGCGTCAACGTTTTTTCGAGGATCGTCGTGTTGATGTCGAGCGCCATCCGCGCGCCCATCAGCGTACGCAACAGCCCCAATCCTCGATCGACCAGCGCGAGCGCCGTCACGAGCCCCAGTTCGACCAACACCCACCGCAAGGTTTGGTCCGGCGAACCTTTCGCCACCGCGTCCACGAGCGCTTTGCCCACGTACGCAATCGCCAAAGGCAGCACCGCCGCGATGAGCGTCAGGACAAACAGCGCGACGGTTTTTCCTTTTGCGGACGCGACCAGCAGTCCGAATGCGCGCGGGACAAACTCGAAGCTCCCGCGTACACGAGCGCGTATCGACGTAGGTTCACGTCGCGTCACACGCGAAGGCGCGTGCATCGGTGGCAACGAAGTCATGAACGCCCGTCGAGCTGCGTCACTTCTTGTCCGGCTCCGCTACGGCCTTGCCCGGAACGGCGACGGCTCCCTTGTTTGTCTCTGCGGAACCCTTGTCGCCATCCTTCTTCGCCGGACGTTCGGCCAGTTCTTTGGCCCGACCTTTCACGAACGGATCGGCATCGTCCTTCAGTTTGTCCAGGAACTTCTTCGCGTCCGGATCATTGTCCGCCACGAATTCCAGCGCGCGGCCGCGAACCATGCCGTTGTTCGACGTGTTCTCCGCGATCATCCGCGCCACCTTCAGCGTCCGCTTTTTCTGCGCGTCGGACACTTTCGGCTGCCGATGCAAGTACGACATCGCCGAAGCCATTTGCGTCGACTTGATCGCGCCGGCTTTCGCCCGTTTTTCGATGTTGTCGAGCAGCGCATCCCATTCGGACATGCATCCGCCGTTTTGCGGGTAAAACGCACAAAGATACGCGGCTTCTCCGGCGACGTCTTCCGCCGGATCGTCCATGAATCCCAGCCACATCTTGCATGTGTCCGCCGACTTGTTCGGAGGTGTGCCCGTCCAAAACGCCGAGATCGCCGCTTTGCGCACCACGAGGTCCTTGTCGTTCATCGCGATGTCTTTGACGAAATCGTACAACGCTTCGCCGTTCGAAAAGAGCATCCGCGCCAGGAGACTCGTCCGCATCTGCTGCACTTCGTGGGACTTGGCCATCGTCTTGATGCGTTCGCCAAGCCCCGTCTCCGCGTGCTTGATGCCGCCGACGACGCCTCCCAATTCCTGCGCCACCGCCTTGGTTTTCTCGCCTTCGGCGGCTTTGACGATGCGCTCGGCCAGGAGTTTGTCCGTGCGAAACGCCTTGCCCCGTTGCGTGAGCGCCCGCGCCCCGAGCCACCGAACCTGCTCGTTCGCATCCTCGAGAAAGTTCACGAGCGTGCCGTCGCCTTTGCCGTCACGGATCGCTTCACTTTCGATGAGCGCCTTCAATTCCGGGCACTTCGCATCGAGTCCGAACGCCGCCCACTTGCAACCCAGCGCTTTCTTCGCCAAGTCCACGACGGCCGGGTCGTTTGTCGACGCCTCGATACCCTTCGCCTCCGCTTTCATCTCGGGCGCTGCCGATGCCGACGCCGCAGGTGCCGGTTGTTCCGACGAACTCTTGCTACAACCGAACGAAACAATCGTTGCTGCTCCAACGATCACCAGCGCACGGACGACACCAAGCGAGGACTGGGCGGAATGGCTCATGGCTCATCCCCATACTCCCAGAACGGCTCACGGCCAAGCGCCTCCGGCGATGTCCGTCACGGGTACGTGACACGTCAGGCAGCTTCGACGCGTTCAGTTGTTTGTTCAGTGGTCTCAGCGGCTCGAGCAGGTCGTTGAATCGGTCCGAGGTTGGCGGTCATCATGGCGCGACCCATGACGAATCCTTGGAGTGACAAACGCATCCGCAAGGCGTCGACGAGGCCTTGTTGATGAAGAGCCGTCACGGTTTTGCGCACATCCGCCTTACGAACCTCGATTTCTCGGGACAAAGTTTCGAGGTCCATGTTGCGACCTTCGGTCTGAGCCAAGGCCAACGCGCGGAGAACGTATGGAGCAATGTGTTGCGGTGTCATCATGAGGGGACCCTACACCAGTCACTGAACGAGTGCATAGTTTTTGGATCATTTTGTTCAGCGTCATGTTCAGGCATCTGTTCAGCGATCTTGTTCAGGTTGAAAGGACGCACGGGGCGCTTGTGTTCCATCCGCAAAACATGATGCGTTCGCATCGTGGACCTGGCCTCGCGTATCGAAAAAGTCATCCAGTACCCGCTCGTCACGTTGTCCGGCACCCCCGTGACCCTCGCGGCGATCCTCATCGCATTCCTCATCTTTTTTGCGTTTCGTTCCGCGGCGCAAATCATCGGCTTTGCGATCCGCGCGGGCCTCAAACGTCACGGACAACCGGACGGAGTCGCCGCGGCGATCGCTCAAATCACGCGCTACGTCCTTGTGTTCTTGGGCCTCGCCATCGCGCTGAACACCATCGGCGTGAACGTCAATGCGCTCATCGCCGGTTCGGCAGGGCTCCTCGTCGGCATCGGGTTGGGCCTGCAAAACGTCACGTCGAACTTCGTTTCCGGGATCATCGTGCTCCTCGAACGCCCGGTGAAAAAAGGCGACGAGATTCAAATCGGCGAGGTGAGCGGGACCGTCGTCGAGATCGGTCTGCGCGCCACTCGCATCCTCACCCGCGATGAAGTGACGTTGCTCATTCCAAACATGGAGCTCATCTCGGGACGCGTCATCAATCAGTCCGTCCCCAGTCCGCGCTTGCGTATGCATGTAAAGGTGGGTGTCGCGTACGACAGCGACGTCGATCTCGTTTGTGAAACGTTGATCGATGTCGCGAATGCGCATCCCAAGGTGCTCGAAGATCCGCATCCCTTGGTGCGTCTCGAAAAGTTCGGCGACTCGAGCCTCGATTTTGCGCTTCTGTGTTGGGTGCCCGAAGCCCCGCTCGATGAAGAAGTCGCGTCGGATTTGCGTTTCGCGATCCTCGCCGCATTCCGCGAAAAAGGGATCTCGATCCCGTTTCCTCAACGCGACGTGCGAGTTGTCTCGGACAAACCCACGTCGTCCGAGCCTGCAAAATCGACCAAACCGAGTTCGTCCAAATCAAAATGAAGCGGCGCAGCCCTCGGGGGAGCGAGCCCTTACGCTCCGCCGAGGGCCATGCCGTTTCAACCTGTGCATGGCGCTGTCCAACATTAAGCAAAGACCAAGCCAACGGGTTGAACCGCCGAACCTCAATAAAATCGTGGGCGTTGATGTTTTGACGGCCCGAGCAACGTTGCACGAATGAAACTCGTTACGGCAAACCATTTCGATCCCGCGATTTCAACGCGCGATTCTACTTGTTCAGAAATGGCAGCGTTCTGATCCGATTGAAGCTCTGCGTCGGATCGACGACTTTGACTTCTCCGAACTTTTGTAATTCGGAACCGATGCTGCTCGAATCGCCCGAGACGACGATGGTCCAATGGCCGGACCGCGCAAATTCGGCGAATGCTTTGCGAGCTTCGTCCGGGGTGGTTTTGAGGACCGCTTTTTCCAATTCCGCACTCATATCTTCGGAATTTCGGTACACCCAGGAATCGACGAGTTCCTCGACGGCATACCGGGGGTGTCCTCGGTCGATGGCGTGAATGCCGACGTAAAATCGCGACGCTCGTTCGACTTCTTCGGCGGAGGGGGATTCGGACGCTAATTTTTGCGCATGATCGAGCAGCGCTTGAAGAGCTTTGCCTGTCGATTCATTTTGCGTCTGTGCGTACAAGTAAAACACCGCCGGACCATTGGCGTATCCTTCGAGCGAGGAAAACGTCAGATAGGCCAATCCTTGTTTTTCCCGGACATCCGTCCACAAACGTCCGGAAAAAATTCCCCCGATGACTCCGCCCGCGACGACGAAAGGAGCATAAACCGCGTCGGTTTTTTTGGGTCCGAGCGTTCCAATCGCGACTTCACTCTGCGTGCCGCCTTTGCGCTCGACCAGCGTGATTTTTTGGCCTCCCGCGGGCATCGGATCGGTGAACGATACGCTCGGCGCTGCTTTTTTCGGAAGAGAGCCGAATCCTTTGGCGGCGAACGTGCGCAATTTCTGGGGATCCACGTCGCCGCCAGCCGCCACCAAGACATTGGGGCCGGTGAAATATTTACGGTGCCATTCTTTGCAATCCGCCGGTTTGATTTTGCGAATGTCCTCCGCGGTCGCGTCGTACGACGCATAAGGGTGATGCTCGGTGGGCAAATCGAAAAGGTCGCGATGCATCATCATCATCACGCCCCAACGCCCGTCACCTCGAGCATTTTCTTCCAATTCTTCCGCGAGCTGCTTTTGCACGCGCGCGACATCGGCATCTCCAAGACGCGGTTTGGTGATGATTTGCGATACCAATTCGAGCGCATCGCCCAGGCGCGAGCTGACGACGGACAAACCGACCATCGCATAATCGGAAGCCACGTCGACCGAGAGGCTCGCGCCCAAAGCTTCCAATTTGGCTTTGAATTGAGTGTCGTCGAGCGATCCGGTTCCCGACGCGGCCATTGCTTTCGTACATAACGCGGAAAGCCCGGTATGTTCGCCGTCCACGGACGAACCCGCCTGAATCGCGACGCGAAGTTGCACGGTGGGAATCGAGCGATTGCTGCGGCTGACGATTTTCATCCCATTCGACAATTCTGCCCAAGTCGCGGGAATCGTCGCCGCCGCCTTGGCCGGGAGTGAATCCGGCGGAGGTTCCTTCGGTGCCTTGGGTTTTTCGGGAGAAACCTCGGGCAATGGTTTTTCTTTGCCCGGGTTTGGCGGTTGCGCAATCAGCGTCGGGCCGACACAACCCAATCCAAACACGCCGGCCAAAGCAAAAATACGACCGAGGCGATTCATCGCGCACCTACCATGGCCGTCGCGGTCCTGTTTTTCTCGACCGGCCGCGTTTCGATCACCGACCGATGCCCCTTGTCCAAATACTTGGCCGCCGCATTTTTCACGTCGTCCGCGGTGACCGCTGCAATGCGATCGAAGGCCCGCGTGAGGATTTTTGCGTCGCCGAATCCCATCTCGTACCGGCCGAGTTCAATGGAACGATCGCGCGTCCACGCGAGGCGATTCGCAAGCGCCGTCTCGAGCCTGCGCCGCGCCCGAAGCATTTCTTCCGGCGTCGGCCCTTTCGTCGCCAATTCGTTCATCGCGCCGTCGACGAGTTTTTCCACGTCGGCAACCTGCGCATTCGTCGCGAGCCGAACCTCCATCAACAAAAGCCCGTTGCTGCGGAAGAAATTGTATTTGTCGATTTCAGCCGTCGCCGATGTGGCCAGCGCTTTTTCTCGCACCAAAAGAGCCGGCAGACGAGATCGTTCTCCATTTCCAAGAATCACGGCGGCATATTCGACGGCGTCGTATTCACGCGTGAGTGGTTTTGGTATGACGAACCCGTACGTCAACCCGGGGACGCCCGCGATTGGATCGTCGATGACTTCCCGCCGTTCGGCCTTCTGTTCATCGGGTTTCGGTTCGACGAATGGTTTGGCCTGGATACGCGGGATGTTATCGAAGTATTTGTGAATGAGCGTCATGGCCGCATCGGGATCGAAATCTCCGGACAAAGCGAGCACGGCGGTGTTCGGGCCATAATGCGCGGCATGAAATTCTTTGACCCACGACACTTGCGCCTTCGAAAGATCCTCGAATGCTCCCGGCGCCGGATGACCGTACGTGACACAATTGCCAAACGCCATTTCTTGAATATGCCAACGAGCTCGGCCGTACGGAGCATTGCTGACGCGCAGGCGATGTTCTTCTTCGATGATTTTTCGTTCGGCGGCAAACGAAGCTTCATTGACATCGAGAAAACGCATACGCTCGGCTTCGAGCCACAAACCGAGCGGCAATTCATTTTCCGGCAGCACTTCGTAATAATTCGTGTAATCGACTCCGGTGCTCGCGGACAAAAATCCTCCGCGACCGACGACCAATTGTTCGAGTTGCCCTTCGGCGAGGTTTTTCGTTTCTCCGAACATCAAGTGTTCGAACGTGTGGGCGAAACCTGTTTTTCCGGGCTCTTCGTCCCGCGAGCCGACTTCGTACGTCACGGTAATCGCGACCGACGGAGACGAACGATCGACGTTCATGACGACGCGCAAGCCATTGTCGAGCGTTGCGCGTTGAATCGCAATCGCGAGCGATTGAGCGGGTTCAGGTTTTACGGCGGAGGGTTTTACGTCGGCGGTGGATGACGCCGGCCACAATGCAGCGCCGGCGGAGAGGGCCGCGGCGAGCGTCAGCGGTGTGCGAAAACGCGACGATCGGAACATACGCGCGAGCGTAACACAATGCCCGGGAAAAACCCAGACGAGATGTCACGCCCGCACGATTTCATTCGAACCACTTGCCGTGGTCTTTGTCACACGCGGCCTTGGCCGTGTCTTTGGTGTATTTCGGGCCGTAGTAATTTCCGAGCATGCCCATGGTGAAACAGCTGCCGACGACCCCATCCGTGGTGCACTTGTCGGTGACTTCGGCTTTCATCATCTTGGCGAGCTCTTCGACCTTTTCCTTGGTCAATGTCGCCGCTTCTTCTTTGCTCTTGGCCGTGAGAACGATGCAAACCCCATCGTCCTTGGGATCTTTCAAATAGCCGACGATTTCTTTGCCGTCGATTCCTTTGAAGCCCCCACCGGCGGATTTCGGTGCTTCAGCCGGCTTCGCTTCGGCGGGCTTCGCTTCGGCGGGCTTTCCATCCGTCTTCGCTTCAGGTTTGGCCGCAGCACCTTGTCCTGCTGCCGCGCCGGTCGGCGCTTCCTCTTTGCTACAAGCCATCATTCCGAGCGCCAACACTGCCAACACCGCGATCTTCATGGAGAATCCTTTCCCGTGGACGAGATGTCCCGGCGAACGGGCGCATACTTAGTCGCCCTGCGTCGAGGGCGCAAGTTTCCTGTATTCGGTCAACCGAACTTTTTTCAGTCGAAGGTTTTGGGGGGCAAACGATTACGTAACCGGAAGGAAAGCGACGGAAGGGACGATTACAGGCATTTCATCGTGCCCGGATCGCACGTATTGCTGAGGCATTCTGCGTTCATCGTGCACGGTTCGTCAACGTTCTTGACGCAGACCTTTGCCGGGCTGCATTTTCCGCTGGCGCATCCGGTATTGCCTTGGCACGGCTGCCCCACTGCGGCGCCGCAGGTTCCTCCACCATTGCACGCTTTGTTGTCGGCGGCGGTGCACGACATACCCATGCCATACACAGGGTCTTCGCCATATTTGGGAATGAAATCGCAGGTGCCTTCGCTCCCGACGATGTTGCACGCGGAGCACGCGCCGTCGCATGCTTCCACGCAACATACCCCGTCGACACAGAACGTCGATTCGCAATCCCCGCCGACCACGCATGTCTTGGCATTGGCGCATTTGCCGCAATGAGCACCGCCGCAATCGACATCCGTTTCGTCGCCGTTTTTCATGCCGTCGTCGCACTTGGCGCAATCGTTCTGAAAACAATACCCGCCATTGCATTGCGCGTCTTCGACACACGCGACACACGTGCCTGCGCCGTCGCAGACCTTCGTCGATTGACAAACGATGCCGGATTTGGCCGGCATGCACGTGCTCAGCATCTCCGGAGTCGCCGTGCAATCGTAACATTCATCCATGATGCAAGTGGAGCACCCATCACCGGATGCGTTGTTTCCATCGTCGCAAGCTTCGTTCATATCGAGCTTGCCGTCACCGCAACTCGTCATCATCCCGCTCGAGCTGCCCCCTCCGGCGCCGCCCGATGATGTATCCGGCGGCGGTTCATCCGGGGTACAACCCATGAAATTCATCAATGCCGCGCCAAACAGCGCCAGCACAGTCATCGAAGCGCGAACCTTGTTCATGCGAAGCTCCTCATCTACTTTCTCACGCAATTGCGGCCGGCCGTTGCCACCATTTCAAAACTTGCCGTGCACCACGATTCCACCGGGGGTCACCACGACGCGGGCTTGCGTCGTCGACGCTTTCTTCGGTCCAAGCAAATCGGTGAATGTATAGACCGCCGTCGCCGCTCCCAGCAAACCGCCCACCGCCAACGTCGCCCACGAAGTATTTCCGAGCGCCGCACTCGTGCCTTGCGCATCGTTATAGTCCGACAAACAGCCGGCTTTCGCGCGCGTGCACTTGTTTTCTTCCCAGGTCGATTTGCTGCCGGAGTCGATGACGGCCGAACCGATTCCCGTCCCGATTCCGACCAATACGAGACCACCGGCCACTCCGAATCCCGCCAAAATGAGCGTCTTGTTTTTCGCGGGCGGCGGAGGCGGCGGCGGAGGCGGCGGCGGGGGAGGCGGCGCGGGCGCGGCAAGATTGATTTGCACCGTCTCTTCTTTGCCCGCCGCGGCATCAATGGGCTTCTTCGCCGTTTCCATTCCTTCTTTACGCACTTCGAGCGATCGCGCACCGGGATCGAGGAACACCGGCCCCGCCAGAGGCGTTGTTCCAACGGACGAACCGTCGACGAGCACCTCGGCCCCTTCGACATTCACCGCCAAGACAACCGATCCAATCTTCGTTTTGGCTTCGGAAAATAGTTTTTCCGCAGCTTGTTTGTCGTCGGCCTTCGCGCCTTCCGCTTTGCGCAAATAAAACGACAAATGCTCGGCCGCTTGCCGCGTTTTTCCGAGCTGCATTTCCGCTTTGGCCAATGCGAGCGCAATCTCGGGCGTCGGCGTCAATTTGAATGCCGCCTCGAATGCCTCTTTCGCCTTGTCGTGCTGACCGGCTTTTTGGGCCTTCGTTCCTTCATCGACCTTTTTTGCCGCTTCTTTGCTCGAATCCGCGGCGGGTTTGCCCGCGTCCGCAGGAGGCGTCGCAGGCGTCGCGGGCGTGCCCGGGGCCGCTGCATTCGCCGGCGTTGCCGGAGTCGCCGGCGTTGCTGCGGGCGCTCCCTTTGCCGTCGTTGCCGCTGCGGCCGGTTTGGCCGGGGCGGGCGTTGCCGGAGCCGCTGCCGCCGGTTTGGCCGCCGGGGCGGGCGTTGCCGGAGCCGCTGCCGCCGGTTTGGCCGCCGGGGCGGGCGTCGCCGGAGCCGCTGCGGCCGGTTTGGCCGGGACGGCAGGCGTTGCCGCTTTGGGCGTATCCGCATTGGCCGGTAATACCAGAAGGTTCGTCGCGATGATTGTCCCCGCGGCAACCCAGCGTATACCCACGCGTCCGCGCGCAGTCGAATTGCTTCCGTCCGATTGACCCAGTCGAGGCAAGGCGTGTCGTTTCATGCGCGGTCATTCAAACCCAGCCAATCGCAATACACAAGAAGAAAAATTCACGAATTGTCATTTCAAACCGCGCAGTGGATCGTTCCTCAAAACCCCCGTACTTTCTCGGCAAACTCCCCTCTGGATAACATCTCGGCGTGTTCGTTGTCGGTGGATCTTTCCGTGCCGACCATCCGCACAATGTCGACGATGGAACCCATTTTCCATGCTTGACAAAGGCCGCAAATCAGGTTTTCTGATGAACGCTCCATGCCTCGCCGCTTCCGCTCGACTTGGCTCTTTTTTGCGCTCGCCGCCATTGTGCTCGTGGGCGGAGTCGTCTTCGCATCGTCGGGTTCACGCGCCGGCACGCTGCCCATTTTGTCCGCGCCGCTCGCCCACGTGACGTTACCGGATATCGAGCCTCGATCGCCGGAGGCTTTGCCATCCGCAGCTACATCTCTGAAAGTATTGGGAAATCCGTCCCAGGATCCCCCGTCCGCCGAACGCGCCGACGCCCATTTCGACCGTTCATGGCGAGCTCCTTTGGCCGGCGGACTTCTTATGTTTCCCCCGTCCTTCGAATCCGCCGACGGTCAATACGATTTGATGTTGCATTTGAACGGAAACACCGATCTCGTCGAGCAAAGTTATGGATTTGCCGGTGTCAATGCCGTCATTGCGATTTTGAACCTCGGCGTCGGCTCGGGCGTCTACGAAACTCGATTCGAGGATCCCGCCGCATTGCGCCTCATTTTGTCCCGGGCTCAAACCGTCATGAAGGAGCGCGGCTTGAAAAATGCCCGCCTACGACGGATCGGCTTGTCTTCGTGGAGCTCGGGTTTCGGCGGCGTCTTCAAAATCCTGGGTCAAGACGAATTTTTTGATCGGGTCAACGCCGTCGTGCTCATTGATTCCATTCATTGCGGGTACAGTCCTTACACGAAGAAGCTGAAGCCCGAACAAATCGGCCCGATGCGCAAATATGCCGAAAAAGCCGTGCGCGGCGATGCGTTATTGACGATCGTGCATTCGGAGATCGCCACGTACGGATATCACAACGCCCACGAAACGACCGATTTTTTGCTCGATTGGGTCCACGTCAAACGACGATCCACCCGCACGATTCAGCCATTACCTGAAATCGAAGCCATGAAAAATGTCGTGCCCAACGCCTACATGCGCCCGCTCGAACCGTTGACCGAAGCCCATCAGGGCGAATTCCACGTTCGCGGGTATACGGGCACCGGGCCCATGACCCACATGCTCCACCTCATTCAATTCTCCACGACCGCATTGCCGGACCTCGTGAAGTATTGGTCCAAATCGCCGAAAAACGACGATTGATCAGCGCCGAAAAACCGCGGCGACCTGTCGTCAACCGAGCACGAGGTTCAGGACGTCCTCGAATGATTCGAAAAAGTGCGTCGGTTCGGTCGGGGCCAAGGTTTTTCGTGTCGAAGGACCCCATAACGCCGCGCCCGTGGCCACTTTGGCCCCGCGACCCGACCGCATGTCGTGCAAACTGTCACCGATGAAAATGGTTTCATCAGGTAAAACCCCGAGTTTTTCCAAGGCATGACAAACGGGCTCCGGATCCGGCTTGTGTTTTTTGACGTCCTCCGCGCACACGAGCACTTCGAAAACATCCGTCAAAGTAAGCGCCTCGAGGCCGATTTTCGTTCCATGACGCCCTTTGCTCGTCACGATGCCCAGACGAACCTTGGCCTCGGCGAGCGCTCGAACACACGCAATAGCCCCGGGAAATGCCGAAACCATGCGATCATGGTGGAGAAAGTTGAATTCGCGATAGGTCGCGATCATCGCGTCGATTTCTTCGGGGCTTTGACAATATTTCGCAAATTCGATCTTCAACGGCGTGCCCACGCCCGCCAAAAAGGCCTCGTCCGATTGCGCAGGCAAACCATGCGCGGCAAACGTGTAATGAAAACTGTCGAGGATCAAACGCGTCGAATCGAGCAACGTTCCGTCGAGATCAAAGAGCACCGTGGAGTATCTGGTCATTGCTTTCGGGCTCGTAGCATGTTCTGTTGCGTGAGCATACTGAATTTTTCCAGCCGACGTAGGATCCGAATTTCGGGGAACTTCTCGGTCTGCACGTGTGTCATGCAAGCTCGGTCCAAAATCCACTTCGAGGCCCCATGATTTCGTCCGCTCGCTTCGTCTCCGCTGCGTTTGTCTTGGCAACCATTGCTACGACATCGACCCTCATGGCGCAAGTCGCCCCGGCTCAATCGGCGCCTTTGCCGCTCAAAACCGTGCGTTTGTACGAGGCCGGTGTGGGGTATTTCGAAAGGTCCGGTCGCGTCGGCAAAGGAACCGGGCTCGGATTGCCCGTTCCCGTATCGCACCTCGATGATGCCCTGAAAACGCTCGTGGTGCTGGGTACGGACGGTAAAACCACCGTGGCGGGTATCGAATTCGCCAGCAGCATCAGCCCGGAATTGGCGCGAGCTTTGGCGGGTTTGCCCGAGGACGAAGCGAATATCAGCCATGCCGGCATGTTGCGCAGCCTCAAAGGCGGTGCGATCGAACTGCGCACGGCACGGGAAACGGTCCGCGGAAAACTCGTCGACGTTTTGGATCCCACGGAAAATGACCCCGGACCGTGCGTCCCCGTCGCCCCGCAGTTGAACCAAGCCAAACCTGATGGCTCGTCGCCCGTAGCGCCGTGTGTCATTCGTCGCGAAGCGACCATTTTGCTGCTCACGAATGACGCGGAAATTCGCAAGTTTTTCCTTTCTGAAATCGTCGGCGTCAAACCTACGGATCCTTCGCTCGCCGCGCGTCTTGGAGCGAGCGTTTCCGTGGCCGCGTCGCAAGGCGCCTCGACACGTCGTGATTTGCGGGTGCTCGCGGAGAGCACGGGCGATGTGACCATCGGTTATGTCGCCGAAACCCCCGTTTGGCGCTCGACCTATCGCATGGTTTTCGAGCCCAAGGTGGAAAAGGGCACGATTCAAGGCTGGGCGCTCGTGCACAACGACACCGACGAAGAATGGAAGAAAGTCAAAATCGAACTCGTCAATGGTCGTCCTGATTCATTCTTGTATCCGCTCGCCGCGCCTCGTTATGCGCGACGCGAATTGCGTTCGCCCGCGGAAGCCCTTTCCACGGTTCCGCAACTTATTGGGCGTACAGCCGACATGATGTGGAGTGACGTCATCGGCGATTCCTTCGGGGCGGGCGGATTGGGTTTGTCCGGGGTTGGGGAAGGGGGCGGGGGCCGAGGTGAAGGCATTGGTCTTGGCTCGATCGGCACGATTGGTCATGGATCGGGAACGGGTACGGGGTCCGATTCCGGTGAAAGCACAGTACTTTCCGTGGGCAATTTGGCGGGTGTCGCGGAGGCGGAAGGCATGGAATCCGGCGCGCTTTTCCGATATTCGCTGGCGAACCTGATTGATTTGCGTCCGCACGGATCGGCGCTCGTTCCATTTTTGCAGCAATCGGTGTCCGCTCGAAGAATCGTCTGGTTTTCCGGTCCGGGCGATGCCGGTCGAAGCGCCGCGCGAATCAAAAACGATACGAAGCAAACGTTTCCCGCGGGACCCGTGGCGTTTTTCTCCGATGGAGGGTTTGCCGGCGAAGCGCAGCTCGAACGCATGAAACCCACGGAAACGCGCCTCGTCGCGTTTGGCACGGAACTGGACGTCGAGCTGCTCACCGATAGCGACGATGTCACCGAAACCGTGCAGCTCGTGCAAGGGCAGGGCGATCAGCTGGTCGAACATTTCATTCGTCACCATCGTACCGATTACACGATTGAAAATCGCAGCGGTACTCCGCGTACGGTTTTTCTCAATTTGAATATCGTGCGCAACGCGACCGTACAAGGAGCCGACGAATTGGATTTCGACATGGTCTCGGAGAAACCGCTCGCCGTCTTTATCGCGCCCGCGCGGAGCAAGAAGTCGCGCCGTATCGAAATCGATGAAGGTCTTTCGCGACGAACTCCCATTGCGTCGTTGGATTCACGTGCCGTTCTGGGGATTGCGTCGTCGCCCAAGATCCCCGCGAGTCAGAAAAAAGCTTTGGAAGACGCGGCCAAACAGCTGAGCGAAGCCGAAGCGCGTGAAAGCGTGCTACCGAAGCGTCGCGCCGAGTTGGCCGAAGCTCTGACCGATGTCGAACGTGTCCGAGGTTATTTGGCAGCCAGCAAGACCGACGACGATGCGGAGAGGTTTACCGCGTCGATTATGCAATATGAAAAACGCATCAAGGAGCTGCGCGGCCGTATTACCGCGACGGGGCACGAAATCGATGCATTCCGCAGCCGCGCTCGGATGATGCTGGGCAATTTGCGGAAGTAAAGATTCAATCCCTCTCGACCGGTCGTCGCTCGAAGTTCCTCTACCAAAGGCCGTGGTTCCGACCGGCTTCCGGAAGTGACCCTGCAAGATCTTCAAAAATGCATGATTGCGCGCCGCCGTATCGGAAATGACGGAATCAAAAGACAGACGGCAAATGGGCGTAACAAATGCGCGACCATTGGCCCACGAGCGGCTAGGTCACCGCGGGATCTTCGGAAAGACGAGCGATTTGAATCGCACGGCGGTGCGAACCGCACCGAGGACAAACCGTGGCAGTTTCACCGCCTTCGTCTCGATCAAACGAGAATCCACGAGCGCCGCCGTTCGGTGATGCATAATGGCCTGATACGCATCCGAGCCGACCATCTTCATGAACGCCGCCCGCGACGGATAATACACGAGCAACACTTCGTCCCACGATTCACCCTCGGGCGCGATCACGCTTGCTCGAGCGTTGCCCATCCACAATGGCTGACCGCCGACTTCGAATAAGAGCGGCATCACCGCCTTGCTGTAGCGCGAATACGCCTGTTTTCCGGTAAGTCCCTGAGGGCCATTGGCCCCATAATTCGCCGATGCTCGGAACTTCAGGAGATTCAGCATGACGATCGGTGCGTCGTCCGGTGCTGTTCGGCCGAATTGCTGCATTTGTTCGTGGGTCGGGTTTACGGTCGGCATGGCGAAAATCGAACGTATGCGAATGTGGCCGAGCAAGACAAGCGTGATTTCGATTCGACGTGATGGCGAAAGGTCATCGATCCCGCGCGCAGCGTATTCCGACTCCGGATTGACGCGCAGCGGGAATGGCTTTATCGCGGAATGACGTGTGTTGTTGGGCTTCGCCGGGATACCAGCCGCCGCCGCGAATGACTCGCTCCACCATGGAGTTTGGACTTACGTTTGCACAATTATCACACGGAGTTCCGTAGGGGGCTTGGAAGACGTCCAAGGTCCATTCCCAGACGCTTCCGGCCATATCGGCTTGCAACCATTTACCGTCGCCGGCAGGAGATTTCGATCCCACATTGGGAAAATCGCCCAGCGTGCAAGTCGTGTTGACGCAGTTGTAAAACGCCTCGTTGGGGGAGATGGTCATGCCCGACCAAGGGTATTCGCGTTGCTCTTCACCACCTGCCGCAGCGTAGTTCCATTCGGCTTCGGTAGGTAATCGGCCACCATCCCAAATGCAAAATGCAAACGCTTCGTGCCAGCTCACGCAGTTGATGGCCAAGCGCTCGTTCGGACTGGGGTCATCCGTCCACGTCTGGTACTTATCATCGCACTTCAGTTTTCCGATGAACGCCGTCTTGTCGATGGGCATTTCGGAATTCCAGGAAGTATCCCAACCGCTGCCATCAATCAAGGGATGTTTGCCCGCGTCGGCCATGATCGCTTGATTTCCAGTGTATGCCTCGACAAACTTGCGAAAACGTCCCACCGTGACCTCGAATCGGTCCAAACGAAAACGATTCACGGTCGCCGGGTATTTCGTATCATTGCTCCGAAAAAACTTGCCGCCTTCGATGATATTCGAAGCACAACAGCTCTCCGTGGCAATGGCGCCGGGTCCGCATTTGTCCGCCAGTCCTCCACAGCTCGGAGGTGTGCATTCGGTACCGCTACATGACGACCACAAGCACTCCGCATCCGCGGTACACGTTTGTCCCAATTCGAGCTTGCATGCCCCGTTGCCGTCGCAAGAATGGCTTGTCCCGACGCACGCCAAGACGTCGTCGGCATTCGGATCCTGCTCATAAATCGGCACGTTGGAACATGTACCGACGTTGTCCGTGACATTGCAGGCTTTGCATGTTTCGGTGCAGGCGCTGTCGCAACAAACGCCATCGACACAATGCGCGTCGGCGCATTCTTCATCCTTCGAGCATACGCTGCCGGGGGCTTTTCCGACGGTACCGGGTGGCGGATCGATCGGTTCTTCGATGCCGGCCAATTGCGCGCACGCGCTCAAAATAAAAATTGCTGCGAATCCCGCCCATTGGTGTCGTTTCACGAGACATACCCTCACTTTCCCTGCCCATCACGATGAGACGGAAACTCGACCAAGCTTGGCCCGACGACGCTCCGCAATGCATTGCGGATGAAAGCTCCATCAAAAATGCTCGCGCCAACCAATGCCGGTGGGACTCAGCAATAGACCGGTATTTGTCGTTTTGGTCTTGGAGCTGGTGGCAACGAGGATGATACCCGTGCCCAGAAGTGCGCCTCCAACGATGAAGGCAATGGTCGAGCCATTGGCCAAGGCGAGCGCCTCCTGGCGAATGGGTTTGCCCACGCTGTCGCAGACATTGTTGGTCTTGCAATGGTTGCCTTCTTTGCTGTCGCCATTTTTGGATATCGCCAGCCCTCCCAAAACCGCACCAACCCCGAGTCCCGCTGCTCCCACGGCAATGCCCACGTACCCGACCGTTCGCGCCGGGGATGCGTTTGTCTCGGCCATGCCGGCGCTCACGGGAGGCGCCTGCACTTCGATTCTAAATGGCTTGCTGCCGAGCTGAAACTCGTGGTTGATATCGATGGAGGTTCGCCATGGCGCTCGACCGGGCGCCGTGACTTCAATCGCCTGCATCCCCATATCGACCGGCACGGGCTGATTCCATAACGATTCGGGGATGTTGGTGCCATTTTGCTTGACCTCGAGGCCCCGGATGGTTCGAATCGGCGCTGAAACGACAATTTCGAGCAGCGGAATACGGGGTTTCAGCTCCGCATGGAGTTTTTGTGCCATGGCCGCGGCGTCTTGGTCCTTTTTGACGTTCGACGGCGCGCCTATGCGTTCGACTTCCGCATACAACGCCGAGGCGCTTGCCAATTTGTTGATTTTTTCATAACAGATGGCCAATTGCAATCGCCCGCCAAGCGTGTCGTCGAGCCGAATGACTTGCTCGAACTTGTTGCACGCCTGCGCATGTTTGCCGTCGCTGAAGTCCTGTTGCGCGTCAGCAAAAAGCGCGTCGGCCAACGCTTTGGCTTGCGGATCGGACGGACCGGCCTGTGCGGCAGTGGTCCACGATAACGCGAGCGACATCAAACCCAAACACGCAATTCGCATTTCTTACTCCACCACAGGAGAATTCAAAAGCCGCACTCATCGTCGTCATCTGGGCACCAGCAGGACGCGATTTTTGGTTGTGGCCGCATTCGTGGCCGCCGTCGTCGAATTCGATTTCGGGGTTGATCCGCCGATACGTTTGGCGCTCGATAACGGTTGCGCATTCACCGCCGGTACAGGCGCAAGTGGCTCGACGATCGCCGCCGATTCTTCTTTCGTCGCCACGGGAACGGGATTTTTTGCTTCGGGGTCGTCTTTTTTGGCCGTGGGCGAAGCCGTCGGTACCGCGTTTTGCGCCGTGTTTTCCGTGGGTTTGTCCGGATTGCCTCGCGATGCGAATGCCACCGCCA
>WBZU01000514.1_pt3 | contig 27110 bp, 22 predicted proteins | sample 5204311 | NCBI WGS metagenome assembly WBZU01 (sample SAMN12344359, study PRJNA552823) | activated sludge metagenome | biome: Activated sludge suspended growth; feature: Nitrification reactor; material: Wastewater; isolation source: activated sludge from nitrification reactor of wastewater...
CCTGCTGTTCGCACTCTGGGCGGCTCTGACCTGGGCGAACATTTCCTGGTATCCGCAGCGCAGCTTCTGGCAGAACGTGCTCATCGGGTTTGCGGCGATGCTTGTGCTGCTGCCGGCGGATTTTGGACACGCTCTCGCGCACATCTTTAGCGCGCATTATGCGGGCGCGCCGATGGATGAGGTTTTGATTGCCGCGGATATGCCGCGCACGATCTACCGGGACAACGATGTTGCGCCGGAAGTCCATCGCATGCGCGCGCTCGGTGGGCCAATCTACAACGCCGTCGGATTTCTCGTGAGCATGGCACTCTTTGCGATCGTCCCAGGATACCCAATGATCAGGGAATTGCTGGCGTGGTCGGCCCTCGGGCATGCGCTGATTTTCGTGATGAGCCTGGCGCCGCTGCCCATCGTCGATGGTGGCACAATCTTGAAATGGACGCTGGTGATCCACGGCAAAACGGCAGCGCAGGCCGACCAAATCGTGAAACGAATCGACTGGGGGCTCGGCGCCATTCTTGTGTTGGCCGGCATTGGCTTTCTCTTGGCACAGATTTGGATCGTCGGGCTAATTCTCCTCGTGGCCGGCCTGGCTGTCTTTGGCGTCACCGCCGGCCTGATTCGCTAGACCTCCGGTTTTTTCGCCCCTCCCCCCATCGAGCGCCAGATGTTATACTGCGTGCCGTGATCATCGAATTCAGCGGCGAAATCTTATACTGGTGTGACCCTGTCCCGTGGTATTTCATTGCGATTCCGCCACACGAGAGAGCGGCCATCAAGGCGATCTCGGCCTCCGTGACTATGGCTGGGGCGTGATTCCGTGCACGTCCGCGCCGGGCGCAGTGAATGGACCACATCCCTCTTCCCCAAGGCCGGCCGCTACCTGGTGCCGATCAAGGCGAGCGTGCGCAAGGCAGAAAAGCTGGCCGAGGGCGACACCATCCCTCTGTGGCTCCAGGTGGGCTGACAGGCGCAGCGTCGTTGGCGTCCCACGATCTCGGGGAGGCAAGGCCGTCTGTTGCCTTCCGGCGCAACGTCCACGCTCCAGGGTCCAAGCGAGAGTGCGCAAAACCGGGAAGCAGGCTACAATGCACACGCTTGCACTTCCACCGATGCCACAACGACTGGCAGGGTGCCGGCCATAGATTCCCAAGGGAGAAGACACCAGGAGAACGACTTGATCGACGAGTACAGCCTGCACGTCTACCCGCTCGTGCTGGGCAGCGGCAAGCGTCTCTTTCCAGCGGGCAAGCGGATCAACCTGGCGCTGGTGGAAAGCGTGCCGCTGCCGACGGGTGTCGTCTATATGCGCTATCGCCGCGCTACACACTAGGCGAGCAGGTCAAGCCTCACCGGGTACGAAGGAGAAACAGAGAGAATGGCAACGATTCGAGAAGGCAATAAGACGGCCCTGGTCGTCGTGGACGTGCAGGTTGGCGTTGTGCGCGATGCGTGGGATGCGCCGCGCATCGTCAAGAACGTCGCCGCCGCAGTGGACAAGGCGCGCCAGGCCGGCGTGCCGGTGATCTGGGTGCAGCACACCGACGAGGAGTTGGTTCATAGCAGCCCGGATTGGCAGCTCCCGCCAGAACTGGCGCCGGCGGCGGGTGAGCCGCGCATCGACAAGCACTACAACTCGTCCTTTGAGGAAACCAACCTGGAGGAGATGCTGGCCGAGCTAGGTGTGTCACGGGTCGTGCTGGCGGGCGCAGCGACGAACTGGTGCATCCGCGCCACGGCCTACGGTGCGCTGGAGCGCGGCTACGATCTGACGTTGATCAGCGATGCCCACACGACGGGGACGATCGAACTGGAGGGTGGCGCCGTCATCGAAGCGGCCGACATCATCCGTGAACTCAACATCGGCATGACGTGGGTGAGCTATCCGGGACGAACCAGCGGCACCGTAGCGACTGCGGACGTGGAGTTTGCCGCCGCATGAGCACGACACGCGAAGAGTTTGCCGGAAACATCGAGCGCTTCAGCGGTTTTGCGGATGTATATGACAGATTTCGCCCTTCGCCGCCGGACATGTTGGCGCCGATCCTCACGCAACTGATCGGCACGGACCCGGCGTGTGTTGTCGACCTGGGCTGCGGAACGGGCCTTTCGACCCGCTATTGGGCAGACAAGGCGCAGGAAGTGTTCGGCGTCGAGCCGTCGGCCGACATGCGCAATGAGGCTGCGGCGCAAACGCAGGCGACCAACGTCTTCTATCAGGAAGGATTTTCGCACCAGACCGGGCTGCCCGATGGATGCGCCTCGATCGTGACCTGTTCGCAATCGCTGCACTGGATGGAGCCGCAGTCTACCTTTGAAGAAGCCAGGCGCCTGCTGCGCCCTGGCGGTATCTTCGCCGCCTACGACTACGACTGGCCGCCGACGGTCGGCGCCTGGGAGGCAGAAGCTGCCTACCTGGCTTGCAGCGCCCGCGTGCAGGAGTGCTCGCAGACCCTGTCCTCGGCGCCGGCCCTGCGACGCTGGAGCAAAGATGGCCATCTCGATCGGATGCGAGCCAGTGGTTGTTTTCGCTACACCAAAGAGATCGCTATCCACCACATCGACACGGGGAACGCAGACCGCCTGGTTGGGCTGATGCTGAGCCAGGGCAGCGTCATGACGTTGCTCAAGCACGGTTTCAGTACAGAAGAGATCGGATTGGACCGCCTGCGCGCGACCGCCCAACAGACATTGGGGGCCGAAGAACGCACCTGGTACTGGACTTCCCGCGTGCGGCTGGGCATTACGGTATGAATGGTCGCCTGCCGTTTTATTGCGCCACGCGTGCCCGGCTTGACGCCAGGCATGGGACGAACCGAGTTGATTTCGGCAGTTGCGACAGGGCAGGAAACTGAGCTATGCTAGCGGCCCAATGTCCTTTGTTCGCAGTCACAAATTCTTGTGGATTCCCTGCAGCATGATGTTGATCGCCACCAAACTGCAACCACCGCGCGTGGCCGAGGACTATATCTTGCGCCTGCGCCTGTACGACCTGCTCGAACGCGGCCGCAAGCGCAAACTGACGCTGATTTCGGCGCCGGCCGGCTATGGCAAGAGTACGCTTGTCGCATCCTGGCTGGAAACGTCCGGTTTTCCGCATGTCTGGTACTCGCTGGACCGGAGCGATGTCGACGTGCAACAGTTTCTCACCTATCTGGTCGCCGGGATTCAGCAATGGTTCCCGGAATCGTGTGCGCAGTCGGCAATCGTGCTACAGAGCGCCAACTTGCCGCCCATTCCCTACATCGCCGCCAATCTCGTCAACGATCTCGAGTCTATCACCGAAGATGTGACGATCGTTTTCGACGATTTCCATTACATTGAAACATCGGCTGTCTGTGACCTCCTCCACGAGTTGGTGCGATATTTGCCCAAGCACATCCACCTGCTGCTGACGGCGCGCCATGACCCGCCCCTGCCGCTGGCACGGATGCGCGCCCGCCACGAGCTTTGCGAGATTCGCATGGAGCACCTCTGCTTTACGGAGGAAGAAGCATCCCGCTTCTTGCAGCAGACACTAGGCGACGCGGCGTCGGCCGATCTGGTGCGGCTCTTCCGACAGAAGACCGAGGGGTGGCCGGTCGGGATGCGGCTGGCCGCGCTCTTCGTGGAGGAGTCAGGCGACAGCGCGCAGGCGATCGCACGATTTGGCGCAACGAGTGGCGGGCTGGTGGTCGACTATCTCATTGCCGAGGTTCTGGAACAGGTTTCCCCTTCACTGAGCAGCTTCATGCTCCGGACGTCGATCTGTGACCGTCTCTGCGCGGACCTTTGCACTGCCTTGCTCGATACGCCCGCTGCGCCCGACGAAGCCGAGACCCATGTTGCAGCGTTGCAGCGCACGAATCTCTTCGTCGTCGAGCTCGATGACGAGCGCCGTTGGTGGCGCTATCACCATCTGTTTCAGGAGTTGTTGCAGCACCAACTGCACCTCCGTTGCAGCGGGGCGGAGATCCGTGATCTGCACCGGCGCGCCTGCCAGTGGTTTGCCGACGAGGGTTTGCTCAACGAGGCCATTGACCACGCGCTGGCCGCCGGCGATGTCGCCTATGCGGTGTCGCTGGTCGAGCAAAATCGGATTGCCATGTTCAACCTTGATCAGTGGTATATCGTTGAGCGCTGGCTGGCGCACTTGCCGGAGAGCGTCAAGCGCAGACGGCCCGAGTTGATTCTGGCGCAGGCGTGGGTCGCGTATACTCGCCATGCGCTCGCAACGATTCCGGTACTCCTTGAGCCACTCGACGCCCTTTGGGACGTGGACACAGACTCCAAGGCCCTGCAAGCGGAAGTGCAGTTCTTCCAGGCGCTGGGTCTTTTCTGGATGGGTGACGGTGAGGCCAGCGCCTCGCTGCTTCAGAGTGCACTGCACCGGCTGCCGGCGGCCGCGGAGCAGTTCAAGGGTGAAGTCCAGATGTACTATGCCCTGTCATTGCATATCTTAGGCAAAAGCGAGGCAGCGATTCGCTATCTCTATGGCGAGCTGTATGGTGTGGAAGCGCCGCCCGTGGCTCGCAAGATACGGTTGCTGGGAACGGTAAATTTCAGCCGGCTGCTGTCTGGCGAGTTGGATGAGGCACTCTCCACAAGCCAGCAGTTGCTGGTCATGGCCAGAGCCAACAAGAACCTGTACACGGAAGCCTGGTCGTACTATCTACGCGGCCTCGTTCACCTGGCACGCAATCAATTGGAAGAAGCGCGCCGTCATTTTCAACTTGCCGTGGAAAAGCGCTACGTGTTGCACACGCGCGTGGCCGTGGACAGTATGGCTGGGCTGGCGCTGACCAATGCGGTACTTGGCGATCCTGGGCGGGCCGATGCTGCGCTCGCCTTGCTGCTGGAGTTTGCGATGGCAACCGAAAACCTGCTCTATGTCGCGATTGCGCGAACATGCCAGGCGCGGGTGCTTCTGTTGAATGGCCAGCCGGTTGCGGCAGCCCAGCTCCTGCAAAGTGTTCTGCTGGAGAGCGACGTGGGCATCCTCTTCTACTTCCTCGAAATCCCACGGCTGACCGAGTGTCGGGTGCTTGTAGGCCAAAAGGATCGGGGGCAAGTGCTCGACGGCGTACGCAAATTGGAGACCCTGTCACAGGCAAATCAGGCGATGCACAACGTTTGCCAGCAGATTGAAATCGAGGTGCTGCAGACGATCGGGTATCGACGCCTGAATCGTGACAACGGGGCGCGTGCCGCACTCGATCGGGCGATTGAACTGGCCGAACCGCGCGGCTGGATTCGCCCCTTCATCGAGCCGGGGCAACCCATGGCAGACATTCTGCGTTCGGTGCTGCCGACCCATCCGCAGCGCGCATTTATCGCACAACTCCTGGCTGAATTTCCCGAGGCGCGGGCAATCGCCGCATCAACGCCATCGCACAACATGGCGGAGTCTCTTACCGAGCGCGAATCCGAGGTGTTGGCATTGCTTGCCCGACGATTGACGAACCAGGAGATCGCGGCCGAGCTTGTCATCTCGGTGGCGACCGTCAAGCGTCACACTGCCAACATCTTCCAGAAGCTCGACGTCAACAGCAGGCGACTGGCCGTTGCCAAGGCGCGCGCAAACGGTCAACTCCCCCCCGGCGCCTGAACTTCCGGCGCTTGTCACCAACAGTAATACCTCAACCTACACCTTTATTGCATCTTTCTGGGCCTTCTCACATACGGTGATACGGGCTAGGCTATTGTTGTGCATTTCTTACCCTTGTGCTCGCCGGCCCGCGCATCTTTGGCGCGTTCTGGTGGATCTTCCAGCCGGCACGCTGGCAAGCGACCTTCAACAACCTGTTCGGTGGCAGCCTGTGGTGGCTATGGGCCACGTTGGGGCTGATCTTCCTGCCGTGGACGACGCTCATGTTCGTCATCGTTGGGCTCGATGGTGTGGCAGGCTGGGATTGGCTCTGGCTCGGTCTCATGTTTGCCGCCGACATTGCCTCCTATGGCGGTGGATTGGGTCGCAAGCAGCTTCCGGGTTACGAGGGTTACTAGACCGGAGCTGACGTACTGACGTACTGACGTGTAGTTGATGAACTGAGTTAACGAACAAGGAGAGTATCAAATGTTTCGAGGTAGAGAACGACGGGAAGATCGCCGCGACGATCGCCACGATGGCCCCGGGGTTGGGCCGGGCGCTGCGCCTGCGCAGGACACCCGCTTCATGATGCGCCAACGCATGGTCTCCATCGGCGATGACTTCTGGATCGAAAACAGCCGCGGCCAGAAGGTCTTCAAAGTCGACGGCAAGGCAATCCGAGTGCGCGGCACTCTCCTCTTTGAGGACGCGCAGGGGCGCGAACTGTACAAGATCCAGGAGCGCATCGCCCGTGTGCGCGACACTATGGATATCGAGAATGCTGCCGGCGGTGTGGCGGCCAAGGTGCACAACGCCCTCGTCACGCCGCTGCGCGACCGCTGGCAGATCGACGTGCCGGGTGGCCAGGACCTGACCACGCAGGGCAACATCCTGAACCACGAGTACCGCATCGAGCGCGGCCGGCAGACGGTGGCCACGGTCTCCAAGAACTGGTTCCGCGTGCGCGATACCTATGGCGTGGAAGTAGATCCCGGCGAAGACGCCGCGCTGATGTTGGCAATCACCGTTGTGATCGACATGATGGCCCACGAAGGCCGCTAACCAGGGAGACGCGAAATGATTGATTTCGAACATGTCGGGCCGATCCAGATGCTGGTCGTCGGCTTCGACAAGGATGCTGAATATCGAGGAGCGATCCTGGACGAACTGGCCAGCCTGACGGCACGCGGTCTGATCCGGGTCATCGACCTGAAATTCGTCATGAAAGAGCCAAATGGCGACCTGCTGGCACTGGAAGGCTCCGATCTCACCGATACGGAGGCAATCGAGTTTGGCGCGGTGATCGGCGGGCTCATCGGCCTGGGCGAGGGTGGCGCCGAAGGGGCTGCCGCCGGGGCCGAAGCCGGCGCGCTTGCCGCCGCAACGGGCTCCTACGGCCTGGGGCCCGAGGAGATTCAGGACATTGCCGATAATCTCGAGCCGGGCGAAGCGGTGGGTATGCTCCTGTTCGAGCACACCTGGGCGGCGCGGCTGAAGCGCGCCATCCGCGACACCGGCGGCTATCCCATCGCGCAGGGCTTTCTCACGCCCGAGGCGCTGATGATGGTCGGTGAGGAAGTGCGCGTGATGCTCGAAGCCGAGACGGCAATCGAGGTGGCGCAGGCGGTCAAGGGTGCGGCGCTGCTCGATGCGCTGGCCACGGTGGAAGCGGCGGAAGAGATCAAGGCGATTGCCGCGGCCGAGGCCACGCGTGCCTTGATCGTCGCCGGCCTGATCGAGGAGGCGGCGGCCCAGGAGGCCATCGACGTGCTTTATGCGGCCGGGCTGATCGAAGCGGCGGCGCTGGACGAGGCAGAGGCCGCCGTGGCTGCTGCCGAGGCTGAGACCGCCGCCGCACGCGCGGCCATCGACAAAGCGCTGGCTGACGCCGAATAGCCATGCGGGGCAGCATCAGGTGCGCTGCGCCAATCGCGCAGCGCACCTGATGCCCTGTAGCGCAATCAAAGGACGGTAGATACGTTGGGCGACGCGATGCAGGAGGCATGATCCGCCGCTGCCAAAAGTTGGCTTCGACAACGCAAAAGGAGCGATGGCGATGGCGACGAAAGTGACAATGTACGGTCCGGCCGTCTTTGAACTCCAGGTGCGCGGCGCGCTGGACGAGAGCTGGATCGACTTGCTCGGCGTCGAGACGATCATCCTGCGCGAGTCGCCCGAGCAAGGTGCGATTTCTGTCCTCACGGGGAATTTTCATGACCAGGCCGCGCTACGCGGCCTCCTGGAGCGGCTGTACGTGCTCAACCTCCCGCTGCTGGCTGTGCGACACGTTGATGGCCCCTGAGTAGTTGCCGTGTTGCCGTTCCGATTTCTGGCAATTGTTGGTTGGAGTATTGGAGAGAACCGAATTGACCAGTCTTCGACTCACACCTGCTGACGCCCTTCGTTCGCTTCGGCGCCCGCCCCCAGGCTCAGCGTGGCCGGTGCGGCTGATTCCGGCCTTATCGACGATCCAGACCCTGCCTGGCAAGCATTATTTCCAGGAAGATATGGCGCCCGAGGTGGCGACGGCCGTGGCGAATTTCGTCGAGAAGAGCGGGAGATCGCAAAAGTAATCGATTGGCGGAAAGGAAGGGTCCACTCATTTCCTGGCGCCGTCCAGTGTCGATGCCGAAGCTGCCGCAATGGCTATATCGCAACAGAAGCAGGTTTTCTCGGACGCCGAGAAAACCTGCTCCTGCGCGCTGACCATGACGGTGCAGGCGCTGTGCCTATGTCGTGCTCTCCAGCTTTGCCACCAGTTCGCGCTCAACCTCCGGGTCGAGTGAGGTCATCACCACCTGGGCGTCGTATTCGCGCAACTTGGCAAGGAACGCGTCGCGGTCGTTGGCGTGGCCCAACACCATTAGCGCCGACGTATTGGGACGCAGCCGCTGCTTGACGGCCTCAACGGACTTATCGTCGATGCCAAAATCGCGCAGCGCGCCCACGATTGCGCCGACGCCGGCCGCGCCCACCGTTGCCAGTCCGATCGGGCCGCCGAAGATGGCGCCTGCCAACAGGCCAATGCCACCGCCGATCGCTGCGTATTTGCCTTTCTTACCACGCGTCTGTTTGACCGTCACCTTGGGGCCGCCTTCGGTGGCAAGCGGCGGTGCCGTGAACTGTGACGCGCCCGCTTCGCTTGCGCCGGCATGGATCTGCGCGCCGCCGCTCTCGCATTCGAGAATGATGGCGTCCTCGATGCTGACGAGTTTTTCCTTTTGCATCTGCTCCAGTTGTTCGTAGAGCGTCTGCGCCGTGTCCTGGCCGTCGAATACGAGCACGGCCAGGTTGGAAGCCGGTTTTTCTGCCATCGTGATTATCTCCTTAGCGGTAGCCTGCTATCAGGCGGTTGAGTCGATACAGCGATTCTATCATGCCGGTCTGTGTCTGGAAATGGCCCTCTGGGTGTAAACAAGTTGTATTTAGCCTGGATCGGCGGCGATGGCCGTGCCGATGGGGCCGCCGGGGCGGTAATTGGACTGTAGATAGGCGAGCTCCTGGCGCCGATCCGCGCTGTCGTCGGCGCTGGACCATATGTCGTCACAGTAGAGGGCAATGTCCTCGAGGATGCGCTCGTAGCGAAAGTAGGCCAGCGCGATGGGGTCGAGTTCGGTGGCGCCATAGCCGCGGTAGAAGCGGCCGATTTCCTCCGCTGCGCTGCGCCCGGCAAAGCCCTGCGCGCCGCCGATGAACATGAGGTCGCGCTCCTTGGGTGCCAGCTTCACATCGTCCCAGTCGACAATGAAAAAGGCGCCATCGCCGGCGATGAGCAGGTTGCCAGCGTGCAGGTCGGTATGGCAGAGAACCAGGTCACGCGGCCGCGCACACATGGATTCGGCATTGCGCTCCGCCCGGTCGATCAAGTCCTGCGTGGCGGCGTTTTGGGTGCGCAGAAACGCGGCCAGTTCGGCCGCCAGCGGGTCGGTGAAGGGCTCCGTGGCGGCGCGGTGCAGGGCCCGTTGCACCGCGTCACGCCAGCGCGGCGTGTAGGTGATCTGTGACAGACGGCTGTGTAGGGCCGGCGGCAGCGCCAGTGTATGCAACCGGCGCACGGCACGGCCAAAATCCGCCCACTGCGCGTCGGAGAGCGCAACCGCATAGCCGTCGTCGCCCGCCACGAAGGGATAGACGATGACGGCGCGCCCGTCGTGGCGCGTGTAGTGCGCGCCATGGCGGGCAGCGCGCGGTGCGATCACCTCGGCGATGCCCTGGCGGTGGAGGTACGCTGGCAGCGTGACCGACAGTTCGTCGAAGGCGCCGGCGCGCAGCTTGACGAAGTAGGCCGTGCCGTCACGCGTGGCGGCGCGATAGACGGCGGTGTTGGCGTCGGCGCCCAGCGGCAGAAAGTCGACCATCACGACGGGCAGGCCAAACGCGGTGCGCAGGTGGGTGATCAGTCGCACTTCGTCGAGGTCGGGCTTTTCCAACATTGCGAGCTATCCTTGGGCAAGACGGATGTTCAGCAAGTCCCGTGCTATTTCGTCCATTGAACGGGCAGGCTGGGAGTTCGTAGAATTCGCATTTGCGGGGATACCTCTCTTGCCGAGGTCCCTGGCAAGCAGCCGTTGCGCTTGCCTGCGTAGTAATGGAATGCTACTGGTTTGGAGAACGGTGAGGATCTCTATGGCCTGTGCAAAGCGTTCCTCGTCACCGATCGATATGAAGTCACCTTTCGGATATGCGCTCCTGACAAGCGCACGTTCGCCCAGCAGTAGAATTGCCCAGATAACGAGATACTGGCCCACACGGAATGTGTTCACAGTTTGCGCACGGGTTGTCCACGTGGACTGCCACATATCCAGGTGATCCGTCCGGAGAAACTGGGTGCCTTCCAGCATCTCGGCCTCGGCATAAAGCATGAGGAGCAGATTCAGGCTCACTAGGATCTCGTTCTCATAACCAAGAGCCTGCATCAGTTCAAGACGCTCCTGTAACAGCACGATTGCGGACTTCCACTGTTTGCGCTGCCAGGGAATGAGCCCCAGCCCGCCAATAGCCTTTGCGACAACCAACTGGTGATCGATCTTGCGTGCGAGCGCCAGGCTCTCCGTATAAAATCGCTCTCCTTCGTCTAGCTTTCCGGCAGCAAGACTGATGTACCCCCGTTGATTTAGCGCATCAGCGATATTGGAAAGGTCGCCAAGCCGGCGATAGAGGCTCAATGCCTCGTCGCAGAGCTTCTGACTTGCGGGAAGATCGGCTTCCCAATCGGCAATTACGAAGCCGAGCCGCATGGCACATTCCGCAGTTCCCGAATTGTCGCCAAGCCTGGAATACAGCGCATGTCCGGCGCGCAGATGCTCGAGCGCTAGATCGGGCTTGCCGGACTCTTCAGCAACAACCCCACTCACAAAGTGGTAGAGGGCTTCCGTGCCTGGCGTGCGCCATCGTTCCATCTCGGAACGCACGGTCTCAAGCTGGGCAAGTGCCGATTGATAGGCGCCCATGGCGGCCCCAAGCTGGGCATGGCGTACGGCAAGGACGATACGCAACGCCTGTCTGTCGTCGGCAAGCGCAGCGCGATCTGCTCGTTCAAGCGCAGACGCAAGCAAGGCCTCCCCTTCTTGATACCGCCCCTGTATCCAGAGTACCCGAAACAGACAGGGCAGCGCGCTCTCCAACGCCTCCCAGCTCTCTAGGCGCACGCTGGTCTGCCAGGCGGACCGCACATTCTCAAACTCCGCCTGGATTTCGGCCAGGACTCTGGCCTGCTCAAGACCGGCCACGGCCTCCCGGCGAGCGGCGAGGAAGTTCATGTAATAGCCGGCATGGCGCGCCTGGGCATCGGCGAGTTCGGTTGCGTCGCTTGCCAGCTTCTCTGCGCCCAATCGCTGTAACAATAGGTGGATACGGTAGTAGCCGTCGCCGCTGAGCTGTATCATGGAGCGTTCCACCAGCGACGCCAGCGTCTGCAACCAGGCTTCGGCCACGCTCTGTGCGGCCCTGGGATGAAACTGCCCGCTGAAGACCGATAGTTGGCGAAAGACGCGCTGCTCTTCGTCGCTGAGCTGCCGCCACGACTGTTCCAGCACGACGCTCATGCTGCGATGGCGCTCGGGAACATCGTGCAGGGTCGTGGCAAGCAGATCGATGCCTTGCTCCACCTCCTCGGCAATCTGCGCACAGGGCAGAATCCTCAGCCACGCTGCAGCCAGTTCAATCGCCAACGGCGCGCCATCGACGAGCCGGCAGATGCGTGTGACGTGTACCTGCTCGCGTGCCAGGTCGAAGTCGGGACGGGCGCGCAGGGCGTTTTCGGCGAAAAGCTGGACGGCATCTGCTGTCTTCCAGCTATCATTGTCGCCATCGGTCGTGTCTGGGAGACGCATCCCGGCAAGGGGAAAGAACCACTCGTGTTGCACTTGCAGCGCCTCGCGGGAGGTGACGATGAGCTTGACATGGGGAGCGGCGGTCAAAATCTTCGCCGCCAATGTGCGCTCGAGAATCCCTTCCGCGTTGTCCAGAATCAGCAGCAGTCGCTTCCCCGCCAGGTAGCGCAGCAACTGTTCGGTTTGATCCGTCTGTTTGTAGAAGGTGAAGCGCAGAGCCTCGGCGATGGCCGGAACCACCAGCGCTGGACTGTCGAGGCTGTCGAGCGCCACGAAGTACACGCCGTCTGGATATTGTTCGACCTGTTCACGCGCAAGCTCGCCAAGCCGGATCCCCAATCGCGTCTTGCCGGTTCCGCCCGGCCCGGCCAGCGTCAGCAGGCGGCAGGCAGGGTTGTTCAGCTTCTCTGTCAACTGATCGAGTTCCTGCCGGCGCCCGACAAATGGCGTCGCCGGCACAGGCAAGGTCGACGGCCGGGTCTCTGCGGATGCGGTGAGCGGTCGATCCGGCAGGGGAATGGTGTCAACAGCTTTCTCGCCCAGTGCGACGGCGATGAAGCGCGGTTTTTCGGTGGCGGGGATCGCCAGGCAATCGGCCAGAAGTTCCGCTATCTGGCGGGAGGGGCGCCGCTCGTCGCGCTCGATTTTCGTGATGGTGACGGTCGCACAACCGACCTTGCGCGCCAGGTCGGCCTGCGTCAGATCAAGCGCCAGCCGCTGGCGTCGCACCCAGTAGCCGAACGAGGCCGTAGTCTCGGGTTGAACCATCGCCTGTATCACTCCAGTACAAGCGCAGTATCTATGGCGTATCGTCGATTGATACCCATACCTGCGGTGACAGGATTTTAATGGAGCCAACCGAATCACACAAGCGATGTGCAAGATCCTAGAAGTCGGCCGCTCACAAACGAGATCCCTGTCCAAAGGAGACGAACTACCATGGACTACAACATGATCATGATCGCTCGCAAGGAGCACGAAGATCGCAACCGCCGGACCTATGCCAGACGGCCTGCTCGCCTATCTATGACCGCACCCATGCGCCGTGCGCTCGGCAATCTTGGCGAATTGCTGATCACCATCGGCTCGAAGCTCAAGGCGCAGCATGAGGCGATGCCCCGACCGACGGCCCTGCAAGAGCAAGGCTAGGCGTGGCAGCGCAGACTGGTGCATAGGCAAGACGCTGGCGGATATTCCCCCGAATCCGCCAGCGTTGCTGTTCCATAGGGTGGCAGCGTCAATAGATGGCTGCGGCATCCTTGGGCAACTTCCGTACATGCGCCAGGTGTGTGCTGACCCGTGAATCGTCGTCGTGCGGATACGCATAGCCGAAGTACTCGGCCACTGCCAGCGCGACCGTGCGGAAGAGATCGCACATGGTGAAGAGCGCGTCCCAAGTGGCGTCGCTATCGGCGCCGGCGTAGGTGTAGAGCAGTTGCTGCCACAGCGCCGGCTCCAGGTAGCGCGGGAAGTACTTGCCCACCTTGCCGGGGCTGGCTGAGAAATCGGTCTTGACGCCGATGTACCACGCCAGCATGTGTATCAACTGGCTGCGCACTACCTCGTCATGCATGTGCTTGGCGTAGATGATCTCGCCGCGCCACAGCCCCTTGGCCACGTAGGTCGCCACCCACCAGAACTCGTTGCAGCAGTCGTCAAATTGTTTGGCGGTGGGCGGCTTGGGCAGATAGTCGCCGGCGTGGGGTGGGTCGAAAGGGGAAACGACGCCGTCTTTGTCGAGCAGCAGCACGCTCAGGCTGTCGCGCTCCATCTCGCCCACTTTTGCCACCGGGTAGAGCGTCAGGTCGATGCGATTGCCGTCGGCGAACTGCATGAGATAGGCAAAGCTGCCGCCCTCCGGCGCCGGGTCGCCCATGGCGTCGGGCAGTTGGACGATCATCTGCGGGCCGAAGCGCGCGATCCACGGCCGGTTGTTGGCAAAGGGCGCCACGTCGGTCACCAGGTAGACGATGTCGAAATCCTGGAAGGGGTCGCGCGGTGCGTCAGGGTCCGTGCGCGAGCCGTTCATGATCACGGCGCGGATGCGCTCGTCGGCGCACGCCGTGTCCAGGATGAGGTCGAGCATTTCCTGTTCGCTGCGCTGTGGTGGATTTGTCATCGTCTCGATGCGTGTTGGTTACGGTGCGATGGCCGTGCGGAGTTCCCGCCAGAGCTGCTCGTACGCGGCCGCGGCGGGCGAAGAGGCAGCAAAGGTGCCAACGGGCGCGCGGTAGACGCCCATCTGCTCGACGTGCGAGAGGTAGGGAATGGCGGCGTCCAGCACGTGTTCGTACTCGCCGCGCGCCTGGGCGATCAACTCACGGTGCATCTTTTTGCGGCCGTCGACCATGGAGAAGAAGGCGTAGACCTGGCCGGCGTTGTAGCCGTTGCCGGCGAGGAAGTCGAGCAGTTGCTTGTGTGCCATGAGCGAGAGCGTTGTCGGGATCAACGGGACGACGATGATATCGGCTGCGGCGAAGACGTTTTCGGCCAGCAGGTTGATGGTGGGCGGGCAGTCGAGCAGGATGTGGTCGTACTCGCCGCGCAGCGGCTCGAGCGTCTTGGCGAGACGCGCCGTGGGGTTCTTCTTCTCGGCGTAGGCCACGTCGAGGTTGCGATGCGAGAAGTCGGCGGGCAGCAGGTCGAGCGAATCGAAGTCGGTACTCTTGATGCTGTCGCCCAGTTGCTTGCTCTTCTTGGTCAACCCGCGCGCTTTGCGCTTGATGCCTGGCCGCACGCGGAAATAGAAGGTCGACGATCCCTGCGCGTCGAGGTCGCAGAGCAGCGTCAGCGCGCCGTCCTGCGCGGCCAGGTAGGCCAGGTTGACGGCAGCAGCGGTCTTGCCCACGCCGCCCTTGTTGCTGTAGATGGCTATCGTCGTCATATCACCCTCGTGTTGCTGTGCCGTTACTCCGGGTGTGAGGTTGGTTAAAAGCCTACCACAAAGCCACAAAGAGCACGAAGAGGCACAAAGGAATCAAGTAAGCGACGCCGTCCATACATCTTCGTGCCCCTTGGTGTGCCTGGTGTCTTCGTGGTTTGCCTTTCAGAAGGCCTCACAGGGTCAGTTGCCCACGAACGGTAAATGCGCATGGTCGGCGTCGGCGTCGATCCATTGCCAACGCCAATCTTTGATCTGTGTCCGGTGGCGCGCGCCGGCGCCGGTCTCGCCTGGATAGATGCTGATGACTTCCAACTGCACGCCGGCCGAGATGGCCGCACCCCACGTGTCGGACTTGGGGATGGCGACAAACTGACTCGGGAAGCGCCGGCCATCGATGGCAAAGCCGGTGGCCTGGCGCCGGAAATCCAGGATCAATTGCAAGTAATGCCACTCCGTGTCGGGCGGCAACTGGCCGACGGGCTGCCAGTGTTCGTCGCTGCCGTCCGTCCAACAGCGCATCTCGCCAAAGCGCTCCCACGGGTTGAGCCCCCACTGGAAAGCCAGCCCGTAATCTAGCCGCGTCGTCACGCCATCCCAAATGAAGAGCCCACCTTCGAATGTCTGCGCGTTCTCGTCGCTGTTGCCGACGGCGGGCAGGTAGGGCAGGCGAAACGCGCACTCGAAGAGGTGCGTCAACTCGAACGCGCTGCTATCACGGATGCGACGATAGGTGATATTATGCGCCATGATCCGGCGGCGCCCGATATTGGCCCGCAGTTCGCTGAGTGTGCCGTCATGTGCCGTCTCGATGTCGTCCGCGGCGACCGGTGCTTCGCCCGGCGCGGCATAGACACCATCGCCAAGGACGACCGTCCAGCTTGCCAAATCGGCGCCGCTCTCCTCGCGTGGCTCGGCGGCAGTGCGCTGGCCGGGCCGGGCCTGGCTGCCGGGATCGAGCAGGCCGCTCATTGCGCCGGCGCCGGCCAGCTTCATGAAGTCGCGACGGGTTGCGTGCTGCGTCATGGATCACCGTCGTCCGGCTGGCCAACCGTGCCACGTGACGGCAGCGTTGGCGGGCGAACGTTGCCCTCCATACGGGATGAAACGAGAAAGCGGACAGCGCTATGGTAACACGGCCCGACACAGAATGGGAAGCATGGTTTGCAGGGGAACGGGCGCATCTCCTCGACGCCCTGGGCTGGCTGGCGGACGGCGGGCTTGTCGAGCAGATTGCGCCATTGGGCGCCGGCGGGCTGCCTGGTGCGCCGGACGATGCCCCGCTGTCGCTTGGCGTTTCGACATGGCCCTTCCCGCCCGCGCCGGGAACAATCGACGCGCTTCACGCGCTGGGCTATGCGCCGGTTGCCGGCGCGGAGACGGCGACAACGTGTCACTTTGCGCGCGCTATCGACAATGTACATCTGCTGCTGGCCGAGGCAGGTTGCGACGCCTGGGGCGAGGCGTTGCTTTTGCGCGAGTATGGCGCTGCCGTGGAGTCGGCCCGGCCGCGACTTGCCGCGGCACACGAGGGCGCTGCGGCACGCGCCCTGCTCGACGAGGCAGCGCGCTGGTGGATCGAGGCGACGGGCTTTGCCCCGCTGCACGCAATTGCGGCCGAGATGGACGGCTGTGCGTGCGACTGGGCAGTCGGCAGCGGGTGGGCCATCGACCTCTTCCTCGGCCGGGTGACGCGGGTACACCATGACGTCGATCTCATCGTCGACCGCCGCGACCAGTTCGTGCTGCGCGAGCACCTGGCGGCGCGCGGCTATCGCTTTGTCACGCCCCTCGCCGGCCGGCTCGAACCATGGCCGCCTCACATGCGCATCGAACTGCCGCGCCACCAGGTGCACGCCCATCGTGAGAATGACTTCATCGACATCCTGCTTACCGATTTTGACGGTGGATTCTGGCGCTATCGCCGCGACCCGACTGTGGCGCGTGCGGTCGAGCGCGCTTTGCGGCAGCATGCAGATGGGCCGCGCTATCTTGCACCCGAGTTGGTGCTACTTTTCAAGAGCAAGAACACGGGACGCCACGATCGTCCCAAGGATCAACAGGATTTCGATGCGGTCGCCGCACAACTCGATGCGGAGGCACGGGCGTGGCTGCGCTGGGCGCTGGTGGCAACCGACCCGGAGCACGCCTGGCTGCAATCGCTCTGACGCGTCAGCGCCACTCGCCGACGAGTTCGCGGATTGCCTGCCAGTTCTGCCGGGCGCCGATGTCGAACGCTGCGCGGTACTCCGCTCCATCCAGCGCACTTTGCAGCCGCCGGCGCAATGAATCGTGATCCGCCTGGTCCACCGGCTGGATGGTGATGTCTGCGCTGTGGCGTAACCCCTCGGCGCACCCAAAGAGCGGCACCGATCCCACGGCATGGCGCCGCTCGACGAGATCGGCCAGCTTCTCCAGCGCGAGTGCCACGACCTGCGCGCTCTCGACCTGCAAACCTGCCTCCAGGCTGCGGCGCAAGAACTGCTCGGCTGTGGGCAGCTTGCCTTCGTGCAGGCAGACTTGTGCCTGGTTGATCTGCGCCACAGCGATGAAAAAGGGATCGCCGATCGCCTCCAATTGCGCCAGGCTCTCGGCATAGCGCCGGCCGGCCGTGGCGTAGTCATCCTCCACGCGCGCAATCTCGCCGAGGCTCATGAGCGTGATCCCGGCCAGCCAGCGGTCGCCGATGGCCAGCGAGTGCTCCAGGCTGCGCTCGGCGAGCGACCGTGCTGCGGCGAGATCGTTGCGGTTGGCCGCCTCTGCGCCCAGGCCGTCGAGGGCATAGGCCATGTCCCGCCGGTTGGCGCTGTGCTCGGCGTGTGTTTGCGCCGCGGCGTAGCAGGCCCGCGCCAGCGCGAAGTCGCCAAGATAAAATGCCAGCGTCGCCTGGCAGTTGAGCAGCCTGGCCCAGAGGTGGTCGTCGAGTGCCTGCGTCGCAGCCGCCGCCCGCAGCGCAATAATGCGTGGCATGGTGTCGGCGAGGTGATTGCGCGTCACCCAGAAATGGGAGAGCGCGGCCACCAGCCGGAAGCCCTCGTCCAACCGGCCGCTTGCCAGGGCGAAGTCCAGCGCGCCGTGAAAGTTGTGCAGGTTTGCTTCGAGGCGGTGCAGCCAATCGGTCTGCGCAGCGCTGTGCAACCGTGGTTCGGCCGCTTCGGCCAGGCTGACGACATAGGCCAGGCGCTGCACCTCGACGGCCTCTGTCTCGCCGGCCGCGGCCAGTTGCCGGCGCGCGTAGTCGCGCAGCGTCTCCAATTGCACGATGCGCCGCTCGCTCCCGGCCGCCGTCATGCGCACGAGGCTCTTGTGCACGAGCGCCTGCACGACAGGAAGATCAAAGCCGAGCAGAGCGGCCGCCGCCAGGTCGCAGCCGCCGGCAAAGACGCCCAGCGCGCGAAAGAGCGCCTGTTCCGCTTCCGGTAACAGGCTGTAGCTGCGGTGGAGCGCGTTGGTCAGCGTGCGTTGCTCCGCGGGCAGGTCGCTGGCGCCGCCTTGCAGCAAGTCGAGGCGCCGGTCGCGCAACTGCGCCAGCAGCGCCGCCGGTGCCAGCAATTCACTCTGCGCGGCTATCAGTTCGATCGCCAGCGGCAGGCCATCGAGCCGCCGGCAGATCTCCTCGATGGCATCCAGGTCCGCCGCCGAGAAGGTTAGTTGCGGCTCGACGGCATGTGCCCGTTCGATGAAGAGGCTGCATGCCGGCGCCGTGCTCAGCGCCGGCACCGGAAAAAGCTGTTCGGCACGCAGGCGCAGGCGCTCGCGGCTGGTCACCAGCACGCGCAGGTGGGGACACGCGGCCAGCAGGTTTGCCAGCACGGCGCCGGCCGTCGTGACCTGCTCGAAATTGTCGAGCACCAGCAGCACTTCTTTGTCGCGCAAGAACGCAGCCAGGCGCTCCTCGGCCGTGCGGCTGGTTTCGGGGATGCCCAGCGCGGCCGCAATGGCCGGCGCCACCTGGTCGGGCTGCTCGACCGCCGCCAGCGCAACAAAGCGCGCGCCGTCGCGGTGCAGCGGTTGCAAGGCATGCGCCGCGGCCAGAGCCAGGCTGGTCTTGCCGATGCCCGGCGGGCCGGTCAGCGTCAGCAGCCGCCCCGGGTGCGCCATCAGCCGCTGGCAGATCCAGTCGATGTCGTGGCTGCGCCCGATGAGGTCGACGGGCAATTGTGGCAACATCGTGCCGCCCGGCTGTGGTGGATGCGTAGGTTCGTCGCGCGCGGCACTTTGCTCGGCCGGGGGCAATGCGCTGCCGCCTGCCAATTCGACCAGGCGTGACGCCAGCGCCGGTTCCGCATCGAGCCCCAGCGCCGGGACAAAACGCTCGGCGACGACGGCGGCATCGGGCCGGCGCTGGCCGCCCTCCAGCGTGCTGATGAACGAGACGCTGTAACCGACGGCGGCGGCAAGCGCGCCCTGCGTCAGCCCGCCGCGCTTGCGCAGAAAGCGGAGGAATTCGCCAAAGGTAGCGGGAACCGGGGCAGCCATGCGATGGTCAGGCGCCCGTACCCGCAGCGGCAACCAGGGCTTCCGCCTCGGCTATCAGCGAGTCGACCGTAGCGAGCCGCCCGCGCTGCCACTCCTCAGCGCAGCGGGCGGGGGGCAGTGCCGCCTCCACCGCCGCGCGCCACGCGGCATACTCGTCGGCATCGCAGGGCGCCAGGAAGGGCGCCACACTTTCGATGCGCTGCCAGCCGGCGGCGGAGAGCCGCGCCGCACCGGCCGGCTCGTCCAGCGCCAGGGCCACGGCGCCCAACCCGGCCAGGCAGCGCCCGATCATGCGCACGTCGTCCAGTTGCACGCACAGGCGCAGGCTTGCCAGGTAGTGTGTCGCCGCGGCGGCGAAGTGCTCGCGACGGCGCGCGATCTGGGCAAGATGGTGGTGTGCCAGCATGATGCCCTCGCGCACGCCCAACTCCTCGAACAAGTCGAGCGCGCAGCGGTAGGCGTCCTCGGCGCCATCCAGATCGCCGCAGAACCAGCGGGTTTCGCCGGCCACCTCGTACGCCCAGGCCAGGTCGCGCGGCAATGCAATCGGCGCCAGCACGTCGACGGCTTCTTCGGCGAGGGCAGACGCACGGGCGTACGCGCCGTCCAGCCCCTCCACAATGGCCAACTGCATGAGCGCATGCGCCCGCCCGCTGGGATTGTCGACCGCGGCGTGCAGTTCACTTGCCTGGTTGAAGTAGGCACGGATGCGCGGATCGCTGCGGTCGGTGTAGCCCAACACCATGGCCGTCGAACTGAGCAGCGCAGCCAGCCACGCCGGCTCGTCGAAGCGGCGCACGCGGGCGATGCAGCCTTCGAAGGCGGCGACGGCGGCGTCGTTGTCGTGGGTGTCGAAATGTACCCAGGCCAACTCGTTGAGCACGGCGGCCAGCCCGCGCTCGTCGTCCAGCGCCGCAAAGACCTGCTCCGCTGCGGCAAGGGCGGGCAGGGCGTCGGCGTTCTCGCCCATGTTGTGCGCCAGTTGGCCGGCGGAGAGCAACGCATAGCCGCGCGCCGTGCAGGGCGTCGCATCGGCAGCCAACGCCTGGGCGATCCAGGCACGTCCCTCGCGCAGGTGTCCCTTGGCATACCAGAAGGGACGCAGCGCTGCGACCAGGCGCACGGCCGCGTTGGCGCCGTCATCGATCCAGTAGCGCAACGCTATCCGCAAATTGTCGAGTTCGCGGGAGAGGCGTTCCAGGTCGATGGGGCCGTGCACGACCGGCGTTCCCTCGACGGTTTCGGCCAATTCGAGAAAGTACATTGCGTGCCGGCGGCGCGCCGCTTGTTCGTCGCCGACCGCCGCCAACCGGTCGAGCGCATATTCGCGGATCGTTTCGAGCAGGCCGTACCGGGGCGGCGCGTCGCCGGGCGATGTCCGCCGCACGAGATGCTTGCTTATCAGCGCGCGCAATGCTGCCGCGCCAAAGCCGAGATGGCGGACCGCGTCGGCATCGAAGCCACCGCCAAAGACGGCCAGCCGGTTCAAGAGTGCCTGCTCGTCGGGTGTGAGGAGCAAGTAGCTACGATGAATGGCGTTGGCCAGCGTGCGGTGGCGCACGGGCAGGTCGCCCGGCCCGTTGCTCAGCATGTCCAGGCGGCGATCGTGCAGGCGCGCCAGCAGCGCCGCAGGCTCGAAGAGGTTCACGTGGGCCGCGCAAAGTTCGATCGCCAGCGGCAGGCAATCGAGCGCGCGACAGATGGCGGCAACCGGCGCCTCGTTCTGCGCGGTGACGGCGAAGTCCGGCTCGACGGCGGCAGCGCGGTCGGCAAAGAGCGCGATCGCGGCGGCCAGGTCAAGGGGCCTGACCCTGTAGCGCTGCTCGGCACGCAGGTGCAGCCGCTCGCGCGTCGTGGCAATGATGTGTAGATGCGCACATTCGTCGAGCAGCGTCTTGACGAGCGACGCACAGGCCAGCACGTGCTCCAGGTTATCGAGCACGAGCAGCATCTCCTTGCGGCGCAGGTAGCCGACAAGTTGTGCGGCCGGCTCCTCGCGGCCGGGCTCCAGGCCCAACGCGAGCACCAGCGCGGCCGGTACCTGGTCGGCGTTTTCTGCCGGCGCCAGTTCGACAAAGCGCGCCCCGTCGGCATAGAGCGGCACCAGGCGATGTGCAGCTTCGAGCGCCAGGCGCGTCTTGCCTACGCCGGGCGGCCCCAGCAAAGTCAGCAGGCGACCCTGGTGGCCGGCCATGCGCCGGCAGACCAGGTCGATATCGTGGTCCCGGCCAATCGTGGTGGTCGGCGCGGCCGGCAGCACAGGGACCTCAGCGCCCTCCACCTCCTCGACATGCAGCGTCGTCGTGCGGGTAAGCGAAGCCGTGCGCGGCATCGAGCCCCCGCGCGCCGCGGCAGCCGCCGCGACCAGCCGGGCGGCCAGCGCCGGCTCATCCTGGAGCGCCAGGGCGGGCACAAAGCGTTCGGCGACGATCGCGACGTCCGGCAGGCGGGCGCCCTTTTCGAGGCTGCTGATGAACGAAACGGAGTAGGCGACGGCCGCGGCGAGATCCGTCTGCGTCATGCCGGCGCGGCGGCGTACCTGGCGGAGCAGGTGGCCAAATGTGGTGGCATGGTTGGCCGGCTGTGTGACGGTCTGGTCTCGGGTCATGGTTTCCTCGGTCGTGTGCCGATTGTAACGCGGGGCGGCAGAGGGGGGCAAGTTTGTGAAATTTCGCGAAGTTTCTGTGGAAAATTGGCTGGCACTGGGAAGCGGGCCACCCTACACTCTGCGCATGGGACGGAAGCGCAGGCGGCTGGTGGTCACCATCACAGAAACGTGGACCTTCGTCTTCGATGCGGAGGGTGGCGTAGATGTGAGTGCCTCCGCCGAGCGCCCTGCGCTTGCGCCCACCCCCGCGCCGCCACCGGACGGTGCAGCCGACGCGGCGGCTTCCGGCAGCACAGCCGAGCTGTCGCTGCCCGATGTCGACGAGCCGCAGGAAGGCTGCGACCCTGGCGACGATGCGGATAGCAATTCGCAGTGATTTTCGTTCAGAAGGAGAAACAGACATGGTTGGTTTGCAGAATACGAGACAAGGTCGCAGTGTGGTGTGGCTGCTCGTGCTGTTGTTGCTCGGCGCGTTGGCGTTAAGCGCCTGCCAGCCGGTGCAGTCGCCGGCAGCATCGGCCATCCCGGAGTTCACCATCGACGTGAGCGATGATGCCGTGACCGTGCCGGAAGTGGTGCCAGGCGGCATCGTGCGCGTGACCGTCCAGAACAACAGCAGCATCCCGATGGACGTTGGGCTGGCGCGTGTGCTGGAAGGCAGCACACCCGAGGAAGTGATTGCACTGGCGCAGGGCGGCGAGGAGAGCTTCATTCCCCTGCTGACCAAAGCCAGCTTCCTGCCGAGCGTCAACCCGGTTGACTCCGGCGCCGAGCGATGGTTCTATGTCGACCTGCGCACTGGCGTCTTCGTGGTCGATGCCGCCGAGCATGTCGAAGGTATGCCGGGCGCTGGGGCGGTCCATCTCAACGCCGTCTTCACTGCCGATGAGATTGTCGGCACAACTGAGCCTGTCGCCGACGTCGCCGTCAATATGGTGGACTTCGCCTACACCATGCCCGACGAGATCCCGGCGGGACCGCTGCTTTGGCAGTTCACCAACAACGGCGAGCAGTGGCACATGATGTTCGTAGTCGACCTGGCGGAAGGCGCCGGGGCTGAGGACGTGATGGCCTTCTTGGGCGACCCCGCCATGGCGCCGGCTGGTCCGCCACCTTTCGAGTTTGCGCCGGATGCCGGCATTCCTCCTATCGGCGCGGGCGAGCGTGTCTGGCTGGAGTTCAGCCTGGCGCCCGGCGAGTATCTCGTTGGCTGCCCGATTCCTGACGTGGCGGCAATCTTCGCAGGCGAGGCGCCGGTGTCGCACATGGAGCACGGGATGATGAAGATGATTACTGTCGTCGAGTGAAGTTCGCAAAGAAACCATCCCGGTGGCTGGCAGCTTCCGGGATGGCTACAGAATCATGCACTGTTTGCGACTGCGCTTGCTGCGTTGACAGCAGTACAGCAGAGAGTGGGCGCCAAGAAAACCTGATTTGTGTATCCAAACGAAAGGAAGTTCCTATGCGCCGTGTGCTGTTGATCCTGTCGGTTGTGCTGCTTGGCGCACTGCTGCGCCCGTCCACACTCCATGCGTTGACGCCTGCAACCGGCTGTCAATGGCTTTACTCGGCAGGCGGCGTCGGGCAGTTCGCCAATCTGTTCCTTGATCCGGACGCCACGCCACTGCCCAACCTGCGCTTTGGCGCCGCCTTTGTCGAATCGAGCAACATCGCCCGCAACGGCTTGCTTGACTTCGACGGCGACAATCGCCAGGATGTCTTCCGCGCCGTGCCGCGACAGGACGGATTTCTGCAGTGGCAATACTCGCCCGGAGGCGCTGGCGCGTGGGTGAATCTGGCCTACGCCGGCATACCGCTCGCCGACCTGCGCTTTGGCGACTTCGACGGCGACCGCAGAACCGATGTCTTCGCCGCGGTGCTGCAGGCGGATGGCAGCCGGCAGTGGTCATATTCGGCAAGCGGCGTCGCCAATTTCGCCGTGCTCAAGACGGTCAGCGCCGCCGACCACACGATCTACGGCATTCCACAGCCGGGCGACTTCAACGGCGACGGCGTGGCCGATCTCTTTGTCACCGAGCCGCGGCTCGACGGCGCCTGGCAGTGGAAGTACGTACCGAGCGGTTCCGGCGCCTTTGTCAACCTGGCCTACGCCACGATTCTGCCTGTCGACCTGCGCTTTGGCGATTTCGACAACGATCGCAAAACGGATGTCTTCGCCGTCGTGCCGTTGGCGGATGGCAGCAAGCAGTGGGCCTATTCGTCCGGCGGCGCTGGGAACTTCGTCGTCCTCAAGACGATCAGCGCCGTGCTACATACCCTGTACGGCATCCCGCAGATCGGCGACTTTGACGGCGACAGCAAGAGCGACCTTTTTGTGGCCACGCCACGGCTGGACGGCGCCTGGCAGTGGCAGTACGCACCGGGCGGCGTCGGCGACTTCACTGAGCTGAACTATGCCACCGTGCGCCCGGTTGATCTGCGTTTCGGTCAGTTCAACGGCAGCGATGATCAACTGAAGACCGACGTTTTTGCTGCGCCCGATTGCAGCCAGTTCAACCTTCACCTGCCCGTGATCGTCCACTGAGTGAACTTGTCTACACCGTCCTGAAATCGAGGAGAACACCGACCATGCGCGCATCCTTGGCACCTGCCACAATCCTTGCCCTCGTGCTCTGCCTGTTCATGCCGGGACGCATCCTGGCGCAGGGAACAACTGTCGTCGGCGATGGGACGCCGGCGAGCTGTACGGCGGCGGCGCTGGCGACAGCCATCGACGCCGGCGGCACGATCACCTTTGATTGTGGCCTGGAACCGGTGACGATTGCCGGTGGGCCGTACACGGTGGCCGGTGCAGTCACCATCGACGGCGGCGGGCTGGTCACGCTCAGCGGCGAGGACGCGCATCGCCACTTCGTTGTGACGGCCGAGGGCAGCCTGCGCCTGGCAAACCTCACCCTGACCGGCGGCCGCGCAGTCGAGGGAGGCGGCAGCATCATTAGCGAGGGCGTGCTGGTGCTGGATACGGTCGCGGTGCACAACAACCAGACGACCGGCGTCGGTTCAGGTGGCGGCGCCATCGTCAACCTGGGTGGCACGCTGACCATCTTCGGCAGCAACATTTATAACAACGCCGCGGCCTACACCGGCGGCGCAATCCTGCAAAGTGACGGCATCTCCGTGATCGAGGACAGCGTAATCGACGGCAACAGCGCCCCAGTCTTCGGCGCCATCGACAGCACGGGCGACCTCACCATCCGCAACACCATGCTGCGCGGCAACCGTGCCACCGCAGGCGACGGCGGCGCCGTGGGCGTCGTCGCAGGCACAGCGCGCATCGAAGATAGCTTGATCGAGGGCAACTTTGCGGGCGGCGGGGGTGGCGGAATCTACATCAGCCCCAACTACCCAGGCACGACGGTCACGATCCAGGATACGCGCATCACCCAGAACGAGGCGGATGCGACCTTTGCGGGCAGTCTGGGCGGCGGCATTCTCAGCGGCGCGGGGCTGACGCTGGCGCAAGTGACGCTGGCCGAGAACAGAGCGTACAACGCTGGCGGGCTTTTCCAGTACGGCGATGAGGGATTGCTGACTGTGCGCGACTCCCTGGTTCACAACAACACGGCTGTGCAGTCTGGCGGCGGGCTGATGCTAGGCGGTGCGCTGGGCCACACCTTCACCAATGTGACCATCAGCGGCAACAGCGCTGGAGATTGGGCGGGCGGTCTCTACGTGCCCGACTATCCGGCGACGCTGCGCCATGTGACGCTCTACGGCAACAGTGCGCCGCTGGGCGCCAACGTCTACACCTTGCGTACCACTGTGACCTTTGCCAGCACCATCCTCGGCAACCCGCTCGACGGGGGAGCGAACTGCGCCGCCCAGGACACGGCGCAACCTGCCATTTCGGACGGTTACAACATGTCCAGCGACGACTCCTGTTCGCTCAATCAGGTGGGCGACCTGTCTGGCACCGACCCGCTGCTCGGCGCGCTGGCAGACAACGGCGGGCCGACGCTCAGCCATCTGCCCCAACCCGGCAGCCCGGCCATTGACCGAGCGCCGCTGGCTGGCTGCCCCGCTGCGGATCAACGCGGCTTCACGCGACCGGGCGGCGCTGCATGTGACATTGGCGCCGTGGAAGTGGGCGGACAATTGATTGCGGTCGAACCGGTTGCGCCAGTTGAGAATGCGTCACACGTAACGACCGGTAACGGCGCCTATTACTGGGTCTCGCCGCGCCAGTGCAATGTCATCCCGCCGCGCCCGGAAACAATTGCGCGGCGGGATGTGCAGGGGGCAACTCCGGCGCGGCTGCTCTATCAGAATCCAGATGGCTGCAGCGGCGACGCCCGGCTTGTCCGTTCGAACATCGTTGCCGATCGGAATTACCTGTTCTACACCACAGACCAGGGGCTGATGCGTTTGGCCTTGACTGCTCAGGTGGGCGCAGCCGGCGCCGCGCAACTCGCCGGTGTTGATAACGCCGAGATGATCAACACCGACCTGAAGGGCGTCAGCCAGATTGCGCTCAACGCCAGCGAGGTGGTTGGTCTGGACGCAGCGCGGCGCATCTGGCGTGTGGCCAAAACGGGCGGCGCTGGTCAGGTGCTGCAGAATCTGGGCGCTATCTCCAATGTCAAGAGTGCAACGGCTTTCGGCGTCAACTATATTTACTGGCAAAATGGCGTCGACTTGATTCGCTACAATACCAGCACAGGGGCATCGACCACGATTGCCACGGGCGTCGTGACCTATCTCCCGTTGGGCGGACGTCGCAACTGCCAACCTGGACTCTTTGGGCCGACCTGCACGAATCTGGAGGTGGTGCTGATCAGCCGCGGCAACCGTGTGGACGAGTACAATGCTCTCTCCAACCAGACCAACACGCTCTACACCTCGAACAAATGGATCTACGAGCTTGCCTACACGGAATCCGGGTATCTGTTGGCATTGGAGGAGGAGAGCAACGGCGTCTGTCTGCCGGGCATTTTCAATGCGTGTCTCTACACTGATTTCATCAGCCGCATCCCCTTACGCTATGGCGATCGCTATTTATTCGCACCTCTTCTGCCTACCGCATTCATCTACAACGGTGCGCCCACCTATCAACGCACGCTGCGCCAGCTTGGCGGCGAAGGCGATTACGTTCTCTGGGTGGAACGCGGTCAGGTGCGGAGGCTGCCGCTGAATACAGCAACGCTGCCCAATGTGCGGGTGACCGGCATGGAGCTGACGCAGGGCATCCAGAACATCAACAACACGGTGATGCTGGTCAAG
>WBZU01000718.1_pt1 | contig 27101 bp, 15 predicted proteins | sample 5204311 | NCBI WGS metagenome assembly WBZU01 (sample SAMN12344359, study PRJNA552823) | activated sludge metagenome | biome: Activated sludge suspended growth; feature: Nitrification reactor; material: Wastewater; isolation source: activated sludge from nitrification reactor of wastewater...
CAAGGCCACGAGCGAAGCGAAGCGTAAGAAGCTCGCCAAGCGTCTCAAGGTGGTCGAAGCTTTCCGAGAGAGCGGCAATCGTCCCGAGTGGATGATGCTCGCCGTCATCCCGGTGCTTCCGCCGGACTTGCGTCCTCTCGTGCCTCTCGATGGTGGTCGATTCGCGACGAGCGATCTCAATGATCTTTATCGTCGCGTCATCAACCGCAACAACCGTTTGAAGCGCCTCCTCGAGCTCAACGCGCCCGAGATCATCATCCGCAACGAGCGACGCATGTTGCAAGAAGCGGTCGATGCGCTCTTCGACAACGGTCGTCGCGGTAAAACCATTACGGGTCCGAACAAACGACCGCTCAAGAGTTTGTCCGACATGCTCAAGGGCAAGCAAGGACGTTTCCGTCAGAACTTGCTCGGCAAGCGCGTCGATTACTCGGGTCGTTCGGTCATCGTCGTCGGTCCGACGCTGCGTCTGCACCAGTGCGGATTGCCGAAGAAAATGGCGCTCGAGCTCTTCAAGCCGTTCATCTACAACAAGCTCGAAGAGCGCGGGTACGTCAACACGATCAAGAGCGCGAAGAAGATGGTCGAGAAGGAGCGTCCCGAGGTTTGGGACATCCTCGAAGAGGTCATCAGCGAGCATCCCGTGATGCTCAACCGCGCGCCGACGTTGCATCGTTTGGGCATTCAGGCGTTCGAGCCGGTGCTCATCGAAGGCAAAGCCATTCAGCTTCATCCGCTCGTTTGCGCGGCGTTCAACGCCGACTTCGACGGTGACCAAATGGCCGTGCACGTACCGCTTTCGGTCGAAGCGCAGATGGAGGCGCGCGTGCTCATGATGAGCACGAACAACATCCTCTCGCCGGCGAACGGACGTCCGATCATCAACCCGACGCAGGACATCGTGCTCGGGCTCTACTACGCCACGCGTGAACGCAAGTTTGCGAAGGGCGGTTTCCGCGCCGATACGTTGAAGTTTGGCGAGGATGGTCAGGGCGTGAGCGCGCAAGGGTATTTGCGCGGTGTGTACGCATCACCCGAAGAAGTGCGCATGGCGTACGACGCGGGCGAAGTGCTGCTCCATGCGGGCATTCGCGTGCGAGTTCCCCAGATCGACGAAGATGGCAATCCCATCAAAGACGAGCATGGTCGGATCAAGCGGCACATCGTGAGCACGACGGTTGGTCGCGTACTCATCTCGGAAGTTCTGCCGAAGGGCGTGAGCTTCACGTACGTGAACAAGACGCTCGACAAGAAGGCGCTCAGCGCACTCATCGACGTTTGTTATCGCGTGCATCGCAACAAGGAGACCGTTCTTCTCGCCGACCGTTTGCGCACGCTCGGGTTTGACCACGCCATGCGCGCGGGCATCTCGATCTGCATGGACCACATGGTCATTCCGCCGGCGAAGAAGGAACTTCTCGATGAAGCGCAACGTGAAGTCGAACGTGTCGTCGAGCAGTACCAAGAGGGTCTCATCACGGACGGCGAGCGTTACAACAAGATCGTCGACATCTGGGCCGGTGTTGCAGATGCAGTCACCGCAAAGATGATGGACGGCATTGGCAAAGAGCGCGTGGTCGATCCGGAGAACCCGTCGAAAGAGGGAAGCATCGAGCCGAGCTTCAACCCGATCTACATCATGGCGGACTCGGGCGCGCGTGGTTCGACTCAGCAGATTCGTCAGCTCGCCGCTATGCGCGGACTCATGGCCAAACCCTCGGGTGAAATCATCGAGACGCCCATCACGGCGAACTTCCGCGAAGGCCTCAGCGTGCTCCAGTACTTCATCTCGACGCACGGCGCGCGTAAAGGTCTCGCGGATACGGCCCTCAAGACGGCGAACTCCGGTTACCTCACGCGTCGTCTCGTCGACGTTGCTCAGGACGCGGTCATCGCCGAGTTCGATTGCACGACGCTCGACGGTATTCGCGTGACGAAGCTCGAAGAAGCGGGCGAAGTCATTCAGCCGCTGGGTGATCGCATTCTCGGTCGCGTTGTTCTCGAAGACGTCATCGATCCGTTGACGGGCGAAGTGCTCATCACGGCGAACACGGAACTCGACGAACAATCGGTCAAGAGCATCGAGGAAGCGGGCATCGAGGAAGTGATGATTCGTTCCGTGCTCACGTGTCAGACGCGTCGCGGCGTCTGCGCGTTGTGTTACGGGCGTGATCTTGCACGTGGCTACCGCGTCAACATCGGTGAGTCCGTCGGCATCATCGCCGCACAGTCCATCGGTGAACCCGGCACGCAGCTCACGATGCGTACGTTCCACATCGGTGGTACGGCCGCACGCGGCAAGATCGAAGCGAGCTACCTCGAAGCACGCACCGAAGGCACCGTGCGATTGCGTCGCGCGAACGTCACGCGCAAGCGTGATGGCTCGATGGTCGTCATGAATCGTCACGGCGAACTCGTCGTCGTCGATGAGACGGGTCGCGAGCGCGAGCATCATCGTTTGGTGTACGGCGCCAACATGAAGGTTGCCGAGGGACAACGGGTCAAACCCGGCGAACTTCTCGCCGAGTGGGATCAGTTTGCCACGCCAATCCTCACCGAGGTGTCCGGCGCGGTGAAGTACGGCGACCTCGTCGAAGGCGTCAGCGTGCAAGAGCGCGTCGACGAAGTGACGGGTTTGTCCCGCAAGGTCGTCATCGAATCCAAGGCGGCGGATCTTCGTCCGCGCATTTCGCTCAAGGATCCGACGTCGGGCGGCACGCTCAAGCTTCCGAACAGCGAGCTCGAAGCGCGTTACTTGCTACCCGTCGGTGCTCACATCGTTGCGCAAGAAGGTGACGTCATCGAAGCCGGTGACATCATCGCGAAGATGCCGCGCGACACCACGAAGGTGCAGGACATCACCGGTGGTTTGCCCCGCGTTGCCGAGCTCTTCGAAGCCCGCAAGCCGAAAGATCACGCCATCATCAGCGAGATCGACGGCGAGGTTTCGTTTGGCAAGGACACCAAGGGCAAGCGCAAAGTCGTCATCACCCCGTTTGCCCCGGATGGTCATCAATTGCCCGATCAAGCACGCGAGTACTTGATCCCCAAGGGCAAACACATCCAGGTGCAGCCCGGTGATCGCGTCCGCGCAGGTGATCCGCTCCAAGACGGTCCGCCGAACCCGCATGACATCTTGCGTGTCAAGGGTGAGAAGGAACTTGCGGCTTGGCTCGTGAACGAAATCCAGCAGGTTTACCGCCTGCAGGGCGTCGGTATCAACGACAAGCACATCGAGGTGATCGTTCGTCAGATGCTCCGACGTGTTCGCGTCAAGGACGTTCGCGATTCGAACTTCCTCGTCGACGAGCAGGTGGAGAAGCACATCTTCGAGCGTGAGAACGAGCGCGTGATCGAGCGTGGTGGACGTCCCGCCATCGCCGAACCGCTGCTGCTCGGTATCACCAAGGCGAGCTTGTCGACCGAGTCGTTCATCAGTGCGTCGTCGTTCCAAGAGACCACGAAGGTGCTCACCGAAGCCGCCATCAGCGGCAAGGTCGACGACCTGCGCGGCCTCAAGGAGAACGTCATCATGGGTCGGCTCATCCCCGCAGGAACGGGCCTCCCGGCGTACAAACGGCTCCAGGTCGTCGTCGATGGCGAACCGGTGCCTCGCGAGACTCGATCGGCGTCTTCGTTCGATCTCTCGCCGGCGCATTCGGCTCCGCCGCGACATCGACCGGATGATCTGCTGTCGGCTGTCGTCAACGAAGAATGACGACGACTCGTGGCTGGGGAGGGATGTCCGCGCTTGAAGGCGCCGTTCCTTCCCAGCCTTTGTCATTTCTTCATCGACCCTCTTCACCAAACCGGTACGGATACGACAAAGTGACGAAGTGCTCGCCGTCAGTTGCAGCATCTCTGCCGATGACGACAGTCCTTACCGCGCCCGAAATTACGGGATTGTACTATCACTGAGTTCGCGATGGCTTCTGTGCAAGGCACCAACCAGCGCGTCGCTGATCGTCTTCTTGCCGAAGGTCGCATCACGGCGGAAGACCACAGGCGCGTCGTCGCCCACGCGACGAAACAACGTGGTCGCATCGAAGATGCGTTCATCGAGCTGGGCGTCATTTCCGAAGCCGATCTCTTGAAGTACGTCGCAACGCTTCACAACACGCGCTTCGTTTCAACGGAAAAACTCTCCAAGGCGGCCATCGATCAACGCGTGCTCAGCCGCGTGTCGCAGAAGACCGCGAAAATGCATGAGGTTTTTCCGGTACTGCTCGACGATGCCAAGTCTGTTCTTTCCGTCGTCACCGCCGATCCCGACAACCACGTCGCGTTGCACGAAGTAAAACTCGCCGCGGGAGTTCGCGAAGTTCGCGCTCTCGTCGCCCGTCCCGCCGCCGTTCACGCAGCCATCGCGCGTCATTACTTCAAAGACGCCGGTGCGTTCGACACGCTCTTGCGCAGCGCGGCGATCGCTCCCGTCACGGACTTCATCGATGTCGATGGCCTCGGCATGCCCCGTGGTGGAGCTGCTCCAGCCACGCCGAAAAATGCAGCCGCCCTTCCTCCGCCACCACCGGCACGCGCTCCCGCGCCGACCCTTTCGAGTGGTCAGAGTTTCCCCGTTCCGCGTGAACATACGCAACCATCACACGGCTCCGGGTCGACGCAGATCTCTCCCGCGTCGCAATTCGCAGCGTATGGACAGCAGGTTGTCGGGACCAACGGTCGGCCCGATCAAACCCAAAACTCCGCCGGATCCAGTGATGCAAAGCCCGGTTCGTCCAGCAGTGCCCCCGGCCCGCTGAGTCTCGCTGCTGCAACGTCGATGCCGGTGACGTCGATCATCGAGTCCCCCGAATACGTCGAAACACTCAACGTTTTCGTCAGTTTGCTCGAAGTGAATCGCCAAGACCTACGCGGGCATTCCTCCACCGTGGCTCGATTGTGTCGTCGAGCGAGTGAGCGTCTCGGACTTGCGTCGCAGTACATCAACGCCTTTGCGATCGCTGCGTATCTGCATGATCTCGGCAAGATGGGCGCTTATCACCTGACTGCGCTGAACGTCTCGGAATACGACGGACATCGCGTTGCGGGGGTCAAAGCCGTTGCTCTTCCCGTCGAGTTCATGAGCTCCGTGAACTTGCCGAGTGAAACCATCGCCGCGCTTTCGTCGATGTACGAACGATACGATGGGACGGGTTTTCCCCAGGCATTGGCGGGCAAAGAAATCCCCCTCGGCGCACGTATTCTCGCCGTTGCCGACACGTACGCGGACCTCACGCAGAACCCACGAAATCCTTTCCGCAAGATCCTCAAACCGACCGAGGCTTGCGAAGTCCTCGCCGGTTATCGCGGAACGATCTTCGATCCCACGATCGTCGATCTGTTCCGTTCCGAAGCGACCGGCGACGTACGCGCAAGGCTTCTTTCCGCCAAACACGTCGTGCTGCTCGTCGATCCGGGCGTGGAAGAGACCGCGTTCCTCGAGAACAAACTCAACGAGCAAGAGTTCGAAGTACGCACGGCGCGCACTGCCGCCGCCGCATGGCGCGAATTGCAAACGGGCGACGTCACCGCCGTCGTGAGCGAGATCGAGCTCGAAGAAGTCGACAGTGGATTCAAGCTTCGTGGTGATGCGCAAAAGGAAGCGTGGGGTCGAGCGCTCACGTGGGTGATCCTCACGCGCAAAGGCGATCGACATAGTGCGCAACGAGCGTTTGATCTCGGCGTCGATGACTTCGTCTCCAAGTCCACGTCGATGGACATCTTTGCCGCGAAGTTACGACAGCTCGTGGAACGCCGCGCCGAGCGCAGCGGAAACAACAGCAAAGGTGGCGTGTCGGGATCGCTCTCCGAGATGAGTTTGCCCGAGATGGTTCAGGTCTTGTGGCACGGTCGAAAGACGGGCGCTCTGCGGATTCAGGCCCAGAAGGTCAACGGCGAGATTCACTTCTCCGATGGACAGATCATTCACGCATCGTGGGATCAGCTCGTCGGCGAAGAAGCGTTCTATCGAATGATCACGTTGAAAGAAGGCGAGTTCCGCCTCGAAACCGGCGGCGATCTTCCGCAACGTACGATCATGATCTCACCGGAAGCTCTGTTGCTCGAAGGCATGCGTTTGCTCGACGAAGGTCGTTCGAACACCAACGTTTGAGACCTAATTTTCAGCAGCGGCTCCTGTACACTTTCATGGCGCGTGTGTATGCGCGCGACGTTTCTCGTCGCCCTACCGAGCATCGGCTCGAGGTTCTTTGGGAGAAACCAACATGAAGCTTTCCAGCCTATTCTTATGCTTGTTGCCGCTCGCATTGGCTCCGGCGTTTGTTTCGACAGACGCTCATGCGTGTGGTGGATGTCTCGTGTCGCAAACGCAAACGACACAGGTCACGGGTCATCGCATGATCCTCTCGGTCTCGAAGGATCAGACGACGCTTTGGGATCAAATCACTTACGACGGAGCGCCCGAGTCGTTCGCGTGGGTGTTGCCGATCAAAGGTACCGTCGATGTCGGTTTGTCCTCGGACGCCATGTTCTCGGCGCTCGAACAAGCCACTTCGGTCACGATCAATTCACCATCCATCAACTGTTTGCCTCCCGGTTGCGCCGGACCTCCGAACGCAGGAGGCGGTGATGCATCCGGAAGTGGTGGCTCGGGCGGAGGAGGCGTTGTCGTCATCGCCGAAGAGGTGGTTGGTCCTTATGCAACCGTGCAGCTCTCGTCTCAAGATCCGAACGCGCTGAAGAATTGGCTCACCACGAACGGCTACAACTTGCCGGTCGATATCGCGCCGGTGGTCGATGCGTATGTCGCCGAGGGGTTCAACTTCCTCGCACTGAAGCTCGTTCCCGGCAAAGGGATCAATTCCATGCGACCCGTGCGCATCACATCCCCGGGAGCAACGCCCGTGTTGCCACTGCGCATGGTGGCTGCCGGTACCGGACAAACCACACCGATCACGCTCTACGTCATGGGCGAAGGCCGCTATGAAGCTGCGAACTTTGCGAACTTCGTCATCAAAGAAAACGAGCTCACGTGGGATTGGGACGCGCAATCGAGCGACTACGCCGACGTGAAGCAGGCGGCGTTTGCCGCATCGAACGGCAAGTCCTGGCAGACGGAAGCCGCCGAGCCGTTCTCGAAGTATTGGTTCCAGGACAATCTGCGCTGGGTCGCTGAGTTTGACACGGCAAACAGTGGCTACGGGCTTGATCCCATGGGCCCGACGGCGCTCGACGAGTGCAACGCGGATCTCGACACGCTCTTCTCGACGATTCCCGATGCGACGTTGTGGGTCACGCGTCTTCACGGTGAACTTTCGCGCGCCGCGCTTGGTGTCGACTTGAGCTTGCAAGCATCTGCGGACCAGACGCAGGTCGCCCGTTGGTTGCAAGTGACAAACGCTGTGGGTACGCCGCCCGCATGTCCTCCTCCGCCCGATTGGTGCACCGGCAACATGTCCTCCGGAGGCGTTCCTCCTGTCGATACGAACCCTTGGGATGATCAGATCGGTGGTGGCAACGGCGGTACAGCCACACCAAGCTGTGCCGTTGCGCCCGAGTCTTCCATGCCGGCAACGTTTGGCCTGCTTGCTTCGGCCTTCTTCATGTCCATTGCTCGACGTCGCACTCGCTCGTCACACACCAAGCGTTCTTCCTGAACGACCCTTCCGTCCGCATCACTCGTACCTTGCTGTTCTTCTGAGCGTGCTCTAGCCTCTCGATCGAGGCGTGGACCGCAAGACGGCCGCGACCCGGAGGCATGACATGTACGGTCCCAAAGGTCAGGGAAGTGGTGGACGTTCGGGGGGACAAACCAAAAAAGTCACCGTACCGGACATACGAGCGCGCAAACGAGGTTTGCCGCTGACGATGGTTACGGCGTATGACTTCACCATGGCGCGGCTGCTCGACGCCGGCGGAGTCGACATGCTTCTCGTCGGCGATTCGCTCGGAATGGTCATTCAAGGCCATCCGACGACGTTGCCCGTGACGGTCGAGGACATTTGTTATCATGGTCGTGCCGTCGCTCGAGGCGCTCGTAGAGCGCACGTCGTGGGCGATATGCCATTCATGAGTTTTCAGGTTTCGCCCATTCAGGCGCTCGAGAATGCCGGTAGAATGATGAAAGACGGCGCATTCGAAAGCATCAAGCTCGAAGGTGGCGAAGACGTTGCCGAGCATGTGCGGCGCATTGTCGCTGCGGGAATTCCCGTCATGGGTCACGTGGGTTTGACGCCGCAATCGGTGCACGCCATGGGGGGATTCAAAGTCCAGGGCAAAGGCGATCAAAATGCCGCGCGAGTCATTCGCGATGCCGTGGCGCTCGAACAAGCCGGCGCTTATGCCATTGTGCTGGAAGCGATTCCGCCGGATCTCGCCGAGGAAGTCACCGCGGCCGTTTCTGTTCCAACGATTGGAATCGGCGCCGGCGCCGGATGCGACGGTCAGGTTTTGGTTTGTTATGACATGCTCGGCATGTTCCCGGACCTCGAGCCGAAATTCGCGAAAAGGTTTGCCCAAGTCGGCGAACAAATCGTCCAGGCCACGCAGCTTTATGTGGAAGAAGTGCAAGAACGAACGTTTCCCGCGCCCGAGCATACGTTCAAGCCAAACGATCCGCGTCGAGCTCCCCGGCCCGTCATGCCGGCATCGAATGAGCCTGCAGCATTGACGATGGACGAAATCCCTCCGCATTGGCAAACGCATTGATGCGTTGATGCGCCTGGGAAAACCCACCCGTCAACAGCCCGTTGTTTTTATCTGGTCGCGCCCGAAATCGTCGGTCGACATTGCTTGAAATACCGGCATATTCCTTGCTCCGTCGCCCCTGCTTTCGGGATTCAACGGGCTGCTCAATCGTCCCTCGAATTCATGATCGTTGCCGTTCAGGCAACGCGTACCCGCCTCGAGTCATCACGCTGCTTTGCGATGACCATTGAGGGCGAGCCAAGCTTCGAGTTCTTTCGGCGTAAAATCGAGCGCCACATCGCCGAGTTTGTCGGGCCCAAGCTTCGTCCAACGAGCGCCAATGCGTCTTTTTTCCGCAGCCGTGAGCTCTCGACCCAACCGCTTGGTCAAAACCTTCAAGAGGAGAGCCAAACCTTCTTCTCGTCCCTTTTGGCGGCCGATTTGTTTCCCGTCCGCCCGACCAAGCTTGTAAAACCAGTGTTTCATGGTTCTCTCCTTCGGCACATACGACTTTATCACATCCAAGAGCTCCGGCGCGTCTTTTCTCAATGCCGCCATGCTCGACATGGCCGCGACCAACTCGACAAAGTCGTCGGGGTTCGTCCGAGCCGCAAGCTGGTCGAGGATGCCGAGCAATTTTTTTCGGGTTACGTCGATTGCGAGCGGAGTGAATATCAGCCAGAAGGCGTCACCCATTGCCGCAATTTCGCGCATCGTCTTTTGGTACATCGCTTCAATGCGATACGTCATTCCGGTAAATTCATCCGCCGGCCACGATGTCGCGTATCGACCTCGGTTTGGCAATGGTTTGTCGGGTCCCGTCAATACGACCAGAATGCTCTTGATGGGCAGCGGCGCCACGCGTTTTTCTTTTGTGCTCAGCGCATGCGCGTCGATCTCCGCCGTAAGCGTTCCCAATTGGTGATATTGGAATATGCGTCGACGGGCCTTGGGCGTCAGGCGTAAACTCCATTCGACATGCAAAAACCGATATTCGTCGGAGGACTCCACTCGGAGCAGTCGGTCCATTCTCCGCTCTCGCACCGAAAATTGAGTTTCGGCCCATGATGCGCTCCGAATGGGTTTGTCATTCATCCATGCTCCGGCTAACTCCAGCGGATGGCGCCGTGATACATCACGCAAGATCTTGTCCGGTGCGTCGGGCTCGCCGCGAGAACGTGCACGCTTGTTTTTGGACATGGCTCCGCCCAGCCTCGTTTCGAGGGACCCGCATGGGCGAATTTGCCTCTGCTATAAGGTCCATCGTTTGGCGCGGACGCGAGTTGCGTAAAAAATGAACGTCATCGTCTCTTTTCCGGACCAATCAGCCGGCAGGCGTCGAACTTGCCCCGAGTGGGGGAGTTTCACCAGGGAAGAACGCACGTATGCCCATGAGAGGCCATTCGACTTTCCCAACGAGAGAATCGTCGGCCGTTTGTCGTGGAGACGTCACGGGTCCTGTGACGAGGAGATACGTGATTGGGCTTTGCTCAGAAGTACGGCTTGATCGACGCGAGCCATTCGGGCTTGTTGCCATACGCCAGTTTGTAGCGCTCCAGGAGGATACTCGGTGGCAACGGGCCATGAATCAAATCCGCAAGTGCCTTCTTCAGCTGCTCGTATTCCGCCAAAGGCAAAATCACCGCCGGCACCGTATCGGGCGAATCGAGCTTATAGCCATCCATCACGTCTTTGCCCATGAGTGGAAGGACGCCCCACGCGGCCGTTTTTCCTGCTGGAACCATTTTTTGCAAAACATCGAGCGGTCCGATGACCGGTTGTCGCGCCATCGCTGCGGCAAGGCTTTCACCGAATACACCGGCCAAAATCGTCGCCGCTCCCGGAGTCAACGCGCCCACGGCAATTTCGCCCAGAGCCCTCTTCTCCGTGAGCGCTCCATGCAATTCGCCTGCGAATTGCGCCGCCTGCTGTTCATCTACGGAAGAACCGCCCTGATATCCCGCCGCTTTCTGAAGGAATGCTTCCACCAGGATCTTGGCCGAATTGCTCGTGCCGCTCGAACCGAGCGACCCGGTACCAAGCAATGGGCCGGACGGGCCGAGGAGTTGAGCGGAAGGAAATGCAGAGCCCGATGATGGCAGTAACCAATTCCCATTGGATTTCGGGGCTGCTTCTTCTTTTCGGTCGTCTTTGGGGCACTTCTTCGTGTGGAAAGGTGCCGGAAAACTCTTGGGACTATCGAAATCGGCCTTTTCGTCGAATATGAAAATGCGATTGCCGACTCGCTTCGCCGTGGCGTCGACATCCGTGACCACCGGCTTGTACGTTTCGCCAAACGTCCATTTCCCGATCTTCTCGTCGACACCCTCCGGTCGCACGCAGACCTTGATCGTCTTGGGCCCCGCAGCAGCCGCGGGCGCTGTTGCCGTCGGCTGCTTCGTCTTGCCTCCACGCGCGCTCGGAGGCAGCGGGGCGCCCTTGGGGGCTTGCGACGCCGCCCCATGCGGTTTCTTCTCCGCATGCGCAAGATCCGCGGCCAACAGCACGCAAAACGATGCTGCAACGACCTCGAGCGATAACCACCGATGCCCCATGTATGGCAGCTACCACGATATTTTCACGGCGTCAAGTGCCGGGTCGAAAAGAATGCTTCCTCAGGAATCTCGTATGGCAGGTGAAACGTTTGCCCCAGGGAAAAACTCCGTCACGTCGCGCCCGTATCGATCCGGGCTCCGGGGGTCTCGAGGTTCGGAAAAGGCATGCATCCGTTCAAGTATCGGGTCGAGACGTCAACCGTCGTTCGTCCGTCGTCGACCATGACTCGGCCGACGCCAAATCGTTCATTCGAGTAAAACCAATTCCGTTGCTCTTCGCCGCGTTGCTCCAGCTGTCTTTATCGATGTCTGATCGGTCAAAAAATGTCCGCGTGATCGAGATTTGCTGTCCGTGCGTCGTCAAAATGCTATCGTCGACCGGTCGCGGGCTGTTCCGCGTGTATGCCGGTCGCTTCTTCAGCTTTCTTCGGACGATGACCTTACGTGCGTTTTTGTGCATTGCCGATCGCAATGCTCCGGGGAGAAGCCTTGGAATCGACCGCGTTCGAAACGATCTGGTTTTTGAGCCAGGAAAGTAGGTACAGATGAATTTCGATGCGCAAAAAAAGCGCGTTGGCTTCAAGGGTTGGATTGCTGCGTTGTCCGTGCTTTTAGGCACCGTGACAGTCGTTGGTTGCGGCACGGATCCCGACCCGAATACGTCGGGCTCCGGAGGCAGTGGCCAGAGCAGCAGCAGCAGCAGCAGCGGAATGTCCAGTTCCAGTGGAAACATGGGCGGTTCCGGGGGCAGCGCCGGAATGGGCGCAGGTGGTGACGCGGGACAAGGCGGCACCGGTGGCGGAGGCTCGGCATGTCCGCCGGGACAATCCGATTGCAATGGCACGTGCACCATTACGACGTTCGATCCCGACAACTGCGGTACGTGCGGTACCAAGTGCATGAACGGACAAGTTTGCGCCAATGGCAAATGCGGCCTTTCGTGTGTCGGTGGGACGACGCAATGCACCGATAAATGCGTCGATATTCAAGTCGACCCGATGAACTGCGGTGCTTGCGGAACCGCTTGCGCCGTCGGGGAAGTCTGCACTTCCGGCAAATGCGCGCTCAATTGCGTCGGACAAACCACGAAATGCGGCAATCTCTGCGTCGACTTGAAGACGGACGTGGCCAATTGCGGTATGTGTGGAACCGTGTGTGCTCAAGGCGAGGTTTGTTCCAATGGCACGTGCGGTTTGACCTGCGTCGGCGGAACGACGAAATGCGGCACGTCCTGCGTCGATACGAAAAACGATGGATTGAATTGCGGCATGTGCGGAACCGTTTGCGGTCCGGGCGAAGTTTGCTCGGGTGGTAAATGCGACCTCAATTGCGCCGGCGGCACGACGAAATGCGCCAACACATGCATCGACACGAAGGTCGATCCGGGCAACTGCGGCGCTTGCGGCGTCGTTTGTCCGATGAACGAAGTTTGCTCCAATGGCCAATGCACCACGCAATGCGGAGCCGGTACGACCAAGTGCAACGGCACCTGCGTCGATACGAAGCTCGATCCGAGCAATTGCGGCGCGTGCGGCAAAGCGTGCGCGACGGGTGAAGTCTGTTCCAATGGCGCGTGCGGCACCACGTGCGGCGTCGGTTTGACCAAGTGCGGTACGCAATGCGTCGATCTGCAAAGCGACGAAGCCAATTGCGGTATGTGCGGTTCGGTTTGTCCGGCCAGCGTCGCTTGCTTCAATGGTGCTTGCGCCGCCGCCGGCGCTTGCGATGCCGCGGTGGATTGTACCACGTGTCAGAACTGCGCTTTCGACGGCGTTTGTCGGGACGAGCTGCAATCCTGTGCGCTCAACACCGATTGCATCGATCTCGCCAATTGCATCAATGCCTGCCCGGCGAACGATCCCATGTGCCCCAGCACCTGTGCACAAATGTCGCCCAATGGCGTGAACGATTACCTCAACATCACCGATTGCCTCTTCTGCCAAGAGTGCACGGGAAGCTGCGGTATCGATAAAGTCGCTTACGGTTGCCAAGCGAGCTGCGACAACGCAATGAACGATTGCAATGCCTGCTTTACCTGCGTGACGGCGCCGGGAGGCTTGTGTGCCGACGATTTGGCGATTTGTCAGGCCAACCCCGAATGCACGGCTCTGTCGACCTGCCTCAACGGCTGCATGAATCAAGCGTGCGAAGATATGTGCGTTCAAGATCACGTCGACGGCCTCGCCGATTACAACGCGATCATCATCTGCTTGGCGTGCCAGGAGTGCAATAACAGCTGCAACATGGGCCAAGCTTGCCCGTGATGGCGGCTTGATGAAAACGCGTTTGGCCGGTCAACTACGACGCGTTCGCCGGCTCCCGCCGCTGACCCCATACCCGTAAAACCAATTCCAACGCAAACAATCCCAGCAACGTCAAGGCGACATAAGGCGATACATCCATCGCCGGCTGAACGCCACCCTGCGACTCCGCTCGCGCCGCCTCCGCAACTTTCCGCGGACGCAAATCAATCTCCCGCTCCGGAATCGTCGCAATGCGGACCATCTGCTCGCCATCCGCTTTCGCCACATAACGACCCGCAAACGAAGTCATCACCAGCCGCCGCCCTTTTTGCTCGGCCACTTCCAGCTTCGTCGTCGGTTCACCCGCGCGCGTTGGGACAAACTCCACCGAGACATCCTTGTACCCGTCGAACGTGAACGCATCACCCACGTCCACAAGACGCGCTCCACCTCGTGACCGAGCGGTCCCGACAAACCTCTCGAGCAACGCCAGAAACGCCGGACGCAGAACGAAGTCGCTCTCTTCGGTCGACAGCGGAAGCGACAACGCAAACACGGCGCCTCGACCCAACGCTTTGCGATAAAGCAGCGGTGCACCATCGGTCCATCGCGCGAGCACTTCCGCGCCTTCCGTTGCTATGGGCTCAAACGATGTGCGGCCTTCAGGGGCCAGCTTGCCCAGTCCTTCGGCGCTCGGTCCCAAGAAAAACGCACTCGAAGGCTCCGCCCCTTCCACAGGACTTTGTGCCCAACGCACCACACCGGGTACGATCGGGTCAAACCCTGAACCAAGCGGCGCGGCGGCGGCTCGTTTGCCGAACGTCATTAGCAAAACGCCACCCTGCTCGACCCATCCCGCCATCGCTTTGCGGCCGTCCGGCGTCATGCCCGGCAAGTCGTCAATCACGATGCCCGCATACGCATTCAGCTCGTCCGCAGCATCCGGCACTGTTGCTAAAGGACGAACCTCTGCGTCCAATTGCAACGCGCCGAGCGCTTGTTCGATCGGGGGCGGACCACCTGTCTCCACTTGCGATGCCGCTGCATCGGCGACGACGCCGATCGGCAACGATCCACCCACGTGCACGACAGGCGCGATGTCATCTTCGGCGATCACGTCGCCCGGTGACAAACGCACCACCAAGTCGGCCGGCGCATCCGCGGGCACATCGAGCACCACGTCTTCCGCTCGAATCGATGCGCCAAGCGGCGCGGTGACGATCTGTTTGTCTCGGCTCAAAACTTCGATGTTTCGCCCGCTTGAAGCCGACGTTTGTCCAGCCGAATCCTTCGCGTCTTTGGACGGGCTGCACACGACCCGCGCTCGCACCTTCACGCCGCTCCGATCGGCTCGCGTGATCGCACAATCGGCGCCTTTCGCTTCGAGCTCCGGCAGCGGGATCCAGACGGGAATTTCCGAACCTGCACCCAGCGCCGGAGCATCGGGCAAACCATCCGCAAGGTCCGAAAACAAGACGACCCGACGATCGGCATGCGGGACACCGCGCACGAGCTCGCGCGCCAAGCGAATCGCTCCTTCGAGGTCCGTCGCTCGATCCGACGGCGTGATTCCATCGAGCGTCGCTTGCACCGCCGACAGGTTTGTCGTGGCTGCCAACGCAACTCGCGGCGGAGACCCGGCCAGTACGATCGCGACCGCATCACCACCCTTGAGCCCATCGGCAAGCTCGCGGGCTCCATCGAGCGCCCGCTTGAACTTGTTGGGTTTGCCCACGGCAAGCGCGCCCGCATCGAGCTGCGCGCGCATGCTCAGCGAATCGTCCACGACAATGGCCAACGCCGCCGATGCGCCGTCCTTACGCGCCAAACCCAGCCGCGCACATTGCACGAACGGTGTCGCTCCAAGCGCCGCCAACAAGAACACACTGATCGCGCGCACCGAGAACAACGCTCGGTCCTCGAGCATGCTTCGTCGACGCGCCGACGGCTGCGTGGGCGGAACCAACTCCGCCGGAGGAAACGGCTGCTCTTCCGCTTTGCGCCGTCGCAACAAATGCGCCGCGATCGGTGCGGCTACGAAGAGCGCTACGAGCAACGCGGCAAGCGACGCAAAACTCACGCGCGTGCCTCCGACACCGCTCGCACGACCGCCCGCACGGCTTCGTCCGCAGGTTTGTCAGTGGACGTATCGACAAACCGTCCGCCCCGCCGCGTGAGCTCCTCTGCGTATCGATCGGCGATCGCATGCAGTCGAGCTTGATACGTCGCGCGAACTTCATCCGCGTTCGTTTCGACGACCGCGTTTCCTTCCATGGCTCGAAGACGGACGTTCCCGGTAAAACCGAACGAGACTTCCATCGGATCGAGAACTCGTACGACCACCAACTTTCGACCGTTCGTTCCGAGCGCCGTAAATGCTTGCAAAGCCTGCTCGGGCAAGTCCACGAGGTCGCTGATGAACACGATGATCGACCCGCGTTTGGCGCGACGAGCGATCGGAGACAAAGCCCGCTCCATCGCCGCTTCTTCCGCCTTGGCATCTCCCGCCGCCGTGATCGATTCGAGCGCTCCGACGACACGATCGAACGCTTCGCCTCCACCCATCGCAGGCAACGCCATCGCGCCTCGACCACCCACCCATCCAAGCCCCACAGGATCACCACTCGACAACGCTACGCGCGCTAGCGCCGCACCCACGAGCGCGCCATACGCGAGCTTCGCCGCGGGAGCTTTGGCGCTGCGATATGCCATGGAAGCCGTGGCATCGACACACAACCACAGCGCACGATCCGTCTCGGTTTCGAACTCGCGGATCATCATGCGATCGTGCCGCAAGAGCGCGCGGCGATCGAAAAATCGCAGGTCGTCTCCCGGGACGTACGGTCGATGTCCGCCAAACTCGACGCCCGCACCCTTGCGAGCACTTCGATGCGCGCCTGCATAAACGCCGTCCGCCAAGTGTCGCGCGCGTAGACGCAACGGACCGATGCTTCCCCAGTCGATGGGAATGCCGTCCGATGCAGACTTTGTTGAGGGGCGAAGGTCGGCCATTTGTTCGGCGTGCGAAATTCCGCGCAGAAGCTCTCGCACGGAATCGAGCCTAGCACTAGCATGCACGGCGCCGTCGTCGGTATGGCTGTGCAAGGGACCCGAGCGTGCACATTCGTTGCGCTGCACTTACGCGCAAGTTCATCGTCGTTTTCGCCCTCTTTGCGGCGTCTTGCCAAGATGCTCCGCCCGTCGAGGTTGGCATGGCCCAGCCGAACTCGGCCGCGCCCTCGGCAACGATGACGGCATCGACACCCGCACGTCGCCCCTCCGTTCGTCACTACCTCGAACGAACGGAAGAACGTTGCGAAGTGTACTCCGTCGACGGCGATCGGGTTTCTCCGGCCGAACGAGCGCCGTGCCCGCTGGAGCTCGACATCGGTGAACGCATTCGTGTGGCAGGAAAAACCTGCCAACGCGAAGGCAAAGAAGGCCGTGAACGCCCCATCGTTTGTCCCGGACAGCTCATCGCCCGCGCCCTCGCGGACGCAGGCGCAGGCCCTGCTGCACCGTTGCCACGCTAGGCGCAGGGGTTTCACCCCAGACCCGACCAGGGGTTGTCCACCCCTGGACCCGGACCAGCGAGCGCTGGACCAGTATTGTTTCGTGTGCTTCGCACCCGAAACAAAAGGGTCAAGTCGGCTATTGCCGGCTGAACCGTGTTTGGTTTGTCCGCAGGACAAACCAATGAAAGGGTCAAGGGCCTGGGCCCTTGCGGGGTCGAGGGCGAGGAGCCCTCGTGGGTCTGGGCGAAGCCCAGTGCCTCTCAACTCGGCGCGTTGGCGGGCAAGTGCTTTGCGCGACGACTTGCGGGATCGTCATGAATGAAGACGATCGTGAAGATCACGAACGCGACCCACAGGATCGCGATGTGCTCGATCATGCGCTTGCCGCCGTAATTCGTGTAGATGACGCTCGCGACGGGCGGGCCGAGCAAAATCCCTGTCGCGTAAAACAAATTGTAGATGGCGTTTGCCCGACTGTAATCCTGGGCCTTGGTCACCACGCCCGTCAACGCGAGCGCTACGGGGGACATCGACGCGAACGTTGCGCCCGCGATGAACACCGCGAAACACATCACCCAATAATTGTCGAGCACCACGAATCCCAAGATCGCCATCAGACCTACGGAGGACAAAGCGCGTACGGTTTTCAAATGCCCTACGCGATCGGCGATGCGCCCGACGATATTCGAACAAAGCAACATGCCCAGGCAAAACAAGCCTGGAAGAATGATTGTGTGCTCGGGTGCCCAGCCTTTGTCGTCGATCAGGTACAGCGGCAAAAAGAGCACGACGGCGGCTTGGAAATATCCATAGGAAAACGCTGCCAGACACGACGTCTTGATTTTCCAGAAGATCGACATGGCCGGCGTGTGGGCGGGCGCCGACGGCGTGCTCGCGACAGGTTCGTCCGATGAAACACCCTCGGCCGGAGGCGTCGGCGGCATTTTGAGCAGAACGAAGACGCCTGCGGAAATCGCCGAAAACGCTCCTACGGAGAATGAAATCCGAGGATCTGTCGTGACAAACGCCATCCCTCGAGCCAAAAACGGTCCAATGACATATCCAAGGGCGAGCGCGATGGCATACAGCGTCGTCAAATAAGCTTTGTAGGCTTTTTGCGCTTGCGCCAAGAGCACCGTTTCCGATGCGACCCACACCCCAATCGTGCCCAAACCGTCGAATACACGAACAAATGCAATCGACTCGTAGGTTTTCATGTGCGGAAATCCCACGAGGCTCAGCGCATAACCGAATAAACAGATCGCCAATATGCGTTCGGCCGAAAAACGCCGAATCAACATGCCCACGGGAAGCGAGAAAAGCACCAACGCTCCCGCAAAAAACAACGATAACGTTCCAATGTTCTGTTTGGTGAATCCCAGCGCGTTCAGGTACAAAGGCGTCAAGCCGAGCGACACGCCGCATCCAATGCCGAAGAGCACCGTCGCCGTATAAAGGCGTTTCAAATGATCGGGAACTTTGCGCGTACTCGCGTGCGCCGGACCTTTGGATGAAGGAGGTACGGCAAGCGAGTCGGACGAAGTTGATTGTTGCGGCACGGCCGCCATCTACCACGGCTCGGGCGTGTCAGCCATCCGCCGTTTGCATCGATCTCATTTTATTTTCCGCCACACTCGTTACGCACATCGCGCGACGTTTTTCGCACCGCAACGACGCATGACGCGGCCGGAACATCGCCCGACCGCGTCATAACCTCGTTTGCTCAATGAATTGCACCCACGGACGTCGTCCCGAGATCCGTTTGTACACCAAGCGATCCGGCAATGGTGTTTTCCCCAGGTACGTCCTCGAGCGCCGCGGCGAGCACTTGGCTCATGTCTTCGGCGAAAACGAATTCCATGTTTTTACGCACGTCTTCCGGCACTTCCTCGACATCTCGAGCATTCCGATGCGGCAAAATCACGCGTTTGATGCCCGCTCGATGCGCCGCCATCACTTTCGCTTTGATTCCACCCACCGGAAGCACGCGTCCACGCAATGTGCATTCACCCGTCATCGCCGTATCACTGCGCACCCGTCGTGACGACAACAACGACGTCAATGCCGTGAACATCGTCACACCCGCGCTCGGCCCATCTTTCGGAACGGCGCCCGCAGGCACGTGAATGTGCAAATCCTGCTGCTCGAGTTTGTCCGTATCAACCCCGAGTTCACCCGCGTGACTCTTCACGTACGAAAGCGCTGCTTTGGCCGATTCTTTCATCACGTCACCCAATTGCCCCGTGATTTCAACGCGACCTTTCCCCGGCATGCGACTCGTTTCAATGAAAAGAATATCTCCGCCCACCGGCGTCCAAGCCATTCCCGTCGCCACGCCCGGCACCGCCGTTCGCTCCGCCATTTCCGAGAAAAACTTCTCTTTGCCCAAATACTTGCGCAAATTGCTCTCCTCGACCTGGAGCTGCGGTTTTTCGTCTTTGGCTCGAGCCACTTCCAACGACAATGCTCGGCACAGCTTTTTGATCTCCCGTTCGAGCTGCCGAACGCCGGCTTCCCGCGTGTAATCGCGCACGATGCTCCGCAAAGCGTCATCCGTGATCGACATCGATCCATCGGCAATCCCGTGCGCCGCCAATTGCTTCGGAATCAGATGTTTTCGCGCAATGTGCACCTTTTCGTCGAGCGTGTAACCGCTCATTTCGATGATTTCGAGCCGGTCGCGCAGCGGCGCCGAGAGCTGGCTCAGATCATTCGCCGTGCAAATGAAGAGCACCTCCGACAGGTCGAACGGCAGCTCCAAGTAATGGTCTTGGAACGTCTTATTTTGCTCCGGATCCAGCACTTCCAGCAACGCCGCTTCGGGATTTCCCGCCCAACCGACGGCCAATTTGTCGATCTCATCGAGGAGCATTACGGGGTTTTTCGCCTTGGCCTTTTTCATTCCGTGCAAAATGCGTCCCGGCAATGCCGCCACGTAGGTTCGCCGATGTCCGCGAATCTCCGCTTCGTCTCGCACGCCGCCCAAGGCGATGCGCACGAACGGGCGGCCGGTGGCATCCGCGATCGATTGTCCAATCGATGTTTTTCCGACGCCGGGCGGCCCCGACAAACAAAGAATGCTGCCTTTCGTGGTGCCTTTCAGGCGCAGCACCGCGATATGTTCCAAAATGCGCTTCTTCACGTCTTCGAGACCATGGTGGTCTTCGTCGAGTTTTTTCGAAACCGCATCGATGTCGTCCTTGGCATCGGCGCGAGCACTCCAGGGCAAATCCGCGATCCACTCCAGGTAGTTCCGAATCACATTGTATTCGGCCTGTTGCGGCGAAAGAGCCTGCAAGCGGTCGAGCTCCCGTTTGGCGACGTTCTTGGCTTCTTCGGGCAAATTCGCTTTTTCGATACGTTCGCGCAGTCCTTCGACGTCGCCTTCGCCCTTGTCGTCGCCCAGTTCCTTTTTGATGGCGCGCAGCTGTTCGCGCAAAATCGCTTCTTTCTGCTGATTGCCGATTTCACGCCGCACGTCCTGCTCGATCTTGCGCTTGACCTCCGAGAGGGACTTTTGCTCCAAGACAAACCCGGCCAAAAGTCGCAATCGTTCGACCACGTCGAGCGCTTCGAGGATCCGTATGTCTTTGTCGGACGAAAGGCCCAGGACGGCCGCCAAACGATCGGCGAAACGGCCCGGGTGTTCATCCGCGGTTGTCACGCCAATCGAATTTTCGATTCCCCGCCCGAGTTCGCGGACTTGGTCGAACAGCGCCCGCGCAAAAAGCCGAGCTTCTTCGGTATCGCCGCCGGTTTCTTCCACGGCCGTGACATCCGCCGTCCAATAAGGATCGAGCTGCACCAGATCACCGAGTTGCAGACGCGTGATCCCTTCGATCACCAAACGCATGTCTCCGCTCGGCATCCGCCCTGTTTCCACGATGCGCGCGTACGTGCCCAAGCGAAACACGTCATCGATCGTTGGATCCACGACTGCGCGGTCTTTCTGCGTCACCACGCCAATCACATCGCCTTTGGACAGAGTGCGCACGAGCGCGAGGGATCGTTCACGACCGATAGGGAGCGCGATTACAGTACCCGGAAAGAGAACACCATTGCGAAGCGGGAGTACAGGAACTGCGGAAGAGGGCAAAGACGCGTGATCACGCAACGTAGTCATCGTGAGACTCCTTCGGAGATGAAATAGGTATTCCTCGTCCGGCTCACTAAGCATGGCCGTTACGCGAGGAATGAACGAAGAATAAAATCGTTCACGGTTCTGTCAACGGGTGGACATGACGATGGGGAAGAAAGTTGTAAAAGTTAAATGAACTACAGTTGAAGAAGGTTGGTCCGTGTTTTGTCCGCGGGCGGGATAATCTGTATCATCGCGGGTGATGATCAGGATTGGCAGTGTCCTACGGAATCGCTTTCGAATCGACGCGCAAGCGCGATCGGGCGGGATGGGGCAAATTTATCGCGCCACGGATTTAACCACGGGAAAAACCGTCGCTGCCAAGATCTTGCTTGACACTTCCCTTCAGCATCGAGCGCGTTTTCAGCGGGAAGGGGAGATTCTGGAGCGGATTCATCATCCGCATGTCGTCGAATACATCGCCAGTGGCATGGGACTCGATGGCGAAGCTTTTTTCGTCATGGAGTGGCTCGAGGGCGAGGATCTTTTGTCGGTCCTGGCGCGTCGCCGACTCTCCGTCGCCGAAGTGCTCATGCTTGGTGTGCGCGTCGCTTCGGCGATGGGCGCGGTGCATGCGCAAGGTGTCGTGCATCGGGATCTCAAGCCGTCCAATGTGTTTCTCGTCGACGGCAAGCTCGAACAGCCCAAGATCCTCGATTTCGGTATTGCGTATTATTCCGATGCCACGCGGGTGACCGCATCCGGAACCGTTGTCGGAACGCCGAGTTACATGGCGCCCGAGCAGGCGCGTTCCGGGGGCAAAGTCGATGCGACGGCCGATGTTTTTTCGCTCGGTTGTTTGCTCTTCGAGTGCCTCACGGGCGAACCGCCGTTCATCGCCGAGCACATCGTCGCGGTATTGGCGAAGGTTGTTTTCGAGGATGCGCCGCGGGCCAGTGAATTCGCGCCCGATGTGCCTGTTTGGCTGGACAGACTTGTCGAACGAATGCTGGCCAAAGATCCGGCGCACCGACCGCGTAACGGCGCGGAAGTTGCCCGAGCGCTCGAAGCGGCCGCTCCGTCGACGTTCCCCGAGGGGGATCGGGTTTCTCAGCCCATGGGCCGGAATGAGCGGCGTTTTTTGGGCGTGTTATTGCTGGGCAAACCTCCGTCGACGCCGCAGGACGTCACGGCTTCCGTCACGATGGACCTGGCTTCGCCGATTGAATTGAAGTCGGTGATTGCTCGGTTCGGGGCGCATCTGGAATTGTTCGCCGACGGAACGACCGTCGTCATTTTCGATCAAACGAGCATTCCGACGGACATTGCGACGCAAGTCGCGCGTTGTGCATTGGCTCTGCGCACGCATGCGCCCGAGGCACCCATTGCGATTACGACGGGTTGGGGCGAGCTCGGGCGAGGTTTGCCCGTGGGTGAAGCGATCGAACGCGCGGTGCAGCTTCTGTACACGCCGCGTGAAGAGGACATCGAAGCGTCGCCGCGCATCTTGATCGACGATACGACCGCGGGCCTGCTCGATGCGCGTTTCGATGTGGTTGATCTGGACGAACACGGCTTCGAGCTTCGTGGCGAGCGCGATGTGTTCGATACGTCCCGGCCTCTTTTGGGCAAAGTCACCGCTTGTGTCGGTCGCGAACGCGAGCTCGCGATGCTCGATCAGTCGCTCACGCAGGTCACGTCGGAGCCCGAAGCGTTTGCCGTGGTGATTTCGGGTCCTGCAGGCATTGGAAAATCCCGCCTCTTGCAAGCGTTTGTCGAGCGAAACCGACAGTCGGGCAAACCCGTCGCGATTTGGATTGGTCGCGGTGATCCCGAGCGAGCGGGGTCTACGTTCGGGCTCTTGGCCGATGCGTTGCAACGCGCGGCGGGAATTGGTCCGGGCGCGTCGATGGACGTGCGGCGGGAGAAATTCGGAGCGTTCGTCGCGCGGTTTGTCGAAGAACAGGATCACCGCCGAATCACGGAGTTTTTGGGCGAACTTGCGGGCATTCCGTTTCCGGATGAAGACAGTTTGCCGTTGCGCGCAGCGCGTCAGGATCCGGAACTTTGCGGCGAGCAGATGAAGCTTGCGCTGCATGATTTTTTGCGTGCGGTCACGGCGCGTCGTCCGCTCTTGTTCGTCCTCGACGACGTGCACTTCGGCGATCACGCGTCGGTGACGGCAATTGGCACGTTGCTGCGCGAATTTGCGGACGAACCGATTCTCGTCGTGGCGACGGCGCGGCCGGAGATCGAACAGGTTTTTCCAAATCTCTGGTCCGACAACGGTAGACAGCTCATCACGCTCGGACCGATTTCACCGAAGGCGAGCGCGCGTCTGGTGCGGCATGTTCTTGGCGAGTCAGCGGAAACGGCGGTCGTGGATCGCCTTGTTTCCTTGGCGGATGGGCATCCGTTTTTCCTGGAAGAACTCGTGCGCACGACGTCGGAGCATCGTGGAGATGCGCTGCCGAGTACGATCGTGGCGATGGTGCAAACGCGTCTCGAACGGCTGGATCCGCTGGTGCGTCGGGCGTTGCGGGCGGCGAGTGTTCTTGGCGATGTGTTTTGGCGCGGAATCGTAGCGCAAATGGTTGGAGCGGACCTGACAAACGTTTGGCCGCAGCTGGTCAAGAGCGAAATTTGTATTCGTCATCGAGAGAGCCGATTTCCGGGCGACGAGGAATACGCATTTCGTCAGGCGCTCTTGCGCGAAGGTGCGTATGGCCTTTTGACCGAGAACGATCGGGAGCTCGGCCATCGCTTGGCGGCGGAGTTGCTGGAGCGGGCGGGGGAGGCGGATCCGCTGATTTTGGCCGGTCATTTCGAACGCGGCGGGGCGGGAACGCAAGCGGCGACCTACTATATTCGCGGCGCGGAGCTGGCGACGGCGCGTCGGGATCACCTGGACGCTGAGAAATATTATTCGCGCAGTTTGGAATTGGCGGGAGCATTGCCGATTTCGGCGCAACGCGGTCGTGGACTCGCTCGATTTCGATTGGGCCAGCATGCGGAAGCATTGGCGGTATTGTCGACGGCGCGGGAACAGGTCGAGGCAGAAGGCAATAAGCTCACGCAAGCGGAATTGTTGCTCGATGAAGCAATGCTGCTGGATTGGCTGGGAGAATATCAAAAAGCCGAGGAGCGCGTCATTGCGGCCAAATCGCTGGGACTCGAAGGAACATCGCCGCTCGTGGACGCCCGGCTTTGGTTGGGTCTTGGCCGTTCTTCCGTGCGCTTCAGTCGCGGTGAACAAGCAGCTCGTGAATTGAGTAATGCGGCGGAGCTCGCCGAAAAGCTTGGTGATGAAGGTTATGAGACTCGGGTCATTGCGCTGTTGATGCTTGGTTTCATATTGCCCGGATTGGGGCGTCTCGACGAAGCGTCGTCGGTGCTGGATGAAGTGATTCGAGTTTGCGAAGAACGCGGGGATCTCTTGCATCTTGGTCCGGCGCTGAATAATCGCGCTTTGGTTCGCGGTTATCGCGGGGACCGGGCCGGGGCCATTACCGATTGTGAACAGTCCATTGCGCTCGGACGAAAGCTGGGACGCCCGCGTACGGAGCTTGTCGGCCATTACAATCTGGCCGAGTACCTTTATTTGGTCGAGGAGTTCGACGCGGCCGAACCTCATTTGGCGGCAGCATTGGCATTGGCGGAAAATCCGAAGACCGCGACGCCTCCGGAAATCGTATGGATGCTCGCGGCTCGAATGGCGTTTTATCGCGGCGATGTCGTGCAAACGCGTGAAATCATTCAGCGTATCCGACAGGCGCAAGAGCACGCGCGAATACATCAAAATGGTTTGCAGATTCTCTCGCCGTCGGAAGACGTCTTCGCAACATTGCTCGAAATCACCACGGGGGATTCAACGAATGCCCAATGGGAAGAACTCGAGCAGCGATCGGCGAAGTTTTCGTTCGGGCAGGAACAAATCGAAGTGCTCGAAGTGCGGGCGCTGTGGGCATTGCGCCATGGCCGCGCGGACGAAGCGAGGCAGCGTTATCACGACGCACTCGAATTGTCGAGTCATATTCTCACTGTGATGAAACCACGTCTTGAACGGGGCCTTGCGCAGATTCCCGTTGCATCGACGGTATAGGTTGGCAAGGCGGAATGCTGCGCGGCGGTGGCCGCCGACATATTGATGGCGAGGTGCCTTCGTCCCCGTCGTTGGTCGTGGTCAATCGAATGACGCGACGCCGCGTTCGCGTCACGGCCCTCGCGGAAACGATGTATGTTGCTTCACGGTGGACATTTGCCGAATCGTCAACCCAAATTGAATTTACAAGGCGATTCCTTCCCGTTGATAATCGAGCAGAAGACAGGGTCCCCGCGTTAGTTGAATGCAGGAGGCATGATTATGAAGTCACTGAGTGCAACACTCATTTTAGTCGGTTTGTCCTCGATGCTCGGCTGCACCGCAGAGTTGCCTTCCGAGGATGCAACTGCCGATGCAGAGGGCGCATTTATCACAGACAATGCTCTCACGGATAACGCGTTGACGGACAACGCGCTGACGGACAACGCGTTGACGGACAACGCGCTGACGGACAACGCGCTGACGGACAACGCGCTGACGGACAATGCGCTTGCCGCAATCCAAGATCCCGGCGCGCAAGGTGATCTCAATCGTGAATTGCTCAAGTACATCGTTGCGTGCGCATTCAAGCCGCAGCAATCGTTTGATTTCTCTTGGACGGACGAAGGGAATGTCGTTCATAACGAACATTACGTGGGCCAACTGGGCATAGCTCCGCAATGGGCTACGGGCTCTTTGGGCGTCGAAGGCCAGCACATGGTGACGTCCTGTTTGGCTGCCAAGACAAACTTTTATGGCGTACACGTGACCATCTCCGTCCGCTCCAGCGAAAAACCGTTGCGTTTGCAGCCGGGCAGCTCGGAACTCACCGCGTACTCCAAAGTCGAAGGCGCGTTCTGGGGCAACCTCTGGGCGCCGCAGCCGTACATCAACGCCTGTTACAACAGCGCCAACGTCAACAATTCACGCGCGCATCAGCGCGATTGCGCCGCCGGGCACCTCGAACAAAACGGCTCCGTCTCCGAGTGCGGCATCATCGATATCCTCGGATCGTGTTCGTCCGTCTGCAAATCGTACAACTCCCAGCGCGGTTACTACGAGGATTGCCGTCTCAAGCCCGGCAGCAACAAGCGCACCGACCTCGTCATCACCACCGCTCTTCCCTGACAAACTCGTCCCCGACAAACTCAACGCCCCCGCTCACGACGGATGACCCCGCGCAACACGAGGTCGTGCATCGCTTGAGCCAATCGGCGCGTCTCGCTCTGATCCGCACATAAAATAAATGGCGGCGTAAACCCGCTGTACGCACGCAAAATCAATTGCGCCGCGATGTCCACGTCCGCCACGTCGAACTCACCCGCCGCAACGCCTCCCGAAAGAAGCTCGACCAGAAGCGCCCGTTCTTCTTGGTAAAACCATAACGATGCGCTCTTCACCGCCGGGTTTGCACAATGGAACAGATCCCGCGCATGCACCCCGCTCGACGTCTGCGCCAAGTACGCTTCGAGTCGCACTTGCATCACGTTCGCGAATCGTTCCGACCAGGACGTATTTGGTTGCTGCATCGTCGTGCGCATGGCTTCGAGCACGGCTTCGTAGCGCGCGCGGGACAACGCTTCGACGATCGCTTCCTTCGATGGAAACTCGAGGTACACCGAGCCCACGCCGATGCCTGCTTCTCGAGCCACATCGGCGACCGTGGTCTTTTGCGGGCCGTAGTGCTGCAAGAGCCGCTCGGCGGCCTGCAGAATCTGTTCGCGTCGCGCTGCTTCGCTCATCGCTTCGTCCGTCGAACGAAGATCGAATTTGCCACGATTTTACCTGGCCTGACAAGCTTGTCGTGACCAACCTCGGGGCGAATCACATCGTAGCGGCAGGACGTGGCGCCATCGGTCCCGGCCCTGTTGGATCACGGCGAATCGGCGCGTCCGTCGGCTTGGGTTTTTCCCTCGGTGCCGCGGTCGTACCCGTTGCGCTTGGAGCCGCCGGCGTCGTCTTTGCCGCAACGTTCGTCGGCGT
>WBZU01000719.1_pt1 | contig 27080 bp, 23 predicted proteins | sample 5204311 | NCBI WGS metagenome assembly WBZU01 (sample SAMN12344359, study PRJNA552823) | activated sludge metagenome | biome: Activated sludge suspended growth; feature: Nitrification reactor; material: Wastewater; isolation source: activated sludge from nitrification reactor of wastewater...
TCCGCGACGTGGCCGAGCGACGCGAGGATCGCCTCGAGGCTCCGCCCCTGCGCGAGCCCGAGCCCCACCCGGCGGTTGCGCGACGCGTCGCCCGTGCAGGTCAGCACGAGATCGCCCAGCCCCGCGAGCCCCATCAGCGTCTCGCGCCGGCCGCCCTCGGCCACCGCGAGGCGCGACATCTCGGCGAGCCCCCGCGTGACGAGCGCCGCCCGCGCGTTGTCGCCGCAGCCGAGTCCGTCGGAGAGCCCGGCCGCGATCGCGAGCACGTTCTTGACGGCGCCGCCGACCTCGACGCCGACCAGGTCGCCGGAGCCGTAGATGCGCAGCGTGTCGCCGCGCAGGAGCTCCGCCGCGCGCTCCGCGACGCCCGGCTCGGTCGCCGCCGCGACGAGCGCCGTCGGAAGCCCGCGGGCGACCTCGCCCGCGAAGCTCGGGCCCGAGACGATGCCGACCGGCGCGGGCCAGCGCGGCGCGATGCGGCGGTGCGCGAGCGCGACGCCGGCCGGTTCCCCGGGCGCGGCGAGAAATCCCTTCGACAGCCAGACGAGCGGCGCGCGCACGCCTGCGCCGGCGAGCGTCGCGGCGAGGTCCTCGAGCGCGCCGATGGGCGTCGCGGCGAACACGAGGTCCGCGTCGGCGGCGCGACCGGGGCGATGGTCGACCTCGAGCGCGTCGGGCAGCGGCACGCCGGGCAGGTAACGGTCGTTGCGGCGGTCGCGCTCGAGCTCCGCGGCGCGCCCGGGCGTGCGCGCGACGAGCACGACCCGCGGCCGCGCGTGCGCGCGCGACGCGAGGTGGCACGCGAGCGCGGTCCCCCACGCGCCGGCGCCGACGACGGCGATCCTGGCGGCCGCCGCGGACACGTCTAGATTCCGAAGACCTGCGAGATGCGGACGTAGCCGACGGCGCCGTCGCGGTGCTTCACCCTGACCCAGCCCGGCGCCGACGTCGATCCCGCCGACGCCGCGGGCTCGGCGAGCTCGAGGAGCACGTTCTCCGCCGCGCGGAACGCGACCGGCGCGGACTCGTCCGGCGTCGCGCGCACGTCCGCGGACGGCACGCGCACCTGGAGCGCGCGCCGCTCGGAGAGCGACTTGTTCGCGATCCAGCCGATCGTGCCCGCGACGTCGCGCACCTTGGTCCAGCCCTCGACCGCGACGAGCACCTCGAGCGGAACGTCGCGGCCGAAGACGAACTGCGGGCGCGCCTTCGCCGACGGCGCGTCGTAGAGGACGGTCGGAGCCTCGGCGGTCGAGCGGAAGTCGGCGGCCCGGAGCGGGAGCGCGAGCGCCGCCGCGCCGACGGCGGCGATCGCGATCGCGGCCGCGCGGCGCGTCACGGGCGTCAGGCGACGGCGGAGGCGCCGGTCTCCGACTTCTGCAGCAGTTGCTGCGCGTAGAGCGCCTCGAAATTGATCGGCTGCAGGTGCACCGGCGGGAAGCCGGCGTTCATCGTGGCGTTCGCGACGGTCTGGCGCGCGTACGGGAACAGCATCGCCGGGCAGTGCATCGCGAGGATCGGCTGCAGCGCCTCGGGCGTCGCGCCCTGCACCGTGAAGACGCCGGCCTGCGCGACCTCGACCAGGAACACCGTGCGCTCGCCCGCGGTCGCGGTGACGGTCACGGTCATCACGCACTCGTAGACGTCCGGCTCGACCTGTTCGGCGCGCGTGCGCAGCCCGATCTCCATCGACGGCGGCTCGGTGAGCCGAAACGACTGCGGCGAGCCCGGGTTCTCGAGCGAGAGGTCCTTCACGTAGATCTTCTCGACCGCGACCTTGGCGGCGTTCTGGGACACGAGCGAATCGGCCATGGGCATCCTGCGCAGATGGGCGTGAAAAACCCGGGATTATACGCGAGCGGGCGAGCGGCTCCCGGTGCGGCCGCCCCCCCGCGGCCGCGCCGCGCCGGCGTGGCGCGGGCCCGCGAGAAGCCGGCGCGGGCCTCGGAACCTGTGAATGAATCCGGCGTCCCCGCGACGGCGCGTCCCGCAGGGTTGCCCGCAGCCGCGCATGCTCGAAGCTCCTCGCTGCCGATGTCGACGCGCGGCTCCCGGCAACGCGGGGATGCAGGGTTCTTTCACAGGTTCTCAGTCCTTCGCGAGCAGCGGCTCGAGGCCTCCGGCGCGGTCGAGCGCGACCAGGTCGTCGTAGCCGCCGACGTGGACCTCGCCCACGTAGATCTGGGGAACGGTACGGCGGCCGGTGCGCTCCATCATCTCCTGCCGGCGCCCCGGCTCGAGGTCGACGCGCACCTTGTCGATCGCTTCGACGCCCCTGGCCGAGAGCAGCCGCTCCGCCTGCTGGCAGTACGGGCACACGGCCGTCGTGTACATCGTGACCCGCGCCATCGTCATTTCTCCACCGGCAGGCCGGCGCCGCGCCACGCGGCCATGCCGCCGCTCAGGTGGTAGACGTCCTTGAACCCGGCCTTCGCGAGCGCCGCGCCGGCCATCCGGCTGCGCCGGCCGCTCGCGCAGTAGACGATCACCGGCAGGTCGTGCTTCGCCTTCACCTCGCCGATGCGGCCGGCGAGCTGCGACAGCGGGATGTGCAGCGCGTTCGGCAGGCGGCCCTGCTCGTACTCGTTGGTCTCGCGCACGTCGAGCAGCAGCGCGTCGCGGTTGAGGAGCTGCGTCGCGCCCAGCGTTCCGAGCTCGCGCATGGGCGAGAACCGCCGCTGCACGAGCGGCCAGACGAGCATCGCCCCCGACACGAACGCGACGGTGACGAGCATCCAGTTCTTCTCGACGAAGGCCAGGATCGACATGGGACGGGGCGCGCCGGACGCGCGGAGGAAGGTCCGAAGGTAGAATTATATGCGACGCGGCCCGTCCGCCCGCTCCGACCCCGACCGCGCGCGCCGCCGATGGCCGACCCCGCCCCCGCCCGCATTCCCCGCCCCGTCGTGCTGCTGATCCTCGACGGGTTCGGCACGCGCCCCGACGCGCCCGACAACGCGATCACGCGCGCGCGGATGCCGAACTGGAACGCGCTGCTCGCAAGTTGCGCGCACGGCACGATCGACGCCTCCGAGAAGCACGTGGGGCTCCCCGACGGGCAGATGGGCAACTCCGAGGTCGGCCACCTCAACATCGGCGCCGGCCGCGTCGTCTACCAGGACTACACGCGGATCGACCATGCGATCGAGACCGGCGAGTTCGCGACGAACCCGGTGCTCGCCGGTGCGGTCGCCCGCGCCCGCGACGCCGGCGCCGCGCTGCACGTGCTGGGGCTCCTGTCGCCCGGCGGCGTCCACAGCCACGAAGCCCACGTCGCGGCGATGGTGGCGATGGCCGCCCGCGGCGGCGTGAAGCGCGTCCTCGTGCACGCGTTCCTCGACGGGCGCGACACGCCGCCGAAGAGCGCCGCCGCGTCGATCCGCTTCATGGACGCCGAGTGCGCGAAGCACGCCGGAGCGCGCATCGCGTCGGTCACCGGCCGCTACTACGCGATGGACCGCGACGGGCGCTGGGAGCGCGTGAAGCCCGCGTACGAGGCGCTCGTCGACGGCCGCTCGCCGTTCACGGCGCGAAGCGCGACGGCGGCGCTCGACGCCGCGTACGCCCGCGGCGAGACCGACGAGTTCGTGCAGGCGACCGCGGTGACCGGTCCCGACGGCCGCGCCGCGACGATGGCCGACGGCGACGTCGTCGTGTTCATGAACTTCCGCGCCGACCGGGCGCGGGAGCTCACGCGCGCGCTCACCGACCCGTCGTTCGACGGCTTCGCGCGCGCGCGTGTGCCGGCGCTCGCCGCGTTCGTGTGCCTGACGCGCTACGGCGACGAGTTCGCGCGCCTGCCGGTCGCGTTCGGGCCGCAGAGCGTCGAGAACGGCTTCGGCGCGTGGCTCGCGAAGCACGGCCGGACGCAGTTCCGCATCGCCGAGACCGAGAAGTACGCGCACGTCACCTACTTCTTCAACGGCGGCACCGAGGACGTCTATCCGGGCGAGGACCGGATCCTCGTCCCCTCGCCGAAGGTGGCGACCTACGACCTGAAACCCGAGATGAGCGCGATCGAGGTCACCGACCGGCTGGTCGAGGCGATCGCGAGCGACCGCTACGACGCGATCGTCTGCAACTACGCGAACGGCGACATGGTCGGCCACACCGGCGTCTTCGCCGCGGCGGTCGCGGCCTGCGAGACGCTGGACGCGTGCATCGGGCGCGTGGTCGAGGCCGCGCGCCGCGCGGGCGGCGAGGTCGTCATCACCGCCGACCACGGCAACGCCGAGATGATGTACGACCCGTCGACCGGCCAGCCGCACACGGCGCACACGCTCGACGTCGTGCCCTTCGTCTACGTCGGCCGGCCCGCGACCGTGGCGCCCGGCGGCGCGCTCGAGGACGTCGCGCCGACGCTTCTCGCCCTGATGGGACTGCCCCGCCCGCCGGAGATGACCGGCCGGCCGCTCGTCGAGCCCGCCTGACGGGGGCCCCCGGGCGCGCGAGGGAGGACCAGGCCCGGACCGGGCGCAGCGGGTCGCACCGCCCAGGCGACCACGGAGCCGGGCTCCTGTCGATGTAAGCATTTACTCTCGCTAGACGCCCCGCGGGCAACCCAAGACTCGCTCGCCGCCGGCGAATCCCCCGGCGCGCTGCCGTCCGGATCCACCGCCCGGTTCCGTCGCGCCGCGACCGCGGCGCCGGTCCGCGCGTCGCGGGGAACTTGCCGCCCGCCGCGAAGCCCAATGGCCGACGAACGGGCGCTCCCGTCCGCCCCGCGCGTGCCGGCGGCTGCGATCCCCGCGGCGTATACTTTTCGGTCAGACAGCGGGGGCTTCCCCGATCGCGCGAGGCGGCGCGTCACACGAGGAACACGATGGAAAACGGCTGGAAGAAGGCGGGACTGATCGGGCTCGGGACCGTGCTCGGCGTGCTGCTGACGCTCAATTTCTCGGCGGTCGCGCAGCGCGAGGCGAAGCTCCCGATCCCCTACGAGGACCTGCAGCTCCTCGCCGCGGTGTTCGGCAAGATCAAGAGCGACTACGTCGAGCCGGTCTCGGACGAGAAACTCATCCGCGAGGCGATCAACGGGATGGTCCACGGGCTCGACCCGCACTCCGACTTCCTCGACGCCGACGCGTTCAAGGAGCTGCAGGTCAGCACGCAGGGCAAGTTCGGCGGGCTCGGCATCGAGGTCGGCATCGAGGAAGGCGTCGTGCGCGTCGTCTCGCCGATCGAGGACACGCCGGCGTTCCGCGCCGGCATCAAGTCGGGCGACCTCATCGTCAAGATCGACGAGACCGCGACGCGCGGCCTGCCGCTCAACAAGGCGGTCGACCTCATGCGGGGCAAGCCCGGCACGACGGTCACGCTCACGGTCGTCCGGAAGGACGCCGAGGGGCTGCTCACGTTCCCGATCGTCCGCGAGGAGATCAACGTCAAGAGCGTGCGCGCGAAGATGCTCGAGCCGGGCTACGGTTACGTGCGCGTGCGGAACTTCCAGGAGCGGACGGGCCAGGACCTCGCGGCGGCGCTCAAGGACTTCTACAAGCAGGGCGACCTCAAGGGCCTCGTGCTCGACGTGCGCGCCGACCCGGGCGGCCTGCTCAACCAGGCGGTGGCCGTGTCCGCGGCGTTCCTGCCCAAGGACGCGCTGGTCGTCTACACCGACGGCCGCACGCCCGACGCCCGCATGCGCCTGACCGCGAGCCGCGAGAACTACCAGCGGCGCGGCGAGGACTGGTTCCGCGACCTGCCGGCAGGCGTCAAGAAGGTGCCGATGGTCGTGCTGGTCGACGGCGGCACCGCGTCGGCGTCCGAGATCGTCGCCGGCGCGCTCCAGGACCACAAGCGCGCCACCGTGATGGGCGCGCCGACGTTCGGCAAAGGCTCGGTGCAGACGATCCTGCCGATCGGCACGAACGCGGGGCTCAAGCTCACGACCGCGCGCTACTACACGCCGGCCGGCCGCTCGATCCAGGCGAAGGGCATCGAGCCCGACGTCGTGATCGACGACGGCCGCGACACGGGCGTCCGGATCCGCGAGGCGAACCTCGAAGGGCACCTCGAGACGCCGCGCGCCGCGGGCGCCGCGCCCGCCGGCGCGGCCGCGCCGGCGACCACGCTCCCGGCGGCGCCCGCCGGGCCGAAGCCGGTCACGCCGGCCCCGCGCTTCGAGTTCGGCTCGGCCGAGGACTTCCAGCTCAAGCAGGCGATGAACCAGTTGAAGGGCGAGCCGGTCGTCGCGTCGATCCGCTCGGTCGCCGCCGCGAACACCGCCGAGACGACGGTCGCGCCGGCGAAGAAGTAGCGGCGCCGCGCCCCGCACGGGAACGCCCGGCCCCGCGCCGGGCGTTTCGTTACAGGGTCCGTCGCGGGCCGCGGCGTCAGCGCTTCGCGCCCGCGCGCGCCGCCGCGCCCTCGAGCTCGCGCGCGAGCTGCGCCAGGCTCGGGTCGTCGGGCTCGAGCGAAGCGAGCAGCTTCGCGCGCTGCGCCGCCTTCGCGAGGTTGCCGGCGCCGCGCTCGTAGCTCGCCAGCGCGACCAGGATCTCGCGATCGTACGGATGGCGCGCGAGCGCCGCGTCGAGCGTCTTCATCGCGTCCGCGCGCCGGCCGGCGTCGTACTGCGCGACGCCCAGCACGTAGGCGAACCGTGCGTCGTCCGGGGCGAGGCGCGCCGCCTCGCCCAGCGCGGCGAGCGCCTCCTGCGTCCGCTTCTGCCGCACGAGCGACAGGCCGAGCGCGTGGCGCGGAGCGGCGGCGGTCGGGTCCGCGCGGATCGCGTCGCGCAGCGCCGCCTCGGCCTCGCGCTCCCGGCCCATGCCTCGCAGCAGGTCGGCGAGGTTGACCGATGCCGCGACGTAGGTCGGGTCGAGCGCGAGCGCGCGCCGGTAAGCGGCGGCGGCGGCGGCGGCCTCCCCGCGCGCGAGATGGTAGCCGCCGAGCTCGGTCTGCGCCTCGGGCCGGTCCGCGTTGTAGCGCAGCGAGGCCAGGTACTCGTCGATCGCCTTCGCGAATCGTGCGCGATCGTCGGCGGCGAGCCGCGACTCGGGCGCGCCGGCGAGCCCGCGCGCGGCCTCGATGCGTACGACGCGCACCGGATCGGCGAGGAGCTTCGGCAGCCGCCTCGCGCGAAGCGCCGGATCGGCGTCGCGCAGCGCGCTCGCCGCGGCGAGCCGCACGATCGGATCCGGATCGGCGAGCGCCTTCTCGAGCGCGGGCAGGGTCGCGCGGCCCGGATGGCGGACGAGGCGCGGAATCGCGCTCGCGCGCGCGATCGCCGGAAGCGAGGGATCGTTGACGACCGCCGCCAGCGCGGCCTGCGCGCCCGGCGCGCCGGCGTCGCCGGCGGCGAACGCCTCGGCCCAGGTCTGGAACCCCGGCTTGCGTTGCGGGTACCAGCGCGCGACCGCGTCGGCCGCCCACTTCGCCCCCTCCTTCGGGTGGCAGCCGGTGCACGCGTTCGGCGTGCCCAGCGCCACGCTGCGGTCGGGCCTCGGGATGCGCATCGAGTGGTCGTGGCGCGGATCGACGACCATGTAGGTCGTCGTCGGCATGTGGCAGGCCGCGCACGCCGCGCCCGGCGATCCGGCTGCGTGCCGGTGATGGGCGGGTGCGTCGAAGCGCGCCGGCGCGTGGCACTGGCCGCACACCGCGTTGCCGGGAGCGCGCAGCTTCTGCGTGTGCGGGTCGTGGCAATCCGAGCAGCTCACGCCCTTCGCGTGCATGCGGCTCTGCAGGAACGAGCCGTGGACGTAGACCTCGTCGCGCATCTGGCCATCGGCGTAATAGAGGCCCGGCTCGATCAGCGCGAGCCGGTACGCGTCGCCGAACGGCGATCCCGGATGCCACGAATCGTCGAACTGGCCGCGCCGCGAGTGGCAGCGCGCGCAGGTCTCGAGCTCGCGATTCGAGGTGCGGGGCGCCGAGCGCGCCGCGCTCCCGGTCGCCGGGTCGATCGCCCACGCGACGCCGCGCCGCTCGTCGAGCGCGACCGCGAGCCCCTTCGACGCGTCGGCGCGCCGCGCGGCGGCGTCGAGCTTCGCCCACGCGGCGTGGCGCGCGCCCGGGCCGTGGCAGGCCTCGCAGCCGACGTCGATCTCCGACCACGTCGTCTCGTAGGTGCGCGTCGCCTCGTCGTAGTTCTTGCGCAGGTTGGTCGAGTGGCAGTCGGCGCACTGGTAGTTCCAGTTCTGGTCGATGCCGGTCCAGTGCAGCGGATTCCCCGCCTTGAGCTTTCGGTCCGGGTAGAGGTGGAACCATCGCTGCCCGCCCTGCGCCTTCGGCCGCGCGTCCCAGGCGATGCCGAGCGCCTGCAGCCGCCCGCCGGGCAGCTCGACCAGGTACTGCTGCAGCGGGTGGACGCCGAACGTGTAGCGGACCTCGAAGTCGGCGAGCTTGCCGCCGGGGCCGTCCGTGTTGACGAAGTAGCGGCCGTCGCGGCGGAAGAACCGGCTCGTGACGCCGCCGTGCGTGAACCGCGCGCCGCCGAAGTCGCCCAGCACCGTGCGCTCGTTCGCCTCCTCCATCGCGCGGTCGTGCTGAGAGCCGCGCCACGCCTCGTACTCCTTCGCGTGGCAGCCGGCGCAGGCCGCAGTGCCGACGGCGTCCGCGGACGCCGCCGAACGCGGCTGCGCCGGGACGTGGGCGGCCAGCGCCCCGAGCAGCACGGCGGCGACGAGCGCGGCGCCTGCTGCGAAGCGCATGCGCGTCATGGCGGGTCGTGGGGACGGTGGGTCATCGATCGGCCGGCGTCCGGCCCCGCGTGGCGGTCGGGGTTCGCCGCGGCGACGCACGTGCGATGCGGCGCGAAGACGCGAATCCTCTCACATCGGCGGCCCACCGCGGGCGCGCGGACGCTTCGCCGCGCGCAGCGACGACAGCGGCTGCGGCCGTCAGCGCGGCGGCGCGAACACGACCCGCCAGTCCGTCTTCATGCTGACGACGACCCAGCCGCGGCGCCCGGCCTCGTCGAGCGCGCGGTCGAGCCTGCCGATGGCGCTCGCGCGATCGTAGGCGAACTCGCGTGCCTCGTCGTCGTGACGCACGATCAGGCCGAGCCTGCGTCCCGGGCCCGACGTCGTCCATTCGAGCATCTCGAAGTCGCCGTCCGAATTGCCGAAGGCGGCGATCGGCCGGCGGCCGATGAACTTGTGGATGCCGACGGGCTTGCCGGCCTTGTCGTCGATGAAGTCGATCTCCGGCAGTCGCACGATGACGGGCCCGCCGTCGCGCACTTCGTACCTGGTCTTGATGCTCGAGCCGACCACCTGCTCGGGCGGCACGCCGTAGAGCTTCTCGGCGAAGACGCGCAGGAACTCGACGCCCCCGCCCGAGACGATGTACGTCTTGAACCCGCCCGCGCGCAGGTACTCGAGCAGCTCGCGCATCGGCGCGTAGGTGAGCTCGGTGTAGGGGCGACGCAGCGTCGGGTGCCGCGCCGTTTCCGCCCACTCGCGCACGACGAGCGCGAACTCGTCGCTGGTGATGCCCGCGTGCGTCGCCATCACCAGCTCGAGGAGGCCACGCTCGCCGGAGGCCGCCAGCGCCTTCACGTCGCCCTCCAGCGCGGCCTTGAAGGGCTGCGTGTCCTTCCACTCGGGATGGGCCGGCGCGAGCGCCCTGACCCGGTCGATCGCGAACGCGAGCTGGAAGTACATCGGCTGCTCGGACCAGAGCGCCCCATCGTTGTCGAAGACCGCGATCCGCTCGGCGGCCGGCACGAACGCCGGATGGCCCGGCGTCGTCGCGTCGGTCACGAATTGGACGATCGCCCGCTTCGCCGGCCCGTCGTTCCACGACGGCAGCGGCTGCGCCGCCGTGGCGGCCGCGACGAGCGCGGCGGCGAGGGCGGCGACGACGCGCCCGGGCGCGCGCCGCACCCCGTCCCGGCGCTCACGCACGGAACACGACCTTGAACGCGTTCTTCGCGGTCTCGAGCGCGGACTTCGCGTAGAGTCCGCCGGCGAACGACGCGATCATCATCGCGTTGAACGAGTTGGTGAAATCCTCGTGGCGCGTCATGAACAGCGTCACGCCGCCGACGATCAGCGGGGCGACGAGCGCGCCCAGCACCGGCCGCATCAGGAAGCAGAACGCGAGGCGCCGGTGGTAGAGCTCGCCCTCCGCGGACGCGGGCACGTGCGTCCCGTCGGCGAGCTCCAGCCCGTTCGCGTAGCGCGCGAGCAGCGACGTGAACGCGCCGACGCCGCTGCCCGCGAAGCCGACGAGCGCGACGCCGGTCATCTTCAGAAGCTGGTCGGGCGCCTGCAGGATCCCGATCCCCGAGGTGAAGGCGACCACGGAGAGGGCCGCGAGTGCGAGCGCGACGCGACGCGCGGACCCGTGCAGCGCGGCCGCCTCGGGTCCGCGCGCCGGATCCGCGGGCGCGGCCTCCTGCAGCTCGGCAACGACTTCGACGACGGCTTCGGCCATGGCGGCGCTCCTCGAGACGCGCGGTCCGGGGAGGGACCGCGCAACGTTCCAGTCACCCGCCCGCGCGCCGTTCCCCGCGGCGCGCCTTCGTCACCGGACCGGCGGCGCCGCGGGCGCGGTCACGAGCTCCCGCGCCGCGCGCGAGCGCTCCTGCGCCTCGAGCGTCAGCCGGTAGGCGACGTAGTACTTGTAGATGTTGCGCACGTAGGTCGTCGTTTCGGGACCGATCTTCTCGGCGACGACGATCTCGACGTGATTGAACCACCTGTCCGGGTCCAGCCCTCTCTTCTTCGCCTCCGCGCGGGCCTTCGCGACGTTGCCCGGCCCGCAGTTGTAGCTCGCGAACGCGAACAGCGGGCGGTTGCCCTCGCTGAACTTCGCGTCCGGAAAGTACCGCGACATCAGCTGATCCATGTACTTGGCGCCGCCGTGGATGTTCGCCTCGACGTCCCGGATGTCGCCGACCCCGAGCTGCGCGCCGGTCGCCGGCATGATCTGCATCACGCCGATCGCGCCGACGTGGCTCCGCGCGTCCTGGTCGAGCTGCGATTCCTGGTAGCCCTGCGCGGCGAGCATCAGCGGGTCGAACCCGTAGCGCTCGCCGTACTTGCGGAACAGCGCCAGCGTGTCGGAGAAGCGCTTCCACTCCGCCGAGCCGGTCGGATCCTTCATCTGCTTCACCCGCTTCATCGACTGCGCGAGCCGGTAGTTGATGACGCCCTGCTTGAGCGCCCAGCCGGCGTGGAACGCCTCGATCTCCGCGGCGAGCTTCGCGCTGCCCTTGCGGACCGCCCATCCCGTCCTGCCGCCATCGCGCAGCACGATCGTGTCGTCGACCCTCGCGTTCGGCAGCACCTGCGCCCACATGTCGGCCTTCCACTCGTCGACGACGATCGCCTGAAGGAGCCCGGCGTTGACCATCTCCATCATGTCCTCGTCCTCGAGCGCCTCGGGGACGAGCTCGAGCCGGACCGGCGGGCGGCCCTCGCGCGCGAAGCGCTCGTTGAGCACGGCGAGACTCTCGTAGTACGACGATGCGCGGCGCACGTGGACGGTCCGGCCGGAGAGGTCGTCGATCCCGTTCGGCGCCGGCGAGGCGGCGGCGGTGACGAGGACCTCGCGCACGTCCTTCAATCCGGCCGGAGACACCATGTCGACGAGACGCAGCCGCTCCCCGGTCACCGTGATGTTGCCGACCGCGACGTCCGCGAGCCCGTCGGCGACGTCCGGCAGCAGGCGGTCCCGGGTCGCGGGAGCCAGGTAGACGGTCAGCGGGCGCTTGCCGAGCTCCTTCGCGTACTTCTGATTGAGCCAGCGCTCGAAGTCGCGGACCAGTTCGGCGGTAAGGCCGCGCTCGCGGCCCCGCTCGCTGGTGTAGAGCGAGCGCGAGTAAGGCGCGACGACGCGGATCATCCTGCGCTTGAGCATCGCGTCGAAGTCGCCGGTCCACGCCTTGTTGGCGATCGCGAGCTGGCGCGGGGGCGGCGCGGCGCCGCCGGCCGGCCCGGCGGGCGCGGCTTTCGCCGCGTCGGCACGCGCCACGGTCGCGGGGGCGGGCGACTGCGCTCCCGCCAGCGCCACGTAGGCGCACAGCAGCGCCACCGCGGGCCATGCGGACGACTTCGCCGCCGCGATCACGAGTCGCATGCAGCGGGGCACCGTCGTCGTCGCGGGGTCAGCCATGGCGCACGAGCGTCGCGACGATCACGACGAGCCAGACGACGACCGCGGCCGCGAGGCCCGGGGCGATGCGCGACTTCACCGTTCCTGCTTCCGAGGGTTCGCGGGAAACGCCCCGGGGACGGGGGCAGGCCCGGCGCGGGCATCCCGCGTCACCGCGATCAGTTGCCGACCGGCTGCGACACCGCCTCCATCACCCGCTCGAGGTTGAAGCTCCCCGGCTTCTGGCGCGGCGGGAACTCCCGGAAGCTCTGCAGCCACTGCGCCACGTAGGCGCCCGCCGGCGCGATCAGGAACATCCGCTCCATGTACCAGCGCTGGTAGCCCATCGCGTTCTCCTCCTCGGCCCGCTCGAACGGGTCCATGCGGAGGTTGGTGATCAGCGGCGCGCGCAGCACGGTGAACGGCTGCTGCCACACCTTGAGCCCGACCGCTTCCTGCTTCAGGAACAGGATCTTCCAGTTGTCGTACCGCAGCGCGGCGACGCTGCCGTCGTCGGTCCAGTAGATGAACTCGCGGCGCGGCCACGCGGCCTCGCCCCGGAACGCCGGGCCGAGGTCGTAGCCGTCGAGGTGGACCTTGTAGCTCCGCCCGCCGATCGTGCGGCCCTTGAGCAGGTCTTCCTTCGCCGTCCTGTCGCCGGCCGCCGCGACGAGCGTCGTCAGCATGTCCTCGTGCGCGCCGATGTCGTTGATCACGGTCCCCGGCTTGATGACGCCGGGCCACCTGATCATCGCAGGCACCCGGTAGCCCCCCTCGAACGGCGTGTTCTTCTCGCCGCGGAACATCGTCGTGCCGCCGTCGGGCCACGTGAAGGTCTCCGCGCCGTTGTCGGTCGAGTACATGACGATCGTGTTGCCGTCGAGGCCGAGCTCCTTCAGCTTCGCGAGCACCTGGCCGACGTGGCCGTCGTGCTCGACCATGCCGTCGGCGTAGACGCCGAGCCCGGTCTTGCCGTCGGACTCCTTCTTCAGGTGCGTGAAGATGTGCATCCGCGTCGAGTTCCACCACAGGAAGAACGGCTTGCCCGACTGCTTCGCGCGCGTCATGAAGTCGAGGGCCTTCACGGTCACCTCGTCGTCGATCGTCTCCATGCGCTTCCGCGTGAGCGGACCGGTGTCGGTGACCCGGCCGTCGGCGAAGCTGTGGATGACGCCGCGGGGGCCGAACTTCTTCTTGAATTCCGGCGACTTCGGGTAGTCGACGTTCTCCGGCTCCTCCTCGGCGTTCAGGTGGTAGAGGTTGCCGAAGAACTCGTCGAAGCCGTGGTTCGTGGGCAGCATCTCGTCGCGGTCGCCCAGGTGGTTCTTGCCGAACTGCCCGGTCATGTAGCCCTGCGCGCGCAGGAGCGTGGCGATGGTCGGGTCTTCCTTCTTCATGCCCTCCGGCGCGCCGGGGAGCCCGACCTTCGTGAGGCCGGTGCGGATCGGCGACTGGCCGGTGATGAACGCCGCGCGGCCGGCCGTGCAGCTCTGCTGGCCGTACCAGTCGGTGAACAAGGCGCCCTCCTTCGCGATGCTGTCGATGTTGGGCGTCCTGTAGCCCATCATTCCGTGGTTGTAGGCGCCGACGTTGAACTGTCCGATGTCGTCGCCCCAGATGACCAGGATGTTGGGCTTGCCCTGCGCGTGCGCGCCCGCGGCGGCGAGCGCGAAGGCCGCCACGGCGATCGCTCGAAGGGTGATGCTCGGCTTGCGTCGCGTCATCGGAACCGTCCTCGGGGAGAAAGTGCGCCGTGGTCGGCCGCACGCGTCAGAGGAGGGGACGGGCGGCGTGCCACGGCGTGCCCGGATTCTGCGAAGGGTGCCGCCCGGTCGTCCAATCGCTTCGAATCATCGGTTTGATAACATCCCCGCATGGACTTCGACCTGAGGCTCCTGAGGCACGCCAGGGCGCTCGCCGAGGAAGGCAGCTACGCGCGCGCGGCGCGCTCGCTCCACCTGACGCAGCCCGCTCTGACGCGCAGCATCCAGGAGCTCGAGCGGCGGACCGGGCTCAAGCTGTTCGACCGCGACAGCAAGCGGGTCGGGCCCACCGACCTCGGGCGGCTGTTCCTCGCGCACGCGCGCGAGCTGCTCGGCCGGGCCGAGGCGCTCGACCGCGAGGTCGCCACGATGCGGGGCGCGGGAACCGGCAGCCTCGTCGTCGGCTCGGGGACGATGCCCACGGTGATCTTCATGGCCGACGCGCTCGCGTCGTTCCTGGGCAAGCATCCCGGCGTCGCCGTCCGGCTCGTCAACGACAACTGGTCGTCGCTGGTGGAAGCGCTGCGCCGCCGCGAGATCGACTTCGTCGTGGCGGCGCCCCCGCCGACCGAGGAGATGGCCGGCCTCGTGGTCGATCCCCTCGCGCCGCGGCAGGGGTACTTCTTCGTCCGGCCGGGACACCCGCTCGTGCGCCGGCGCGAGCTCGCGCTCGCGGACGTCGCCGCGTTCCCGATCCTGTGCACGAGCCGGCTGCCGCCCGCCCTCGTCGACCGCCTGCTCGACGCGCGCGGCCCGCGCGGCGCCGGCCGGTCGCTCCCGGACGTCGCCTCCGAGTCGCACGAGATGATGCAGCGCATCGCCGCGACCACCGACCACGTGCTGCTGTCCTCGCTCGCCGGCAACCGCGACGCGCTCGCGCAAGGGCGGCTCGTCGCGCTTCCGCTCGCGGACCCGGTGATCCGGGTGAGCTTCGCCGTGCTGCGCCTCGAATCGCGAACCTTGCCGCCGATCGCCGACCAGCTCGTCGCCGAGATCGTCGCGGCCGATCGCGCCGCGGTCGCCCTGGAGCGCGAGCTCGCGGCAAGGCTCGCCGGCCGGGAGCCCGCGCCGGCCTCGGCGCGCCGCCCGACGCGGACCCGTTCGCCGGCCGTGGCGGCCCCGGCGCGCTGATCGGCAGCGACGGGCGGAGCGCGCCGACGGGCGCCCCGCCCCGAGGCCCCCACGATGGACGACACCCAGCTCCTCCGCTACAGCCGCCACCTGCTGCTCGACCAGCTCGGCCCCGACGCGCAGGAGCGCTACGCCGCGGCGCGCGCGCTCGTCGTGGGCGTCGGCGGCCTCGGCAACCCGGCGGCGCAGTTCCTCGCGAGCGCCGGCGTCGGGAGGATCACGCTCGTCGACGCCGACAGCGTCGACCTCACGAACCTGCAGCGCCAGATCCTGTTCGCGATGGACGACGTCGGCGCGCCGAAGGTCGAGGCGGCGGCGCGACGGCTCGCGGCGATCAATCCGGAGCCCAGGTACGTCCGCGTCGCGAAGCGCGTCGGCGCGGGCGAGCTGGCCGCACTCGCGGCCGACGCGGACGTCGTGCTCGATTGCACCGACAACTTCCAGACGCGCCACGACGTCAACCGGGCCTGCGTCGACGCGCGCGTGCCGCTCGTGTCGGGCGCCGCGGTCCGGTTCGACGGCCAGATCGCGGTGTTCGACGCGCGCGATCCCGCCTCGCCCTGCTACCACTGCCTGTTCGGCGAGGGCGAGGAGCTCGAGGAGACGCGCTGCGCGACGATGGGCGTGTTCGCGCCGCTCGTGGCGATCGTCGGCGCGACGCAGGCGGGCGAGGCGCTGAAGCTCCTCGCCGGCGTGGGCACGTCGCTCGCCGGCCGGCTGCTCCTCTACGACGCGCTGGCCGCGAGCTGGCGCGAGATGCGCGTGCCGCGCGATCCCGCCTGCGCGGTCTGCGCGTCGCGGCGATGAGGCTCGTTCCGGTGGTTCGCGGCGCGGCCGCGCTCGCGGCGTTCGCGGCGGCCGCGGCGTTCGCCCAGGCCCCGGAGCCGAAGCTCTCGCCCGCCGACTGGAACGCGATCCGGGCGGTCGTCGCCGACCAGCGCGACGCGATCGCGACCGGCGACGCGCGTCGCGCATTCGCCTATGCGTCGCCGGGCGTCCGGGAGCGCTTCGGCCATTCGAGGGCGTTCCTCGAGATGGTCCGCGACGCGTATTCGCCGCTCGTCGAGGCCCGCGACGCGCAACTGCTCGACGGCGCGGTCGTCGAGGGGCGCGTGATCCAGCCGCTGCAGCTCGTCATGCCCGACGAGACGGTGCTCGTCGCGCTCTACGTGATGGAGCGGCAGCGCGGCGGCGCGTGGCGCGTCTCCGGCTGCCTGATCGCGCCGTCGACGCTGCGGGCAACGTGAAGGGGTCAGAGCTGTCATTTTCGAACGCCCGATTTCGATGGGCGGAGCGGCCCCGACGAAAATTACGGCTCTGACCCCACTCAGAGCAACCGGGCTTCCTTCGCGCGGGCGACGAGCCCCGCGCACACGGCGGTCTCGCCCTGCGTCAGCGCATCCTCGATCGCGGCCGCCTGGATGCGGCGCGCCGCCTCGCGGCTTCCCGCGTCGCGGTTCAGCCCCTCGATCAGCGCGAGCTTCGCGCCGTTGCACTCGAGATTCGACGCGGCGAGGCGGTCGCGCTCCGCGGCGAGGCGCGAGCGCTCGGCGTCGTCGGACGCCCAGCTCCAGGCGATCGAGAGGCCCGCGAGCCGCGCGGACCAGGTGTCCGCCCGCTCGGCCATCGTGCGCGCGAGCCGGCGGCACGCGGGCTCCATCTCCACGCCGACGCCGGGCTGCCCGCGCTGGCACATCGTCGCGGCCTCGGCGACCGCGACGTCGGCCCGCAGCGCCGCCAGCGCGGCCGCGGCGAACGGCGCCTCCGGCTCGCGCGCGACGCCGGGCACCGCCTCGAGCACGCGCATGACCGCCGCGCCTCCGCGGTCGCGGTACGAGTCGAACCGCTGCCGTCCCGCGGCGTGCGCGACCTGCTCGCGCATCGTCGGCACGTCGCCGCGCTGGCGCGCCCGCTCGGCGAGCAGCACCCAGGCGACCGCGTTGTCCGGGTCGCGCGAGGCGAAGCGCGAGGCCGGATCGACCGCGGCGCAATCGGCCCAGGTGGGCACGGACCGCAGCAGGCACGCGTCGGCGAGGCTCGACAGCAGCAGCAGGTCGGCGGGCCGCAGGCGCCACGCCGCGGCGTAGTCGGCGATGCGCGCGCCCGGGTCCATCGTCGCCTGCAGGCCGCGTACGAACAGCGCGTCGGCGTCGCTCGCCGTGGCGACGCGATCGCGCAGCGCGCGGTCGATGCGCTCGAACGCCGCCTCGGGGAGCGACGGGATGCGCGGTCCGTCGGGGTACGGCGCCGACTGCGCGAGCGCCGCGCCGCAGGCCGCGGCCATGAGCGACGCGATCGCGAGGCGGCGCACGGGCTGGCTCCGCATCGGCGCGCCCCGCTCAGAACCTGTGAATGAATCCGGCGTCCCCGGGACGCCCCGGAGCGCAGGGTCGCCCGCAGCCGCGCATGCTCGAAGCTCCTCGCTGCCGGGGTCGACGCGCGGCTCCCGGCAACGCGGGGATGCAGGGTTCTTTCACAGGTCAGTCGAACAGGAACTTGCGCTGGCCGTCCCAGCCGTCCTGGGGCAGGCGCCTGAATCCGCTCTTCGCGTAGAGCAGCCAGCGGCCCATCACGAAGGCGAAGAGCGCCGCCGCGTCCGACGACGGGTCGCCGTGCCACGCGTTCGCCATCTGCGCGGTGCGCAGCGACTGGCGCAGCGTCGCCTCGAGCTTCTCGTAGAGCTGGTTCATGCGCGCCTGCAGGCGCTCGTCCTCGCTGACGAGCGCGTCGCCGACGAGGACGCGCGTCATGCCCGGGTTCTTCTGCGCGAATCCGAGCAGCAGCGCGACGATCTGCTCGGCCTGCGCGACGCCGTCGGTCTCGGTCGACTGGACCTTGTTCGCGAGCGTGAAGATCGTCGACTCGACGAACTCGATCAGGCCCTCGAACATCTGCGCCTTGCTCGCGAAGTGCCGGTACAGCGCGGCCTCCGAGACGTCGAGCTTCGCGGCGAGCGCGGCGGTCGTCACCCGGTCGCCGCGCGGGCTCTCGAGCATCGAGGCCAGCGTCTGCAGGATCTGCAGGCGGCGCTCGCCGGGCTTCGCGGCCATGGCAGGTCGTCCGCGTTCAGGCGCGCGCGGGCGCCGGCTCGTCGGCGCGGATCATCGTGCCGACGCCTTCGTTGGTGAGCACCTCGAGCAGCAGCGCGTGCTCGACGCGGCCGTCGATGATGTGCGAGCTCCTGACGCCGTTCTTCACCGCGTCGAGCGCCGAGCCGATCTTGGGCAGCATGCCGCCGTGGATCGTGCCGTCCGCGAACAGGCGGTCGATCTCGCTCGCCGCGAGGCCGGTGAGCAGGTTGCCGTCCTTGTCGAGGACGCCGGTCGTGTTGGTCATCAGCACGAGCTTCTCGGCGCGCAGCGTCTCGGCCAGCTTGCCCGCCACGAGGTCGGCGTTGATGTTGTAGGCCTCGCCCGCGGCGCCCACGCCGATCGGCGCGATCACCGGGATGAAGTCGCGCGAGTCGAGCAGCTGGATCAGCTCGGGATCGATGCGCTCGATCTCGCCCACGTAGCCGATGTCGACGTCCGCGCCCGACGCGCTGTCGCGCAGCATCATCCTGCTCGCCTGGATGAACGCGCCGTCCTGGCCGGTGAGGCCGACCGCCTTGCCGCCGTGCTGGTTGATGAGCCCGACGATCTCCTGGTTGAGCTCGCCCAGCACCATCTCGACGACGTTCATCACGCGCTCGTCGGTCACCCGCATGCCCTGCCGGAACTCGCTCGCGATCCCCATCGTCTTCAGGAGGTCGCCGATCTGCGGCCCGCCGCCGTGCACGATCACCGGGTTCATGCCGACGAGCTTCAGCATCACGACGTCGCGCGCGAACCCGGCCTTGAGCTTCGGCTCGGTCATCGCGTTGCCGCCGTACTTGACGACGATCGTGCGGTCGTGGAAGCGCCGGATGTAGGGCAGCGCCTCGGCGAGGATCTGCGCCTTCTGCGCGGCGGATACGGCGTCGAGCGGCATGGGAGGGGCGGGCGGCGGGGTCGGGCATTGTACCGTATCGTCGCGGCGGGGCCGGGCCGCCCCTCCCGACCCTCCCGGGCCGCGGCCGTCTGCCCGCAAGGGTTTCGCGGCGAGTGAGCGCTGACGGCGCGCGCGGGGCCGCGCGAAGTTTGCTATCGTTGCCCCCCATGCCGAGCCCGCTTTCGGACGCCGTCCCGCTGGCCGAACTGAAGCGCGTGCTCGTCACCAAGCTGCGGCACCACGGCGACGTGCTGCTCGCCTCGCCGGTGCTGTCGTCGCTCGCCGCGGCGGCGCCGCACGCGGAGGTCGACGCGCTCGTCTACCTCGACACCGCGCCGATGCTCGAGGGCCACCCGTCGCTCGCCCGGCTCCACACGATCGACCGCGCGTGGAAGCGCGGCGGGCCGCTCGCGCAGCTCGCCGCCGAGCGCGCGCTCATGCGCGACCTCGCGGCGCGGCGCTACGACCTCCTCGTCCACCTGACCGAGCATCCGCGCGGCATCGCGCTGGCGCGGCGCCTGAAGCCCCGCTGGGCGGTCACCGCCGAGCGCGCGACCGAGCGCGGCGCGGCGTGGCTCTGGAAGCGCCACTACACGCACTTCTACCGGCTGCCGCGCGCGACCGAGCGGCCGATGGTCGAGCAGAACCTCGACGCGCTGCGGCGCATCGGCATCGAGCCGCCCGACGAGGCGCGCCGGCTCGTGATGGTCCCCGGCGCCGCGGCGGAGGCGAAGGTCGACGCGGTGCTCGCCGAGCGCGGGCTCGCGCGCGACGGGTTCGTCCAGGCGCACCCGGGCTCGCGGTGGCTGTTCAAGTGCTGGCCGACCGGCCGCGTCGCCGAGCTCGTCTCGCGCCTGGTCGCCGACGGGCTCGGCGTCGTGCTCACCGCCGCCCCCGACGAGGGCGAGCGCGCGATGCTCGACGCGATTCTCGCGGCGCTGCCGCCGGCCGCCGCCGCCCGCGTCGTCGACCTGGGCGGCCGGCTCTCGCTGCGCGAGCTCGCGGCGCTCACCGCCCGTGCGCGCCTGTTCGTCGGCGTCGACTCGGCGCCGATGCACATCGCCGCGGCGGTCGGCACGCCGGCGGTCGCGCTGTTCGGGCCCTCGTCGGAGGTCGCCTGGGGGCCGTGGCGCGTCGCCCACCGGATCGTGAGCTCGGCGCATCCGTGCCGCCCCTGCGGCCTCGACGGCTGCGGCGGCGGCAAGGTGTCCGAGTGCCTGACGACGCTGCCGGTCGAGCGCGTGCACGCGGCGGTCGCGAGCCTGCTCGAGGACACGCGCGCCCGATGAGACTGGCGGTCATCCGGCAGCGCTACACCCCCTACGGCGGCGCCGAGCGCTTCGTCGAGGGCGCGCTCGAGGCGCTGCTCGAGCGCGGCGTGGCGATCTCGCTCTACACGCGCGAGTGGCCGGAGACGCGCCTGCAGCTGATCGAGCCGACCATCGTCGATCCGTTCTTCGTCGGCAGGCTGTGGCGCGACGCGAGCTTCGCGCGCGAGGTGTGCCGCGCGATCGGCGGCACCCGGGCCGACCTCGTGCAGTCGCACGAGCGCGTGACCTGCTGCGACGTGTTCCGCGCCGGCGACGGCGTGCACGCGGCCTATCTCGACGAGCGGCTCGTCGCGGCGTCGCCGCTCGAGCGCCTCGCGCTCCGCGCGAGCCCCTACCACCGCTACGTGCTCGACGCCGAGCGGCGGCTGTTCGCGAGCCCGTGGCTCTCGGCGGTGATCTGCAACTCGACGATGGTGCGCGACGAGATCCGCGAGCGCTACGGCTACCCGGACGAGAAGCTGCACGTGATCCGCAACGCGGTCGACTGCGCGGCGTTCCACCCGGGGCTGCGCGTCGCGCGCGAGCGCGTGTGCGAGGTCCACCGGATCCCGCCGCAGGACACCGTGTTCCTGCTCGTCGGCTCCGGCTACGAGCGCAAGGGCGTGGCGGCCGCGATCCGCGCGCTCGCGGCGCTCCCGGCGACAACGCACCTCCTCGTCGTCGGCCGCGACGCGCATCCGCAGCGCTACGCGCGGCTCGCGCGCTCGCTCGGCCTCTCGGGGCGCGTGCACATCGCGGGACCGCAGACCGACCCGAAGGCGCACTTCGGCGCCGCCGACGCGTTCGTGCTGCCGACGATCTACGATCCCTGCCCGAACGCGGCGCTCGAGGCGATGGCGTGCGCGCTGCCGGTCGTCACCAGCACCAAGTCGGGCGTCGCCGAGCTCCTGACCGCGAACGACGCCGGGCTCGTCTGTCCGTCGCGCGACGTCGACGCGCTCGCCGCGCACATGCGCTCGCTCCTCGACCCGGCGCTGCGCGAGCGCCTGGGCGCGAACGCGCGCCGCGCGGTCGAGCCGCTCACGCCCGAGGCGATGACCCTCGAGCTCGTGCTGCTCTACCGCGAGCTGCTCGCCGCGAGCGTGGCGCGGCGGCGCGGCGCGTCCGTCGCGGCGCCGCCCGCCGCCGGCTCGCAGCCCGCCGCGGCGCCCCCGGCTGCGTCGGCGCCCGGGGCCGAAACGCCGCCGGCGGCCGACGAGAAATAGCGCGACGGCGCGCTATACTCCGCGTCCGCCTCCGCCCCGCGCGCGCGCCGCTCCCCGCCCCGCGCGCCCGCCCCGATCGCATTTCCCATGACCGGCTCCACCCTCTACCGCCGGCTGCTGGGCTACGTCCGGCCCTACTGGTGGACGTTCGCGGTCGCGGTGCTGGGCATGGTCGCCGTCGCGGCCGGCGATCTCCTGATGGCGTGGCTCGTGATCCCGGTCGTGCAGAACTTCCAGGCGCCCGACGCCGAGCGCGCGCGCTGGCTGCCGCTCGCCGTCGTCGCCGTGTTCGCGCTGCGTGGAGTGGGCTCGTACGTGTCCGAGTACGGGATGGCCTACACCGGCCACCGCGTCGTCTACGACCTGCGCCGGCGGCTGATCGACAAGCTGCTCGCGCTGCCGACGCCGTTCTACGACCAGACGGCCGCCGGCGTCGTGCAATCGAAGGTGACGTTCGACGCCCACCAGCTCGCCTCCGCGGCGTCGGGCACGATCACGACCGCGGTGCGCTCGACGCTCACGATCGCCGCCAGTTTCGGCTGGCTGATGTGGCTCAACTGGCGCCTCACGCTGCTCACGTTCGTCGTGCTGCCGGTGGTCGGCGTGACGATCCGCTACTTCAGCAGGCGCCTCCGGCGGATCGCCCGCGACATCCAGGCGCGCACCGGCAGCATGACGCACGTGCTCGAGGAGCTGATCGGCGGACACCGGATCGTGCGCGTCTTCGGCGGCGAGGACTACGAGCGCGAACGCGCCGGCCGCGCCGCCAACGCGCTGCGCGTCGCGATGACGAAGCAGTCGGCGGCGAGCGCCGCGAGCTCGCCGCTCACGCAGGGGCTCGCCGCGGTCGCCGTCGGCCTCATCATCTGGGCGGCGCTCGAGCAGAGCCAGACCGGCCGGCTCGACCTCCCGACGTTCACCTCGTACGTCGTCGCGCTCGTCACGCTGCTCGAGCGCCTGAAGGCGCTGTCCGGCGTCAACGCGTCGATCCAGCGCGGGCTCGCGGCGGCCGAGAGCATCTTCGGACTGCTCGACCGCGAGGACGAGCCCGACCACGGCACCGTCGAGCTCGACGGCGTCCGCGGCGAGCTGCGCTACGAGCGGGTGTCGCTGCGCTATCCGGGCACCGACCGCGACGCGCTCGCCGACGTGTCGATCGCGATCGCGCCCGGCGAGACGGTCGCGCTGGTCGGCGCGTCGGGCAGCGGCAAGACTTCGCTCGTCAACCTGATCCCGCGCTTCTACGAGCCTTCGTCGGGGCGGCTGTTCGTCGGCGGCCACGACATCACGACGCTCTCGCTTTCGAGCCTGCGCCGCCACATCGCGATGGTCTCGCAGGACGTGCTGCTCTTCGACGACACGATCGCCGCGAACATCGCCTACGGCGCGATGGCGGGGGCGCCGCGCGAGGCGGTCGAGCGCGCCGCCGAGGCCGCTCACGCGCTCGACTTCGTCCGCGCGCTGCCGCAGGGCTTCGACACGCCGGTCGGCGAGCAGGGCGTGCGCCTGTCCGGCGGGCAGCGGCAGCGCATCGCGATCGCGCGCGCGATCCTCAAGGACGCGCCGATCCTGATCCTCGACGAGGCGACGAGCGCGCTCGACAGCGAGTCCGAGCGGCACGTGCAGGCCGCGCTCGAGGCGCTGATGCGCGGCCGCACGACGATCGTGATCGCGCACCGGCTGTCGACGATCGAGCATGCGGACCGCATCGTCGTGCTCGACCGCGGCCGCATCGTCGAGCAGGGCACGCACGCCGAGCTGATCGCGCGCGACGGCCCCTACGCGCGGCTCCACAGGATCCAGTTCGCCAGCCACGGCGGCGCCTGAGCGCGCGATGACGGCGCTGTCGATCGCGCACACCGAGGCCTCGATGGGCTGGGGCGGCCAGGAAATACGCATCCTCACGGAGGCGCGCGGCTTCCTCGCGCGCGGGCACCGCGTCGCCGTCTACGCGGCGCCCGGGTCGCGCATCGCCGAGGAGGCGTCCGGCTACGGCGTGCCGTGCACGCCGCTCCCGATCGGCAGGAAGCGGCCCGCCGGCGTGCTCGCGCTCGCGCGCGCGCTCCGCGAATCGCGCCACGACGTCGTCAACACGCACAGCTCGACCGACAGCTGGCTCGCCGCGCTCGCGTGCCGCCTGGTGCCCGACCCGCCGGCGATCGTGCGCACGCGCCACGTCTCGGTGCCGGTGCCGAACGACCCCGGCACGCGCTGGCTCTACCGCACGGCGACCGCGCGCGTGGTCACGACCGGCGAGGCGCTGCGCGCGCAGCTCGTGCGCGCGAACGGACTCGATCCCGACCGCGTCGACTCGATCCCGACCGGCATCGACGCCGCGACGTTCGGCGGCATCTCCCGCGAGGACGCCCGCCGCGCGCTCGGGCTGCCTCCGGGCGCGCGCATCGTCGGCATCGTCGCGACGCTGCGCAGCTGGAAGGGACACCGCCACCTCGTCGACGCTTTCGCGCGCCTCCGGGATCCGGACGCGCTGCTCGCGATCGTCGGCGACGGTCCGCAGCGCGAGGCGCTCGAGCGGCACGTGGCCGCGCTCTCGCTCGGCGCGCGCGTGCGCTTCGCGGGCCAGCAGCGCGACGTCGCGCCGTGGCTCGCGGCGCTCGACGTGTTCGCGCTGCCGTCGACCGCGAACGAGGGCGTGCCGCAGGCGCTCCTGCAGGCGATGTTCGCCGGCATTCCGTGCGTGACGACCCCCGCCGGCGCGATCCCCGAGATCGCGCGCGACGGCGACACCGCGCTCGTCGTGCCGGCGGGCGATCCGGCGGCGCTGGCGGCGGCGCTCGCGCGGCTCCTCGCCGACCCGGCGCTCGGCGCGCGCCTCGCCGCGGCCGCGCGCGCGTACGTGGCGCCGCGCTACGGCCTCGCGACGATGCTCGACCGGATGGAAGCGGCGTTCCGCCGCGCGATCGCGGACGCCCGGGCATGAGCCTCGCAGGCGCGCCCGGAGATCGCGCAGCCCGTCCGGAGCGATGCGGACGACGTTCGTTGCGGCGGACGGCGACCGCGGCCCGCCCGGAGGAGGTTGCCCCGTGAGCGCGGGCCGCCCGCGGCTCGCCATTCGCGCCGAGGTCGCGGCGCGCGCGCTCGCGGACCGGTTCGCGCGACGCTCGCCGCCCTCCCGGCCGCGTCGCATCCTGATCGCGCACCACCTGCTGCTCGGCGACACGCTGATGCTCACCGCGCTCGTCGCGAAGCTGGCCGAGCGGCATCCCGGCGCGGACGTCGCGATGACCGTGCCGCGCGCCTCGGCGCCGCTCTACGCGACGCGCCCCTACGGCGTGCGCGCGCTCGCGTGGGATCGGCGCGATCCCCCGCGCGCGCTGTTCGACGGGCCGCCGTTCGACCTTGCGTTCGTCCCCGGCGACAACGCCTACGCGTGGCTCGCGGCGGCGATGCGCGCGCGGTGGATCGTCGCGTTCGCGGGCGACCGGCCCGCCTACCGGAACTGGGCGGTCGACCGCCTGGTCCCCTACCCGGACGCGCCGGCGGCGTGGCCCGACATCGTCGCGACGCTCGCCGACGGGCCGCCGCCCGCGCCGTACGCGCCGTCGCGCTGGCCCTCCGGCCCCGCCGCGCCGTTCGACGCGCCCGCCGGCCGCTACGCGGTCCTGCATGTCGGCGCGTCGACGCCGCTCAAGCACTGGGCGCCCGACCGCTGGCGCGCGATCGCCGCGCGCCTCGCCGCGCGCGGCATCGAACCGGTCTGGTCCGGAGGGCGCGGCGAGGACGCGCTCGTGCAAGCCTGCGATCCCGCCGCGGCCCACCGCTCGTACGCGGGAGCGCTCGACCTGCCGCAGATGCGCGCGCTGCTCGACCGCGCGGCGCTCATGGTGTCGCCCGACACCGGCATCGCGCATCTCGCGCGCATCGCCGGCACGCCGTCGGTCACGCTCTACGGCCCCGGATCCGCGGCGATCACCGGCCTGGGGCGCTTCTACGCCGCGATGCCGTGGAAGGGCGTGACGGTCGACCCGTTCCCGTGCCGCGACCAGCGCGTGCTGTTCCGGCGCAGGATCGCATGGGTGCGCCGCTGCGGGCGCTCGACCGCCGAGTGCGCGCATCCGCGGTGCATGGACGCGATCGGCGTCGACGCGGTCGACGCGGCGATCGACGAGGTCCTCGCGAGACCGGACCCGCGCGAGGTCCGGAGCAGGGGATGAGCGCCGCACGGCCGTCCGGAGGCGCTCGCCCCCTCCTTCAGAAGGGGGGGCGCGAAGCCGCGCCAGCGGCGAGCCTGGGGGAGGTCGACCGATGAGCGCGCTCACGCGGCGCCTCCGCGCGCTGGGCGACCGCCTCGCCGGCGACCCCTACGAGCGCGCGCTCGCGCGCGGCGCGAAGGCGCGCTCGCGCCGCATCGTGTTCTACTGGAACCGGGGGCTGGGCGACATCGCGCTGGGACTGACGCCGATGTTCGCGCGCGCGGCCGAGCGCATCCCCGGCGTCGCGATCGAGGTCGTGACGCGCGCCGACCTCGAGGAGCCGTTCCGCCTCACCGACGCGCGCGCCGTCCACGTCGTGCCCGGCCTCGCCCGCGGCGACCGCGCGTCCGCCGCCGAGGCGTGCGCGCGCCTGTCGAGGGACCCCCGGGAGGGCGCGCTCGCGATCGACGCGCCCGACGCCACGCGCTGGCTCGCATGCGCGCGCCGGCCGGCGGCGCCGCGCCTGCATTGGAACCCGGCGTACGACGCGCTGTCGGAGCCTTTCGTCGATCGCGGCGACCCGCGACCCTGGATCGCGGTGCACGCGAGCACCGAGACCGCGCGCCACTACGACTACGTGAAGGACTGGCCCGCCGACGCATGGCGCGCGCTGTTCCGCGAGACCGCCCGCCGCCATGACGTCCGCTTCGTGCTGCTGGGCCAGGGCCGCGACCCGCCGCTCGAGGGGCGAAGCGTGATCGATCTCCGGGGCCGCACCGGCTTCCTCGCGATGCTCGCGCTCGTGCGCACGCGCTGCGCGGCGCTCGTCGCGCCCGACGGCGGCATCCTGAACGCCGTCTACTTCCTCGACGCCGGCTTCCCGGTCACCGTCGTCTCGCTGTGGTCCGACCCGCGCCAGGGCCTGCTCAAGGCGCGCGCCCGTTCGCCCAATCCGGAGCTCGTCCACGTGCCGCTGGTCGGCGAGGGCGACGACGTGCGCCGGATCGCGCCCGCGGACGTGCTCGCCGCGCTCGAGATCGCCCTCGCGCCGGGGAGCGCGCGCCCATGATCGCCACGGCGCGCGCGAAGGACGCGCTCGCGATCCTCTGCGCGACCTATCTCGTCCTGCTGCAGACGAACCTCGCGCTCGTCGTGCGGTCGACGGTGTTCGGCGCGCTGGCCCTCGTCGCGCTCGCGCTCGCGCTGCGCGCCGACGCCCGCGCCGACGCCGCGCTCTCGCGACCCGCGCGCACGGCCGTGGCCGCGTTCCTCGCGTGGGCCGCCTGGTCGGCCGCGTCGATCGCGTGGTCGGTCGACCCGCGCCTGTCGGCCGGCGAAGTCTGGACGGAGGTCGTCGCGCTCGCGATCGGCGCGGGCGCCGTGATGCTGTCGTTGCGCGAGGCCGTCGTGTTCCGCCGCTACGTGGCGACGGTGCTCGGCGCGTTCGCGGCGCTCGCCGCGGCCTCGGTCGCGGTGCGGCTCGCG
>WBZU01000720.1_pt1 | contig 27069 bp, 19 predicted proteins | sample 5204311 | NCBI WGS metagenome assembly WBZU01 (sample SAMN12344359, study PRJNA552823) | activated sludge metagenome | biome: Activated sludge suspended growth; feature: Nitrification reactor; material: Wastewater; isolation source: activated sludge from nitrification reactor of wastewater...
GTGCCGCGAGATCAATCAGCCGCGCGGATGTTCGAAGCCTGCTGACCCTTCGGGCCGGTGGTGACGTCGAACGTCACGCGCTGGCCTTCCTTCAGGGTCTTGAAGCCTTGTCCCTGGATCGCCGAAAAGTGTGCGAACAGATCCTCGCCGCCGGATTCCGGGCTGATGAAACCGAAACCCTTTGCATCGTTGAACCACTTCACTGTGCCTGCTGCCATGTCTTGAAACTCCATCGAAAAAGATAATGGGGATAGCCCCCGGGTGGGGCGAGTTCAAGACTGCGGGGTGATGAAGGAGGAAATGCCGCAGAACTGCGGATATCGGACCGGACAACAACAGCACAACTTGAATATCGCTGGCGCGCACTATGGCGGCAAACGCGCGCAATTGCAATCGAAATATTTCGCGCTTTCCGGTGCCGTGCCCGCGCAAGGGCCACGACGCCCTGCTTCGGGGCGACGCCGGATAGCAAAACGCCCGACCCGCAGCCGCGCGCCGGGCGCGGCTGCCGCGAGTTGCTCAGGCCTTCTTGGTCGGGCAGGTGCTCATGCCGAGCAGCGGGTACAGCGGGCAGAAGCCCGACAGGCCGGTGAGCAGCGGCACGACGCCGATCCAGCCCCACATGCCCACGGTTCCCGTTGCCGCAAGCGCGATCAGGACCACGCCGGCAACGATGCGAAGAATCTTGTCGATACCACCCACGTTTGCTTTCATCTCGACCTCCATCAGGGTAACAGTGCAGCCAGTCTAGGGCCCGGGCGCGGCGGCGTCTGTAACCAAGGTTACACAGGTTCCGCCGCGCGCCCGGCATCGGGTCGGCCCGCGAGCCGCATGGGCTGGCGATCTTGCGGCGGCATGGCCGGAGAGGTCCATCCTGTGGCCCTTCGCGGCACGCTTGCCCGCAAACGACCTCTCCATGTGTCTTGCAGGCCGTTTCGCGCAAGCCTGTCGCGATGGCATCATGCAGCCTTCCCCAGGGAGATGCGAATTGGAACAGGAATCCCGCCCCGACATGCTCACGGCCAAGATCGAGATCACCGTGGCCGGCCGCAAACTTGCCCTGCAGGTCGACGTGCCGGCGGCGCCGGTCAATCCGCGGCGCATCCTGCCGCTGGTGCATGGACTGACCGACGTTGCCGTCCAGGCCTCCGTCGATGCGCAGTCGGCGCCGGTGAGCTGCACCAAGGGGTGTGGCGCCTGTTGCCGCCAGCTTGTGCCGATATCCGTGGTCGAGGCGCGCGCCATCCACGCCCTGGTCGGCGAGATGGAGGAGCCGCGCCGCAGTGCCGTCGTCGCGCGATTTGCCGATGCCTGCCGGCGCACCGAAGCAGCCGGCCTCGGCGACGACCTGCGGGATTTCTCGCGCCTTCGCAGCATTCCCGAGATGAATGCCTTCGGCATGGCCTACTTCCGTCTCGGCATTCCCTGCCCCTTCCTCGAGGACGAGTCGTGCTCGATCCATCTTGCCCGGCCGGCGATCTGCAGGGAATACCTGGTCACCTCCGATGCACGGCACTGTGCCGATCCGAAGTTCGACAACATCGAACGCATCGAGCTCGGCGCGCGGGTGTCGCGCGCCCTGTCGGCGCTCGAAGGGCGCAGCGACATGCCGGCCATGCCCTGGCTGCCCCTGATCCATGCGCTGGCTTGGGTAGAAGCGCATCCGCACGAAACCGAAAGCCCCGGCCCGCAGATCCTGCAGACGCTGTTCAGCGCGCTCGCGAGGAAGGATCTGCCTCTGCCGCCCGGCCTGGGCGGCGATGCCGCGTAGATAGCCGCACAGCGGCACCACCGCCACGCCGGGAGGGCGACGGGCGGGTGCTTGGTAGAATCGCCCCGTGCTCTTGCCCCGATTCCATCTCTCGTCCGCGCGCCTCGCCCGGCATATGCAAGCGGTCTCGCGGGCGCTCGTGTGCCTGGCATTCGCGCCGCTGTTCGGCGTTTCGATGGCGGCGGCGCAAGGCGTGGTGCGGCTGCAACTCGATATCGACGCGCCGGCCGCGGTACGCCCGCTGCTCGAACTGCACCTCGACATCGCGTCTGCGAGCGAGCCGGACGAGGCAGAACGTGTGCGACTGGTGCGCGACCTGCGCAAGCAGGCTGCCGACCTGCTCGCCACAGAAGGTTATTTTTCCCCCGCGATCGACGCTGCCTTCGGCGATGGCGGGCGCCTGCGTCTGGTGGTCGACCCGGGGGCGCGCGCCACGGTGCGCGCGGTGCACCTCGAGTTCCGCGGCGACATCGCGCAGGGAAACGGACCGCGTGCGGCCCGTCTCGCCGCGCTGCGCGCCACGTGGCCGCTGGCCGAGGGCCAGGCCTTCCGGCAAGCGCAGTGGGCAGAGGCCAAGCAGGCGACGCTGCAGGGCCTGCTCGCCGAAGATTATGCCGCGGCGCGCATCGAAGACAGTCGCGCGGAAGTCGATCCCGCGAGCGGCACCGTCGCACTGCGCGTGGTCTATGACAGCGGCCCGGCCTTCACCCTCGGCGAAATCGAAGTCGAGGGACTCGAGCGTTATCCGCGCACGCTCGTCGACCGCTACAGCAGGATCGAACCGGGTGCGCGCTATTCGCAGGACGTGCTGCTCGAACTGCAGCGCAACCTGCAGAACACGCCGTACTTCGCCTCGGTCGCGGTGGACGTCGACGCCGACCCGGCGCATCCGCATGCGGTGCCGATACGCGTGCGGGTGGCCGAAGCGCGGGCGAAGCGACTGTCGTTCGGCGCCGGCTACAGTACCAACTACGGGCCGCGCGGCGAGGTCACCTGGCGCGATGCCAACATCCTCGATCGCGGCTGGCAGCTCTCGAGCGGATTCCGCATCGACCGGCTGGGCCACCTCGCCTTCGCCGACATCCACCTGCCGCCGAGCGGCGGGGACTATCGCGACAGCTTCGGCGTGCTCACCGAGACCAACGACAACCAGGGCCTCAAGACCATGCGCCACGGCGTCGGTGTGGTGCGCGCGCGAGTCAAGGGCAAGATCGAGACGCGGCTTTCCCTCAACTTCGAGCGCGAACGGCGCAGCGTCGACGCCGGCGAAACTTCGCAGCTCAACGCGCTGGTGCTCAACTACGGGTGGACCCACCGGGACGTCGACAACCTGCTCGACCCGCGCGACGGGCTGGTGTTCCACGTGCAGCTCGGTGGCGCGACGCGACTGCTGCTCTCCGACCAGAATTTCGTGCGCGGCCTGCTGCGCGTGCAGAAATACTGGCCGCTATTCGAGCGCGACATGCTCACCGTGCGCGCCGAGGCCGGTTGGGTTGCGGCGCGCTCGCGCGAAGGCGTGCCGAGCGATTTCCTGTTCCGCGCCGGCGGGGCGCAATCGGTGCGCGGCTACGCCTACCAGAGCCTTGGCGTGCGCGAAGGCAACGCCACCGTCGGCGGGCGCTACATGACAACGGCAAGCGTCGAATACGTGCGCTGGTTCACCAACGAATGGGGCGGGGCGGTGTTCGCCGACGCCGGCAATGCGACGGACAATCCCGGCGATCTGCGCCACCTGGCGCGCGGTTACGGCCTCGGCGCGCGCTGGCGCAGCCCGGCCGGGCCGCTTGCCCTCGATCTCGCCTACGGCCAGCGCGACCGCAAGCTGCGCCCCGTGCTGTCGATCGCCATCGCTTTCTGAGTACGGGCCATGCAGCCGCAGGACAGCGAAAGCGAACGCCACGAAATCCAGTCCGACCGGCTTACGCAGGCCGCCGGGGCCGCCGCGCGCCGCCGTCCGCTTCGCTGGTTCGCCGTATTGCTGGTCGCCGCCGTGGCCGTCGGTATGCCGCTGCTCGCGCTCGCGTGGCTGATCGGCACCGCCGGCGGGCTCGCAACCTGCGCCGCGCTGGCGCAGAACCTGTCGGGCGGTACGCTGGTCGTCGACGGCGCGAGCGGCCGTCTGCTCGGTCCGCTGCGCATCGCGCGCATTGCCTATCGTGATGCCGGGATGCGCATCGAGGCACGCGATGTCTCCCTCGACTGGCGCTTCGAGCTGCCGCCCGATGGCGCGGTCTTCGTGCCCCGTGCCGACATTGCCGCGCTGGATATCGCCACCCGGCCGAGCGATCGTCCGCCGGTGCTGCCGCGCGACCTCACGCTGCCGTTCGCGCTCCACGTCGATCGCCTGCAGGTACGCACGCTGCGCGTGCTCGGCTGGACGGACGCTGCCTCGCCGCCGGCGCTGTTCGAGATCGGCGACCTTGCGGCGCGCTTCGCCAGCGATGGCCGCCAACACAAGCTCGATGCGCTCCGGCTGGTTGCACCCTTCGCCACGCTCACCGGCAGCGCTTCACTCGACGGTGCGCCGCCGTTCCCGCTTGCCGCCAGCTTGCGCGCCGATGGCGCGGTCGACGCGAAAAGCTACCGCATCGATGCACTCGTCAAGGGTCCGCTCGACGCGCTCGCGCTCACTGCCAGCGCGAGCGGCTGGAACCTCGCCGGCGAGGCCGAAGTCGCGATCACGCCGTTCGCCCCGATCCCGCTCAAGCGCGCAAAGCTTGCGCTCGGCGAAATCGATCCTGCCGCTTTCGCGCCCGGTGCGCCGCGTGCGGCGCTGCACGTGACCGCGGATCTGGTGCCGCGCAACCCGCAGGCGGGCACGTCCGTGTCGCCTGATCAGTGGGAACTGGCCGGCCCGCTGGCGATCGTCAATCGTGCGCCGGGCGCCTTCGATCGCAATGCGCTGCCGTTCTCGCGCCTCGACGCGCGGGCGCTGTGGCGGCAGGGCCGGCTGTCGCTCGACGATCTGGTGCTGCTGTCACCGGGCAGCGGCGGCGCACGCGATGGCGGCCGGCTCGCCGGCACCGCCGTGCTCGAAACCGGCGCGCTGCCGCGGCTTCGAATGCAGCTCGCGGCCAGCGCGGTCGACCCGCAGGCGTGGGTGGCCGCGCTCAAACCGGCGCGGCTTTCCGGCGCGCTCACGGCGGACGCCACGGCGACCGAACAGCAGCTCGACGCCACGCTTTCCGAATCGGGGCCGCGCGTCATCGTGCGCAACGGCCCGCCCTGGCAGGCCGGGCTGTCGCTGCGCCACCGCGACGGCACGCTGGAGGTGTCGCGCCTGCGCCTGTCGGCCGGCGATGCGGTGTTCGACGCCAGCGGCCGGATCGAGCTGGGCGGCGGGCGCAATTTCGACCTTGCCGGAACGCTGAGGCAATTCGATCCGTCGCTCTATGCGAATGTGATGCGCGCGCGACTCACCGCGGACCTCGCGGCGCGCGGCGCGCTCGCCCCCGCGCTGCAGGCGGACCTGCGCTTCGACCTGCACGACAGCCAGCTCGCCACGCGCCAGGGCATGCGCCCGCTCGCCGGCAAGGGGGTGCTGCGCATGCAGGCGGGCCGCGTCGCGGATGCCGACATCGCGCTCGATCTCGCCGGTAACCGGCTCACCGCGCACGGCGCCTTCGGCCAGCCGGGCGACGCGCTGGCGTTCGTGCTCGATGCGCCGGCGCTCGATGCGCTCGGCATCGGGCTGGCGGGGCGCGTCGAGGCGAAGGGCACGCTCGCCGGCAGTGCCGCCATGCCCAGCGGCGAGATCAGCGCGCGTGCGACCGCGCTGCGCGCGGGCGACGGCCTGCGCCTCGAATCGGCGAAGCTCGACGCGCGCCTGCGCGAAGGGCTCGGCGGGCGGCTCGATGCCACGCTGGAAATCGATCGCCTGCGCGGCGCGACCGGCGAGGGGGCCTGGGTCGAACGGGCTTCACTCGCTGTCGCCGGCACGCGTGGCGACCACACGCTGCAAGGCAGCGCCGGGCTCGGTGGCGGTGTCGCGCTGCAACTCGCGGCACAGGGCGCGCTGTTCGACGGCCCTGCGTGGAAGGGGCGGGTCGACGCATTGAAGGTCGACCGCGGTGAGGTCCATCTGGCGCTGGCGCGGCCGGCGGCGCTGGCGGCCTCCGCGGCGCGTGTCGAATTCGGTGCCGCCGAACTGCGCGGCCGCAATGCCGTGCTGCGCATTGCCGAGGCCGGCTGGACGCCCGCGGGCTGGTCCACACGCGGCGATTTCAGCGGCGTGCAGGTCGGGGTCACGCTCGACGCGCAACAGCAGATCACGCTGCACGGGCGCTCGCTTGCGCTGGGCGGGGCGTGGGATGTGCGTGCCGGCGCTGCGCTCGATGGCACGCTCGAAGTGCACCGCGAGGCGGGGGATCTCGCCGTCGAGAGCGATCTGCCGGTGGAACTCGGCCTGCGCCAGCTTGCGCTCCGGCTCGCGGCGCGGCAGGACATGCTGGATGTGGCGCTCGATGCCGAGGGCGAACGCATCGGCCAGCTCGACCTGCGCGCACAGGTGACGCTGGCGCGCGACGGCAACCTGTGGAAGCCGGCGCCGCAGGCGCCGCTGCAAGGCAGGGCGCGCTTCGCCATGCCGTCGATCGCCTGGATCGGCACGTTGCTCGGGCCCAACGTGCAGCTCGGCGGCGCGCTCGGGGGCAGCTTCGAGCTCGGCGGCACCGCCGCGCGGCCGGACGCGCGCGGCACCATCCGCGCCGCCGGCGTGAGCGTCGCGCTGGTCGAGCACGGCCTGCGCCTGAGCGACGGCGAGATCGACATCGAACTCACACAGGAGCGCGCGCGCCTGGCGCGTTTCGATTTTCGCGCCGACCCGCTCGTGCGGCCGGGTGACCGGCGCATCGACCAGGCGGATCTGGCGGGCCGGCCCGGGCGGCTTACCGGCAGTGGCGAGATCGAGCTATCGGGCGGCAAGGGCACCTTGCGCTTCACGGCAGACCGGCTCGCCGTGCTGCAGCGTGCCGATCGCTGGCTCATGATGTCGGGCGAGGCGCAGCTCGCCACCGCGTGGGATGCGCTCGCGCTCTCGGGCGCGCTGCGCGCCGACGCCGGCTATTTCGAGCTTGCCGCCACCGCGCCGCCCGCGCTCGGTGACGACGTCGTGATCCTCGGGCGGCAGGCGAAGGCCGCACGCCCGTTGCGGCTCGACATGGATCTTGCGCTCGACCTCGGCCGGCGGCTCTACCTGAAGGGGCGCGGCCTCGATGCGCGGCTGACCGGCGACGTCCGGCTGCGTGCCGACGGCCGCGGCCCGCTGCGCGCCTCCGGTTCGATCAGCACGCGCGAGGGCACCTACGATGCCTACGGCCAGGTGCTGAAGATCGAGCGCGGCATCATCAACTTCCAGGGGCCGCCGGAGAATGCCGGCCTCAACGTGCGCGCACTTCGCACCGGGCTGCCGGTCGAGGCCGGGGTCGAGATCACCGGCACCGTGCTCGCGCCGCGTGTGCGCCTGGTGTCCGAGCCGCAGGTGCCGGACAGCGAAAAGCTGTCGTGGATCGTGCTCGGCCGCGGGCAGGACCAGGCCGGCGGTGCCGATTCCGCGCTGCTGCTTTCTGCGGCGGATTCGATACTCGGCGGCCAGGTCGGCGGCATCTCGCGCCAGCTCGCGCAGGGCCTGGGCCTGGACCAGATCAGCGTGTCGAGCGGCGACATCAGCGGCGGCGGCAGCCGCCTGCCCGGCACCGTGGTCGCCGGCTCGACCCTCGCCACGCGCGATGCCAACCTGACCTCGCAGATCGTCACGCTTGGCAAGCGCATTTCGTCCGACGCCTATCTCTCGTACGAGCACAGCCTTGCCGGTGCCGCGAGCGTGGTCAAGCTCACCTACAACCTGACGCGCCGCCTTTCGGTAATCGGCCGCGCGGGCACCGACAACTCGGTCGATCTGCTGTACTCGATTTCGTTCCGATGAAAGGTGCCCCGGCACGGTCCGGCGGCGCGGGGTACGTCCTGGCTGCCCGGCATTGCTGACATCGTCGGCCGAATCACTAGAATTCATGCGCCCTGCAGACCTGCCTCCTGACAAACACGGTACGATGCGGCAACTGCGAAGGGCAGGGGAGAGGCGGGTTAAGAATCGCTTAATCCGGCCCCGCTAGATTGCGCGCCGAACCAAACGGGCACGCCGTGTGCCTGCCGAGTGCCGCTTGCCTGCGCGACCGGCTAGTTCCCGCTACAAGGCACCCTCTCGATGGTGGATCACACGCTCGCATCCGGCACGCTGCCGCAAGGCACGACAGCAACCCCGCGCAAGCGCCCGCCATCCGCCAATCCGGTGGGCCATGTCGGCATCCGCCACCACCTGCAGTTCGTCGCGCTGAGCCTGCTTGCGCTGATGCTGCTGCACACGCTGCTGCGCGGCGCGCTGTTCGTCTACAACCGCGAGCTGGCGGCGAGCACGTCGCTGCAGGCGCTCGGCGAAGCCTTCGCCAACGGGCTGCGCTTTGACCTGCGCCTGGCCGCGATCCTCTGTGCGCCGTTGCTGCTCGCGCTGCTGCACCCGCGCGCCATGGCGGCGCGCCGCGTCGCGCGCGCCTGGCTGGTGGGCGCGGCCAGCCTCACGCTGCTGCTCGGCATCGTCGAGCTCGACTTCTATCACGAGTTCAACCAGCGCCTGAACGGCCTGGTGTTCCAGTACATCAAGGAAGACCCGAAGACCGTGCTCAGCATGCTCTGGTACGGCTTCCCGGTGTTGCGCCACCTGCTTGCCTGGGCGCTGGCGACGGCGTTGCTGGTGTGGGTTTTCCGCCGCATCGACATGCTCGCGCGCAGCCGCGCCCCGGTGCGCAGCGCGCGCTGGCCGCTGCGCCTGGCCGTGCTGCTGCTCTGCCTGCCGCTCGCCACGCTGGCGATACGCGGCACGCTGCGCCAGGGCGCGCCGCTGCGCTGGGGTGACGCCTTCACCACCGAATCTTTGTTCGCCAACCAGCTCGGCCTCAACGGCACGCTCTCGCTCGCCGCAGCGGCGCAGAGCCATCTCTCCGACCATCGCGACAACGCCTGGAAAGGCCGCCTGCCCGAAGCCGAAGCCCTGCAACGGACGCGCGCCATGCTGCTCGGGCCGCACGACACGCTCATCGCACCTGATGCCGCCGCGGTGCGGCGCGAGTACCGTGCCGACGCCGCCGGCGCGCTGCCGGTGCGCAACGTCGTCGTCATCCTCATGGAGAGCTTTGCCGGCGCCCACGTCGGCGCGCTCGGCGCGCGCGGCGACATCACGCCGCACTTCGACCGCCTCGCGCAGGACGGTCTGCTGTTCACCCGCTTCTATTCCAGCGGCACCCACACCCACCAGGGCATGTTCGCCAGCATCGGCTGCTTTCCGAACCTGCCGGCCTTCGAATACCTGATGCAGACGCCCGAAGCCGCGAACCACTTCTCCGGCCTGCCGCAACTGCTCGGCGCGCGCGGCTTCGACAACCTCTACGTCTACAACGGCGATTTCGCCTGGGACAACCAGTCCGGTTTCTTCGGCCGCCAGGGCGTGACCAATTTCATCGGCCGCTTCGATTTCAGGAACCCGGTCGTGTTCGACCCGACCTGGGGCGTGTCGGACCAGGACATGTTCGACCGCGCCGCCGCCGAACTCGCCGCCCGGCCGCGCGACAAGCCCTTCTACGCCATCCTGCAGACACTCTCGAACCACACGCCTTACCCGATCCCGGCGACGCTGCCGGTCGAGCGCGTCACCGGCAACGGCTCGTTCGACGAGCACCTCACCGCCATGCGCTACTCCGACTGGGCGCTCGGCCGTTTCTTCGAGCAAGTGCGCCGCGAACCCTTCTTCGACGAGACGCTGTTCGTCATCGTCGGCGACCACGGCTTCGCCAGCGGCGAGCAACTCACCGAAATGAACCTCGCGCGCTTCAATGTGCCGCTGCTGCTCATCGCACCGGGCATCCGCCAACGCTTCGGCGAGCGGCGCGACACCGTCGGCAGCCAGGTCGACATCGTGCCCACCATCATGGGCCGGCTCGGCGGCACCACGCGCCATCAATGCTGGGGCCGCGACCTGCTCGCACTGCCGGAACGGGATCGAGGCTTCGCCGTCATCAAGCCCTCCGGCAGCGAGCAGATCGTCGCCCTGATCGAAGACGACCGCATCCTCATCGACACGCGCGACAACGCCCCGAAGCAATACCGCTTCAACATGGGCGCCCGGCCCAAAGCCACGCCGCAACCGATCGACGCCGGCGGCGAAGAAATGCGCCGGCGCCTCGACGCCTACCTGCAGACGGCGACGAAAAGCCTGTTGGGAAATACGACCGGCGTCGAGTGAGCCGGGAGTCGCCGGTCAGATCAATCCCCCGAAGGTGGGCGAATTGCGAGGCCTGGCAGCTCGATCCGAAGAAGGAGCGGCCGGACGCGGAGCGCGTCATTCCATCGACATTGATTATCAGGGCCGATGCGCGGACTGGCTCATGCAGCGCACCGCCTTTCGAAAGTCAGGCCAGTTCGTTGGCACCCGGCTGAACACATGCGACCTGATTGCGCCCCGCCGACTTTGCACGGTACAAGGCCCGGTCTGCACCTTGGAGCAGGCGATCTTCGTCCAGGCTTTCATGAGGGACCGCAGATAGCAGGCCTATGCTCAGCGTTATCTGCTTCGAGTTGCCGAATTCCATCTTGAGATCGTTGATGGCGTTCAAGACCGATTCTGCGATCCCTTGTAGCGCGTCCAGATCGGTGTTGGCCAGGATCAAGGCAAACTCGTCTCCGCCGATGCGTGCCGCAAGATCGCCGGCCCTGCGCACATGGGTAATCAGAATCTGGCTGACGTTCATCAGGCATTGATCGCCGGCAGCGTGTCCGAACTCGTCGTTGTAATTCTTGAAGTGATCGACATCGATGAGTGCCAGGCCGATCGGCGTTCGGCTGCGCATGCAGTTGCGCACTTCCCGGTTCAGGAACAATTGGAAGGCTCGTCTGTTCGCCAGTCCGGTCAGAGGATCCTCCATGGCCAACTGTTCGGCCCGCTGCTCGGCCAGCTTGCGCTGTGTGACGTCGTGATGGGAGATGACGAACAAGCCCCCACGCGCGTCGCCATGCAACGCGGCGATGCGCATGGTGAACCAGCGTTCCCCCTCCGGGCCGTGGCAGGGATACTCGAAGCTGAAAGAGGCAAGCCTGCCGGCCATCACGCCCGCGATCGCGTCCAGTACCTCACCGGCGGCGACATCGCCAGCGGCCGATGAATTCGACAAAGTGTCGATATAGTTGTGGCCAACACATGTATAGCCTGACGCAAGCCCGTTATCTGCCCCAAATCGTTGCCACGCCCGATTGACTTCGAGAATGTTGCCCGCCTGATCAATCACGGCGATCTGTTCTTCCAGCGAATGGAATACCGATTCGTACAAGGAGGAAGCCTCTGGCATGACGAAAGAATCCTGGTCGGGCATTCGGTGCGAAAAGCCGGGCGGTTGATCGGGGCGCGACACGGTCTGGACCATTGCGAATCATACGTGAGCGGTCCGCATTTCCGTCAAATTGTCAATTCCAGGATTGCCCGCTGGAGCATCCTCATCGAGTGCCCAGCGCCCGGGCAGGGGCGTATGCCATGGTGCGAAGCAGGGCGAAGTGTCCCCGGGGCAGTTGCTGCCCCGGTCAATCCGGGAGCCGCCGGTTCGTTCCCCGCAAACCGCAATAGTCCAGCCTCTCAGGCAGATTGGCGGCAGCGGCCCGATTCCATGCGCGCTCCGGCAATGCCGGCATGCGGAGGACCGATCCACGCGCCTTGCGGGAGGCCGGCGTGCGCGTGCGGTATCACCCGGCGAGGCCGAGACGCTCAATCCGGCGGCGCAGGGCTGCTTTGGCATTCACCGCCAGGCGCACAGGCGCCGGAACCGCGGTCATGAACGCGCGGCGCGACGGCTTGCACCGCCTCATTTCGGCCATGGCTGTTGACGTGGTCGATCGTCCGGTTGGTTTCTCGATCAATGCCGCTAGGCAGGAACGGGCTCCGCTCGAACCCCGGGAGCGGCGTGCTCGTCCTTCGCGAGCGGCCTGATCCTGAACCAGATCGCATACATCGCCGGCAGGAACACCAGGGTCAGCACCGTCCCGGCGAAGGTGCCGCCGATCAAGGTATAGGCCAGCGTTCCCCAGAACACCGACTGGGTGAGCGGGATGAACGCCAGCATGGCGGCGAGGGCGGTCAGAATGACCGGGCGCGCGCGCTGCACGGTGGCCTCGACCACGGCGTCGAAGGGCGCCAGTCCATCCTGCTCGTTGGTGCGAATCTGGCCGATCAGGATGAGCGTGTTGCGCATCAGGATGCCGGACAGCGCAATCAGGCCGACCAGCGCGTTGATGCCGAACGGCTGGTGGAACGCCAGCAGTGTGGGCACGACCCCGATCAGGCCCAGCGGCGCGGTGGCGAACACCATCGTCATCGCGGAGATAGAGCGGACCTGGAAGATGATGGTGATCAGCGTCAGGGCGATCATGATCGGAAAGAGCGGCGCCAAGGCGCCATTTGCCTTGCCGGACTCCTCGATGGAACCGCCTTGCTCGATCCGGTAGCCGGCCGGCAGCCTGGCGATGACGGGCTGAAGATCCTTCAACACGGCGGTGGACACGTCCGGCGGCTGCAGTCCCTCGGCAATATCGCCACGGACGGTGATCGTCGGCGTGCGATCACGGCGGCGCAGGATCGGGTCTTCCATGCGGACGTTCACGGTACCGACATGCGACAGCGGAATCCGCTGACCGGCCGCGCCGACCAGGGTGAAATCGGCGATCCTGCCCGGATCGAGCCGGGTGTTCCCCGCCGAACGGGCGGCAACCTGGACCGAACGGATGTCCTCGCGCACCTCGGTAATCGGGCTGCCGCTCAACAGGAACTGCAACTGTTGGGCCACGTCGCTGGAGGTGAGGCCGAGGCTCTGCAGCCGGTCCTGGTCGAGCGCGAGACGAAGCGTGGGCACGCGCTCGCCCCAGTCGGCGTTGACCGTGCGCATCCGGGAAGAGGCCTGCATCACGGCACGTACTTCCCCCGCGATGTCGCGCAGCTTGTCGGGGTCGGGTCCCATCACGCGGAAGGCCACGGGGAACGGCGAGGGCGGGCCGAAGACTATCTGCGTAACCCGCACGCGAGCCTCAGGCGCGAGGCCTTCGGCCACCGCCTCTCGCAACCTCAATTTGAGCGCCTCGCGTGCCGCTTCGCCTGGCGTCAATACGACAATCTTCGCGAACGAGGGATCTGGCAACTCCGGTGACATTGCAAGGAAGAAGCGCGGTGCCCCCTGTCCGATGTAGGCAGTAACGACCTTGGCTTCCGGTTGCCTGGCCAACCAGGCTTCGACTTTGGCGGTGGCGGCGCTCGTCTGCTGGATCGAGGTGCCATATGGCATCTGGACTTCAACCAGCACCTCGGGCCGATCGGAAGTCGGAAAGAACTGCTTGTTGACCACGCCCATGCCCAGGACCGCGACGGCGAAGGCCCCGACCACGCTCGCCGCGACCAGCCATTTGCGCCGGATCACCACTCCCAGCAGGCGGCGAAAGCGCTCGTAGTGCGGCGTGGCGTAGATCGCCTCGTGCCCGCCCTCGCGCTCCTTGTAGTCGGGGAGCAGCTTCACCCCCACGTAGGGCGTGAATACGACGGCGACGATCCAGGAGGCGATCAACGCGAGGCCGACGATCCAGAACATGTTGCTGGTGTACTCGCCGGCGGTCGACTTGGCGAAGCCGTTCGGCATGAAGCCGATCGCCGTCACCAGGGTCCCGGCGAGCATGGGCGCTGCGGTATGGCTCCACGCGTAGGCGGCGGCGCGCATGCGGTCGTAGCCTTCCTCCATCTTCACCACCATCATCTCGATGGCGATGATGGCGTCATCCACAAGCAGCCCCAGCGCCAGGATAAGGGAGCCCAGTGTAATGCGGTCGAAGTTCTTGCCGGTGGCCGCCATGACGACGAACACCGCAGCCAGGGTCAGGGGCACCGCTGTCGCGACCACGATGCCGGCGCGCCATCCCATGCTGAGGAAGCCCACCAGCATCACCACGCCGAGGGCGGCGAAGAACTTGACCATGAACTCGTCGACGGCCGAGCGGATGTTGACCGACTGGTCCGTGACCTTGGACAGGCTCATGCCGAGCGGCAGCTCGGCGTTGATCGCCGCCGCTTCCGCCTCCAGCGCCTTGCCGAGATCCAGGCCGTTCCAGCCCTCGCGCATGACCACGCCGAGCACCAGGGCCGGTTCGCCGTTGTTGCGGATGAGGAAGGTGGCCGGATCCTCGTAGCCGCGTTTCACCTCGGCGATGTCGCCAAGCTTCAGCGTACGGCCCTGCGCTGCGACCGGTGTATTGCGGATCGCCTCCAGGTCATCAATTGCGCCATCCAGCCGGATGAAGACCTGCGGACCCTTGGCTTCGATCGAGCCCGCGGGCGTCATGACGTTGCGCCCGTTGAGCGCAGCGAAGAGATCGCGCGGAGACACGCCGAGGGTCGCGAGGCGGTCATGCGAGAACTCGACGAAGATCCGCTCGGCCTGCTCGCCGATGATGTTCACCTTTTTGACGCCCGCCACGTGCAGCAGGCGCTGGCGCATGGTCTCCGCATCGCGCACCAGGTGCCGATGCGGCTCGCCCTTCGCTTTCAAGGCATAGAGCGCAAAGGTCACGTCGGCGTATTCGTCGTTCACCATCGGGCCGATGACGCCACGCGGCAGCTTGCCGGCCTCGTCGCCGAGTTTCTTGCGCGCCTGATAGAACTGCTCGGGGACCTCGGCGGGCGGCGTGCTGTCGAGCAGGAACACCGTGGTGAAGGCCAGGCCGGATCGCGTAAAGGTCTCGGTACGGTCATACCAGCGCAGTTCCTGCATGCGTTTTTCCAGCGGCTCGGCGACCAGTTCTTCCATTTCCTTTGCCGTGGCACCGGGCCATGCGGTGACGACGGTCATTTGCTTGATCGTGAAGGCGGGATCTTCTGCCCGGCCGAGCGTCAGGAAGGCCACGACGCCGGCGACGAAGATCGCCAGCATCAGAAACAGGGTGACGGAGCGCTCGCGAACGGCGAGGGCGGAGAGGTTGAGTGCGCTCATTGCTTGTCCCCGTTCCTGGTGGCTACGCTTGGCGCGACCTTACCGTCAGCCAGTCGGACGGGCTCGCCTTCGTGCAGCAGATGCGCGCCGAGCACCACGACGCGATCGCCCGCATTGAGGCTGCCGACGACCACGGCGGCTTCGTCACTGAGGCCGGCCACCTGCACGGCGCGCCAGCCGACCCGAGGCCCATGTCCATCGACACCCTCTCCTTCCACCAGCCAGACGCCGGGCCCCTTGCCCGGATCGAAGATCGCGCCGATAGGTACCTGCAGCGCCGTTGCCGAACGGTCGCGCGAGAGCTGGATGGCGATGGTCGAGCCGAGAGGCGCGTCGGCCAGGCGGCCCTCCAGAACGTAGCGCGCTTCGAAGGTGCGTGTCTGCGGGTTGGCCGCATCCGAAAGCTGGCGCAGTCTCGCCGCGCCCGTGAGCCCGCTGCCATACAAGGCTGCGCGTCCCGCGGATCCGATCGCCGGGCGCAGGGTTTCGGGGAGCTGAATGACGGCTTCGCGGCGCCCGGCATGCGCCACACGGACGACCACCTGACCGGCAGCGACGACCTGGCCCGGCTCGGCCAGGGTCTCCACCACCACGCCGTCCGCGTCTGCAAGCAGGACCGTGTAGCCAGATTCGTTGCGCGCGACGTCGGCCTGGGCTTGGGCCGCCTTGAGCTCAGCCCCTGCCGCCTCGGCGGCGGCCTTGATCTTGTCGTACGTCGAGGCGGATACCGCGCCGGCGGAGACGAGATCGCGGTATCTCCCCTCGTCCTCCGTGGCCTGGCGCGCGCGCGCCCTCGCGGCGGCTACGGTCTCGTCATGGGCGCGCGTGGCGAGTCTCAAGTCGGTGGGGTCGATGCGCACGAGCGGCTGGCCGCGCTTGACGGCCTGCCCGGTATCGACCAGGCGCTCCAGAATCTTGCCGGGAACCCGAAAACCCAGGTCGCTCTGCACTCGCGCCGCAACGACACCGGTGAAAGAACGCTCCCCATGGACGGCGGTCTCCACCGTCCCTACCCGGACGAGGGGAACCTCGGTCCGCGGATCAATTGAAGACGTGGCCTCGCTGCACGCTGCCAGCAACAAGGGAGACAGACCAACTACGGCGAGAAAAGGAACAATGCGTTGGAACATGGCGACCTCCGGGAAAGCAGGAAGGCCTCCATGTTCAGACTAGTGACCAATAATGTCAATAGTCACAACAAAAAACTGCTGGCTATGGCGCCAAGCTTCGTAGGACCAGGCTGGAAAGCTGTGCTGGCGCATCCTCGACGAGATCGAGGTTGTGCTGAAGCAGCAGCGGGTTGACGAAGGGCAGCATGACCAGGGAGATCGCATGCACGGTCTCGTCCAGCGGTGTCTTGCGCTCGAACTCGCCGGTCTCCCGCCCTTCGCGGACGATCTCCATCAGGATCTCCCGGATGCGCTTGCTGTAGGCGCGTGCGGACGGCCAGCCTTCGCCGGCGGAATGCGCGGCGATGTCGTAAAGCTTGCGCTCGTTGAAGAACAGGCTCACGCCGGTTGCAACCAAGGTCTTGAACATTCGGCGGAATTTCTCGGTCGGCGTGGGCGCGCCAGCCACTGCCTCTTCAATCGCCGCGACGATGGCATTCAAGGTCTTGGAACAGATGGCTTCACCGATAGCCTGCTTGGAATCGAAGAACTTGTAGATATAAGCCTTGGAAAAGCCGATCGCCTTGGCCAGGTCGGAGACCGTGGTCTTGTCGTAGCCGTAACGGCTGAAGTGCTCCCCGGCGGCCTCCACGATCTGATCCCGAACACCATGGTCGGCAGGGCCGCGCGCCTGCGGGGCGGAGAACTCGATTTCACTCATGGCAAAACAATACCTCGCAAATTACAGCTTGACAACTAGTGACTGAGTTGGATTATAGTCACAACCAGTTCAACTCCCCGGAGAAATCCCGATGGTCGCCCGCCCCCGCTCTCTCGCCCTTCTGCTGAGTGTCAGCGTCCTGACGGGCTGCGCCGCAGTCGGCCCGGACTACCACTCACCCGAGCTTGCCCTGTCGCCGCATTTTCTCGGCCAGGAGGCCGTCGCGCAGCGCGAGGCCCTGAACAAGGCGAACCTCCAGGCCTGGTGGGACGGCTTCCGTGATCCAGTGCTGGCGCGGTTTGTCTCCCTGGCCCTCGAACAGAATCTTGACATTGCGCAGGCGGCAGCACGCGTCGCCCAGTCGCGCGCGTCATTGCGCTACGCCGATGCGGCGCTGCTTCCTGCGGCCAATGTGAGTTCAAGCGCGGCGAAAGCTTACCAGTCGCTGGAGACCCCGCTGGGGCAGGTGCTCGGTGCCGCGCCCGGCTTCGATCGGAGCGGCAGCGCCTACGAGGCTGACCTCGGTGCGGGTTGGGAGATCGACGTGTTCGGCGGGCTGCGTCGAGGGCGGGAAGCCGCGCGCGCAGAGTATGCGGGATCCGAAGCCGGCGCGATTGCGACCCGGCTGGCGGTGGCCGCGCAGACGGCGGATGCATACGTCACTGTCCGGGGCTTGCAGGCGCGCATCGCGATCGCCGGGCAGCAGGCGGAGACCCGCCGCAAGTTGCTCGCAACGGTCAAGCTCCAGTACGAGAAGGGGATCGCCGCCGAGCTGCAGATGAACCAGGCCGAAGGTTCGCTGACACAGGCCGAGGCGCAGATCCCCGGCCTGGAAGCCGGGCTCGATTCGGCGATGAACGCGCTGGATGTGCTGCTCGGGGTGCCGCCGGGCACCTGCCGCACGGAGCTGGCAGCAGTGGCACCGGTTCCCGTCGCGCCGGGTCTGGCCGAGACCGGCACCCCGGCCGAGATGATTCGGCGCAGGCCCGATCTCATCGTCGCCGAGCGGCGCCTGGCAGCCGCCAGCGCGCGCATCGGCGTGGCGGTCTCGGAGTACTACCCCAAGTTCACGCTCGGCGCGCTGCTGGGCAGCGCCACCGCGATATCGAGCGGCAACCTCTTCAGCGGGGCCGCCGGCCAGGCCCAGGGCGTCCTCGGAGTGCGCTGGCGCCTGTTCGACTTCGGCCGCGTCGATGCGCAGGTCGCCGCGGCGCGCGGCCAGGAGGCCGAAGCACTGGCGGCCTACCGGCTCGCCGTATTGCGGGCGACCGAGGAGGTCGAGAACGCCTTTTCCGCCCTCGTAAAACGCGAGGCCCAGGTCGCCATCCTGGCGCGGGGTGAATCGTCGTTCGCCCGTACGCGCGAAAACTCGCTCGCCGCCTACAAGAGCGGCGTCGTCAGCCTGATCGAGGTGCTCGATGCCGACGGCAACCTGCTGCAGGTGCGCGACGCGAAGGCGCAGGCCCAAACGGAGGCTGCACGCGCCGCCATCGCGTCGTTCCGGGCGCTGGGGGGCGGATGGGATGTGCCGCAGGCAAGCAGCGATCGCCTTTACAGCGAGCTGTCCACTATCAACCAAAGGTAAGGAGAACGAAGGCAATGTCCAAATCCAAAGTCGTGGTTGTCACCGGCGTATCGTCGGGCATCGGGCGTGCAACGGCGGAAAAATTCGCCCGGCATGGTTGCGAGGTGTTGGGCACGGTGCGCAGCATCGCCAAAGCGTCGCCACTGCAGGGCGTCAAGCTGATCGAGATGGACGTTCGCGACGATGCGTCCGTCCAGCGCGGTATCCAAACCATCATCGATCAGGCAGGGCGCATCGACGTGCTCGTCAACAACGCCGGAACCGCTTTGCTCGGCGCGGTGGAGGAAACGTCGATAAGCGAAGCCGAATCGCTCATGGACACCAACGTATTGGGTCCCCTTCGCACGATAAAGGCAACGCTTCCGCACATGCGGACCCAACGCTCCGGACGAATCATCAACGTCAGCTCGGTCCTGGGCTTTCTTCCCGCCCCGTACATGGGGCTCTATGCGGCATCGAAACATGCCGTCGAAGGACTGTCCGAATCCCTCGATCACGAGCTGCGCCAATTCGGAATCCGCGTGGTCCTGGTCGAACCTGCCTTCACCAAGACCAACCTGGATACCAATTCACCGCAGGTCGCGTCGGTGATCGCGGCATATGCGGCCGAGCGCGGTCTTGTCGTGCAGACCATCGCCAAAAGCATCAGTCATGCACCCGAAGCCGATGGCGTCGCAGACACGATCGTCGACGCGGCTTTCGGCCCCTGGCGAATGCGCCGCCCGCCCTCGGGGAAGGCGTCCCTGCTGAGCAAACTGCGGCGTTTCATGCCCAGTGGTCCCGTGGATGCAAGCCTGCGGAAGGAGTTCGGCCTCGGCTGACGCCGGGGAAACATCCGAGGTTCCCGCAGGTCGAGGAACCTCGGCCGGGCCGCAAGCTTGCCGACGCCTGGAGGAGTGGCCTTTCGTCGTTTCAAGCGACTGCTTCCGGCCGCACACCGTCATTCAATCAACGCATTCGGAATGGCGCCCCCACAGTGTTGCAGGCGAGTCTGTCAGGGGGCTTTCCGAGTGAGGCGGCCGATCCACCGACAGCCATGCCAAACGACGATCGGCCGGTCATGGCCGGGTACGCCCATGGACCCATCCCCGACCCGCCCCTGCGCCGCGACCCGCATGGAATAAGCTCCTCAGCCCAGCCACCGCCACCGGCACCGATTCATGCGCCTGCCGGCGATGCCCGTCTGTAGCGGGCCGTTCCATGCGCTGCGCGGCAGCCCGATATGCGGCTGCGGTATCATCCGGCGAGGCTGCAGGGGCGGCGGGATATACCCGCGAGATCCAGCGGTTTCTGACCGGGTGCGCGATGGCGGGGGCGAGAGGCGATGTGGCGGCGCATGACGGGGCGCTTTTCCCGTTCGGCATGGCGGCGCGGCGGGGCGCGGCGTGAGCCTGCGCGCGCGCATCCTGCTGCTGGTGCTGGCGGCCTCGCTGCTGCCGGTGCTGGCGATGCTGTGGCTGCTGCTGGAGAATCGCGCATCCACGATGGCGCAGGCGCGCAACCAGCTCATCGCGCGTGCGGAGTCGATCGCGCACGATGTCGATGACAAGATCGCCGGCACGGCGCAATTGCTGTTCGGCCTCGGTCGCGTGCCGCTGCTCGCGGGCGACGATCGGGCGGCGTGTTCCGATTTCCTCGCCGACGTGCTCAAGGAACATCCGCAATACACCGGCCTGCTCACCATCTGGCCCGACGGCAGCCTGCATTGCGACTCGCTGCGCACCGGGCGTGTCCTCAATGTGTCGGATCGCCGCTATTTCCAGCAAGCGCTGAAATCGCAGGGGCCGGTGGTCGAGCCGGTGATCGGCCGGCTCACCGGCAAGGGCGTGCTGCAGATCGCCTATCCGGTGCGCGGGGCCGAGGGCACGCTGCGCTTCATCCTGCTGGCATCGCTCGACATGGATGCGCTGGGGCGCGAGGTGGCCGAGGCGCTGCCGTATGCGCGCATGCACTTCCAGGTGTGGAACCGCGATGGTTCGGTCATCATGGACCACCCGGGGCCGGGTGCGACGAAGATGGAGATGGGCGCGGTCGAGCGCCAGTTCGTGCTGGGCGACCCGCCCGATGGCAATGCCACGCTGCCCGCAGGCGGCGAGGCACGCATCTGGGCCAAGGCCACGCTGCCGCGCTGGCGCGATGCGGGCCTGCGCCTCGCCCTGAGCGTGCCCGAGAGTAACCTGATCGAGCGCATCGACGGCCAGTTCAAGCGGGCGCTGGGCGGCCTGGTCGGGGGGGCGCTGCTGATCTTCGCAGGCGCGGCGCTGCTTGGCGAGTTCGCGCTGCGGCGGCAGGCGGCGCGGCTGATGCAGGCGATCTCGCGCATGGATGCGGGCGACTACGCGCAGCCGATCGGCGCGCCGTATCCGCGCGGCGAGCTGGGTCAGGTAATGCAGTCGCTCGACCGCATGGCCGGCTCGCTGGAACAGCAGCGTCAGGAGATCGCGCGCAATACCGAAGCGCTCGAGCACCAGGCCAGCACCGATGCGCTGACCCGCCTCGCCAACCGCCATCGCCTGATGGACCGGCTCGGGCAGGCGCTGGTCTACGCGCGCCGCGCCAACCGTGTGGCGGGCGTGCTGATGCTCGACCTCGACCGCTTCAAGACGGTGAACGACAGCCTCGGCCACAGCCAGGGCGACGAACTGCTGCGCGCCGTGGCTGCGCGCCTGATTGCCTGCGTGCGCGAGGGCGACACCGTGGCGCGGCTCGGCGGCGACGAGTTCGTGGTGGTGCTGGCCGACATGGCGGATGCATCCGACATCGTGCCGGTGGCGCAGAAGATCCTGCTCGCGCTGTCGCGGCCGGTGGATCTCGGGCAACAGATGCTCTCCGTCAGCACCAGCTTGGGTGTGGCGGTCTATCCGCGCGATGGCGACGACGCCGGTGCCCTGCTGCAGTACGCCGACACCGCGATGTACCGCGCCAAGGAACAGGGCGGCAACGCGATGGCCTTCTTTACGCCCGACATGATGAAGGCCATGCTCGAGCGCCTGCAGCTCGAGGCGGGCCTGCGCCGCGCGCTGGAGCACGGCGAACTGCGACTGCATTACCAGCCCATCGTCGACGCCCGCACCGGCCGCGTCACCTCGGCCGAGGCACTGGTGCGCTGGGCCGATCCGCAGCGCGGTCTGGTGTCGCCGATGGAATTCATCCCGATCGCCGAGGAAACCGGCCTGATCGTGCCGATCGGCGACTGGGTGCTGCGCCGGGCCTGCGCGCAGGTGCGTACTTGGCGCGACCTCGGGCTGGGCGACATTGCGGTCGCGGTGAACCTGTCGGCGCGGCAGTTCGCCGCGCCCTCGCTCGAGCAATCGGTGGTGCAGGCGCTGCAGGCCGGCGGTTGCCCGGCGGCGCTGCTGCAGCTCGAAATCACCGAAAGCTCGATCATGGACCAGGTTGACGCCGCAATCGACACCATGCGGCGGCTGAACGCGCTAGGTGTGCAACTGACGATCGACGATTTCGGCACTGGCTATTCCTCGCTCAGCCAGCTCAAGCGCCTGCCGGTGAGCACGCTCAAGATCGACCGCACCTTCGTGCGCGACGTGCGCAAGGACGCGGCGGACGACGTGTTCGTCGACGCCATCCTCGCGCTGGCGCGCAAGCTCGGCCTGCGTACCGTGGCCGAAGGCGTCGAGACGGCGGCGCAGCGCGACTTCCTCGAAGCGCGCGGCTGCGACGAGTACCAGGGCTTTCTCGTCGCGCGCCCGTGCGAGGCGGAGGACTTCGCGCAGATCGTGCGTGCGCGCAACGCGGGTCCGGCGCCCGCGCAGTAGGGCGGGGCACGATCCGCCATGCGTTTTCCCAGTGCCGGCCACGCTTCCCGGCATGCGGGCGCGCACGTATGATCGCGCCAAAACAACCTGGGGGCCCCGATTCGATGGCGCCGCAGATCGAAACGCAGTTCAATTCGCACGGCGCGGCAGCCGAATGCATTGCCCGCATCGGCACTTGGCACTGGCGCGCGGGCGAGGATGCATGCCACTGGTCCGCCGGCATGTACGGCCCTTTCGGCTGGCAGATCGCCCGCGGCGCGCGCCGCATGCCGGGGTTCGAGAAGGCATTGACGCCCGAGAGCTGGCAGAGATTGCAGGCACTCGCCGCACGTTGCGGGAGCGACGGAGAGCCGTTCGAGTTCGTCGCGGAAGCGCGCGCGGGTTCGCCGGCGCGCTGGGTGTCGATCCGTGGCGGCGCATTGCGTGATGCGCACGGTGCGGTGATCGGCCTCGCCGGCGCGGTCCACGACGTCACGCAGCAGCAGGCCGGGCAGGCGCTGCACGACAGCGAGGTGCGCTGTGCCAGCGTTTTTCACACCAGTCTGGTTGCCGTCGGGATCTCCCGTGCGAGCGATGGTCGATTCGTGGCCGTCAATGACGGGTTCCTGCACGCAGTCGGCTATGCGCGCGACGAGGTCGTCGGCAAGACCGCGCTCGAACTGGGCCTCTGGCAGGATCCCGCGGAGAGAACCCGCCTGATGGAGTTGATCGAGGCTTCGGAAGAGGGTGTGACGAGCTATCCGGCGTGCATCCGGCGCAAGTCCGGCGAGGTGGGCGAAGTCCTGCTGTCGGCGCGGCTCGTCATGTTGGGCGGCGAACGGTGCGTGGTCACCATCCTGACCGATGTCTCCGGGCGCACGCGCATCGTGCAGGCATTGCGCGCCAGCGAAGAGCGCTATCGCGCCGTGGTCGAGGACCAGACGGAGTCGATCATCCGCTTCCGCATCGACGGCACGCTCACCTTCGCGAACGACGTCTATTGCCGAACTTTCGGCAAATCCGCCGAAGACATGGTCGGCAAACGCTGGCAACCGGTTGTCCACCCGGACGACGTGCCGATGATCGAGGCGCGGCTGCGCACGCTCTCGCCCGCGAACAATGTGGTGACGATCGAGAATCGCGTCCACGCAGCCGACGGCCGCGTGCGCTGGATGCAGTTCGTCAATCGCGCGTTCTTCGACCAGCAGGGACACATCACCGAGATGCAGGCCGTCGGACGCGACATCACCGAGCGCAAGGAGATCGAGTCGGCGCTGCAGGCCGCCAACGAACACCTGGAGCGCCGCGTGGCCGAGCGCACCGTCGCGCTGCGCCAGCTCGCGTACGACGCGACGATTGCCGAAGAGCGCGAACGCCGCGCCATTGCCCGCGACCTGCACGACGACCTCGGGCAATTGCTGCATGTCGCGAAGATCCGGCTTGGTCAACTGAGCAAGTGCGAACTCGATGCGGGTGCCCAGGCGCTGCTTGCGGGCCTCGATCAACTGTGCACCCGGGCGAACGCGCGCGTCCGTTCGCTGACCGCGCAGCTCTCGCCGCCGGCGCTGGAAAAGCTCGGCCTGGTGCCCTCGCTGTCCTGGCTGGCCGACGAAATGGCACACAGCTACGGCCTGCACGTCGAAACCGCGGACGACGGCCGCGACAAGCCGCTATCCCCTGCCCAGTCCGCCATCCTGTTCCGCGCGGCGCGGGAGCTGCTGATCAACGTCGCGAAACATGCCGGGAGCGCCGGGGCCACGATCGCGACCCGCCGCGATGGCGACTGCATCGAACTGCGCGTTGCCGATGGCGGCGTCGGCATCGCCGACCCGGCGGGCGCGCTGTACGGCGGCCGGACTTTCGGCCTGCCGAGCGTGCGGGAACGCATGGAGTTTCTCGGCGGCAGCCTGCATCTTGAATCGGGGCAGGGTACCGGTGCGACCGTGACGCTGCGCTTGCCGCTGGCTGCGGAGGAGGTCCGATGAGCGTACGCATCATGTTGGTTGATGACCACCGCATGTTTCGCGAAGCGCTGCGCGGCCAACTCGCAGCCGAGCCCGGTTTCGAAATCGTTGCCGAGGCCGGCAGCGGCGAGGAGGCGCTGCAGGTCGCAGCCGAAGCTGCGCCGGATGTCGTGATCCTGGATATCGGCCTGCCCGGCATCAGCGGCATCGATGTCGCGCGACAACTGGTTCGCGCTTACCCGGACGTGGGTATCGTCGCGCTGTCCGGCTATGCCGACCGCGTGTTCGTCGAAGAGATGATGAAAGCCGGATCGCGCGGTTATGTCGTGAAATCGGCCGGGGCGGACGAACTGGTCGCTGCGGTGCGTGCCGTTGCCGCGGGGCGGCGTTTCCTGTGCAGCGAGATCACCGGCGCCGTGCTGGACGACATGCGTGGCGTCGTCCCGGCGCCGGATGGCGCGCTTTCGCCACGCGAACTCGATGTGCTGCGGCGTCTTGCCGGCGGCATGCGCGCCGCCGAGATCGCTGCCGACTGCGGCATCGCCACCGGCACGGTCGAAGTGCATCTGCGCAACATCCGCCAGAAACTGGGCCTGCGTACCATCGCGGACCTCACGCGGTATGCGGTTCGGGCGGGCATGGTCGGCATCTGAGCGCAGCGAAGTACCGGTTTTCCGGTATGCCGCCTAGCGATTTCCGGGAATGGACTTCCCGGCGGCGATCGATAGAGTTCCATCCGGCAGGTTCCCTCAAGAGGACCGCCGAATGGACATATGAATAGCCTGAAATCCCTCAATCCCGACGCCCTGCTCGATGAAATCGGCGCTGCTTGCGCGCCGTTCGGGCAGGTTGCCTCGATCAAGCTTTTCTGTCGCATCGAACAGTCCGCCACGTGCTTTGCCATGGTGCGCATGGATCAGGGGCTGGAGCAGGCCGCCGAAGCCATCGGTGGCAAGAACGTGCAGGGCCTCGTCTGCAAACTCGCCGTGCTGGATGCCGCGTTCCGCTGCCACAACCGGCCCGACGGCGCGATGCGCGTCGCGTCCTGCAACGATTGCAGCAGGACGGCAGGCCCGGTTCCGCCCGACTGATGCGCCGCGTGGCAGCCTGATTCGCACGCGTCACGCGAGCGCGGCGATCCGGTGGTTGCGGTGCCGGCTCGTCGGGCCGCCCCGAATTGTCCTGCCTCAAGGCGGACATTCCGTCCGGATCCGATCATGAACCCCCGAAGCCCTCACTGACGGGGCAGGCGGGAGTAAGTTGGCATGATTGCCGATGCAGCGATCGATTCGGCGCACGTAGGTTTCGCGCCCGCATCGGGCGGGCGGATACCGGGCAACAAGGGCATCTGGGTGGGCATCACCTGCGAACTCGTCGAGTTCGCGTTGATGTTCATCGTCTATTTCATTGCGCGCGCGCACTACCCGGATGCCTTCCACGAAGGGGCCGATCGCCTTTCGCGCACCGCCGGCACGGTGATCACGCTGCTCATGGTGACCAGCAGCTACCTGATCGCGCGCGCGGTGGTTGCAATGCGTGACGGGCGGCGCACGCATTCGATCCGCTGGCTCGTCGCCGGACTGGTGGTCGCGCTTGGCTACCCGGTGGCCAAGGCATTCGAGATCAGCTGGAACCTCGCGCACGGCATCGACGGCAGCGCCGGCGTATTCGTCGGCGCCTACTACTACCTGACGCTGAACCACCTGGTGCATGCCTCGTGGGGCATCCTCGGCATGCTGTGGGTGCTCGGGCGCCACCTGGCGCACGGCTACAGCGCCGAGGACCACGGCGGGCTCGAGGCGCTGGCCAGCTACTGGCATGCGACCGACATCATCTGGCTGTCGATCTTCTCGCTCTTCTACGTGCTCGCCTGAATCATGGAACGATCCGCCGCCTCCGTCGCCCGCCCGCAAACCCATCCGCCGCTCGGCCTGGCCTGGCTCGCGCTGATGGCGCTCACGCTGGCGAGCCTCGCGCTCGGCGAATGGCTGCGCGGCGCCAGCGGCCTGCCGCTGCTGGTGGCCGCCATCGTGTGGGTCAAGGGCTGGCTGGTGGCACGGCACTTCATCGAATCGCACGAAGCGCATCCCTTCATCGCGCGCATGCTGCAGATCTTCATCGCCTTCGTCCCGGTCGCGCTGGTGCTGACGTCGTTCTTCGGCGCGTGGATCGCGCGCTGGGCGTCGCTCGGCTGAATTCCGCCGCCCCCGCGAAGCATCCGGGCTATCGCGCGTCGCCGATCATCTGCATGATGCGCTGTTCGATCTCGCCGGCCAGCGCGGCGGCTGCCGCCGACGGCGAAACGGCGGCACAGCTCGCCGTCGGGCGCATCAGGCCGATGCGCGTGGTGCCGTTCTCGCTCCACACCGCGACGCGGCAGGGCAGGGCGAGCGCGGCGCGCATGTCCGTGTCGAGCAGGCGCGCACTGAGCGCGGGATTGTCGATGTCATAGACGCGGCAGTCCTCGGCGAAGTCGATGCCGCGCTTGCGTAGCGATTCGCCGACGTCGTGCCGCGTCAGGATGACGAATCCATGGCGCTGGATCGCGGCGTCGAGGTCGTCCGCGGCCTCGTCGAAGGATTTGTCGCTTTCCGCGATGTCGTAGATCGGCTGCATCCCCGTGGTCCTGCGTTGCGAAGATGCGTAAGGTAGCGCGCCGCCGGTGCCGCTGGCGAGCGTGACGTGATCGGGACGGCGGAGGGAAAGATGGCGGGCGCGCGCCGCGACGGAACGCGCCCGCCTGCGCGGGTTCAGCGAATGCCTTGCCGCGCGGTGCTGCGGGGGAACGGGGAGGCGTCGCGAACCGGCCGCAACCGGTTGCGCGCACTGATGCCAAGTATGAGCAGCCCGGCCAGCATCATCAGGTAGGTCTGCGGTTCCGGCACCGGGGCGATGCGCGAATCCGCCAGGCCGGCGTAGTCGAATGCGAGGCCCGAGTCGAACAGCGTGTCGCCCCAGTTAACCACGCCGACTTCGAGCCGGTAGTGGCCCGCCTTCTCGAACGTCACGCTCGACTGCAGCCAGCCGGTGAAGCCGCAGCCCTTGGCGTCGCTTTCCCAGCAGATGTTGTTCGACACGCCGAGCGGCGCCCAGTCGATGGTCTTCG